>Ga0247610_10006025_pt1 | contig 12676 bp, 8 predicted proteins | sample 174DNAGHGhighgp2_FD_193483 | JGI IMG/M metagenome (GOLD analysis project Ga0247610, IMG submission 193483) | Sheep rumen microbial communities from Palmerston North, Manawatu-Wanganui, New Zealand - 1742 DNA GHGhigh gp2 | ecosystem: Host-associated > Mammals > Digestive system > Stomach > Rumen ...
CTCGTACGTAGAAGCGATGGAGCTTTGTAACTTTGGCGCGAAGGTGATCTATCCGCCAACCATCTATCCCGTCTGCGTCAAGAATATACCGATTAAAGTAAAGAATACCTTCAACCCTGAGCACCCAGGCACCCTGATCAAGGCTCAGATTGATGACGACAACAAGCCCATCAAGGGTATCTCGAGCATCAAGGGCACATCGCTGATTACCGTTACCGGTCTGTCGATGGTAGGTGTGATCGGTGTGAACCGCCGTATCTTCACCACGCTGGCCAACAAGGGTATTAGTGTGTTCATGGTATCTCAGGCATCCTCAGAGAACTCTACCTCAATCGGTGTACGCGATGAGGATGCTGCAGCAGCAGCCGAGGTGCTGAACGCTGAATTTGCCAAGGAGATTGAGACGGGCGCTATGTTCCCCATGCAGGTGGAGAGTGGACTCGCCACCATCGCTATCGTAGGTGAGAACATGAAGCAGACACCAGGTATCGCTGGTAAGCTATTTGGTACGCTGGGCCGTTCTGGTATCTCTGTCATCGCTTGTGCACAGGGCGCATCAGAGACAAACATCTCATTCGTAGTCGACGGCAAGTTCCTGCGTAAGTCGCTCAACGTACTGCACGACTCATTCTTCCTGTCAGAATACAAGGTGCTCAACCTCTTCATCTGTGGTATCGGCACAGTGGGTGGCATGCTCCTGGAGCAGATTCGCACCCAGCAACAGTTCTTGATGCAGTCACGCCGCCTGAAGCTGAACGTGGTAGGTATATCAGACGTTGACAATTTCGTACTCGATCGCGATGGCATCGACCTCGACAACTACGAGAAGATTCTGCGTGCAGGATTCCCTGCCGACACGGAGCACATGAAGGAAGAGATTGTGAAGATGAATATCTTCAACTCAGTATTTGTAGACTGTACGGCCAGCCGTCAGATAGCACAGCTCTATCAGACGTTCCTGGAGCACAATATATCAGTAGTTGCTGCCAATAAGATTGCTGCTTCGAGTGACTATGACAGCTACGTGAAGCTGCGTCAGACGGCTCGCGACCGTGGCGTATGGTTCCGCTATGAGACCAACGTAGGTGCAGGTCTGCCTATCATCGGCACTATCAACGACCTGTGCAACTCTGGTGATAAGATTCTGAAGATTGAGGCTATCCTGAGTGGTACGCTGAACTTCATCTTCAACGAGATTGCCGCTGACGTGCCATTCTCAGAGACCGTTAAGCGAGCTAAGGAGCAGCGCTACTCTGAGCCTGACCCACGTATCGACCTGAGTGGTACTGACGTGATTCGTAAACTGGTGATCCTGACGCGTGAGGCAGGCTATAAGGTGGAACAGGACGATGTAGAAAAACATCTCTTCGTGCCCGACAGCTATTTCGAGGGCTCGATCGATGACTTCTGGAAGCGTCTGCCTGAGCTGGATGCCGACTTCGAGGCACGTCGCAAGGTGCTCGAGGCTGGTAACAAGCGTTGGCGCTTCGTGGCTACGATGGAGGCCGACGAGCAGAACCCATCGTCGTTTAAGACAAGTGTGGCTCTGAAGGAAGTACCTTACGGTCATCCGTTCTATGGACTGGAGGGCTCGAACAATATCGTGCTGCTCACCACTGAGCGCTATAAGGAGTACCCGATGCTGATTCAGGGCTACGGCGCTGGTGCCGCAGTAACCGCTGCCGGTGTGTTTGCCAATATTATGTCAATAGCAAACATTTAATATGAATTATCGTGCAAACCGAAGGCAGAAAGCTTGCTTTCTGCTGAGGTGCAGCCGATGATGCATAAAACGTAGTTTTATGAAGCACATTATTATTTTGGGCGACGGAATGGCCGACCTGCCAGTGGAAAGACTGGGAGGAAAGACCCTTCTGCAATATGCCCATAAACCCATGATGGACCAGTTGGCCAAGGAAGGCCGCTGCGGACGATTGGTGACTGTGCCCGAGGGATTCCCTCCTGGCTCTGAGGTGGCGAACACAGCGATTCTGGGTTATGACCTGAATAAGGTGTACGAAGGTCGTGGCCCCTTGGAGGCTGCTTCTATCGGCTATGAGATGGCTGACGACGACTTTGCCATCCGTTGCAATATCATCACACTCGAGGACGGCAAGATTATCACCCACAATGGTGGCAATCTGGAAACAGAAGATGCTCGTGTGCTGATAGACTATCTGAACGAAACGCTGGCTAAACCCATTAACGAACGCCAGGGTTGTGAGCGTGTAAAGTTCATTACTGGCATTCAGTATCGCCATCTGCTGGTGATCAAGGGAGGCAATAAGCACATCGACTGCGCCCCACCCCACGATCATCCAAACGAGGAATGGCGAGGACTGTTGGTAAAGCCAGAAGAGAATTCACCTGCAGAAATAGGCCGCCTGACACCCCAGCAAACTGCCGACCTTATCAATGAGATGATTCTGGAATCGCAGGAATTGCTGGCCAAGCATCCTTTCAACATCGAACGTGCTAAGCGTGGTGAGCGCCAGGCTAACAGCATCTGGCCTTGGAGCGGCGGCTATCGTCCCTCGATGGAGACGCTGATGCAGCAGTATCCTCAGGTGAAGAGCGGCACTGTGATCTCTGCCGTGGACCTGATTCGTGGCATAGGCCACTATGCAGGACTGAAGATTGTAGAGGTGGAAGGTGCTACAGGACTGGCCAACACCAACTACGAAGGCAAGGCTCAGGCAGCCATCGAGGCACTTGAGAAGGATGACTTTGTATTTGTGCATGTAGAGGCCAGTGACGAGGCTGGACACGATGGTGATTTGGAACTGAAGTTGAAGACCATCGAGTATCTGGACCAGCGACTCATCGCCCCCATATATAATAAGGTGTCGACTTGGCAGGAGCCAGTATGTATCGCCGTATTGCCCGACCACCTGACGCCTGTGGAGATGCGCATCCATGTGGGACAGCCTGTGCCATTCCTTATCTGGCACAAAGGCATTGAGCCCGACGAGGTGCAGCAGTATGATGAAGTAAGCTGCGTATCAGGCGCTTACGGACTACTCAAACTCGACGAGTTTATGAAGGCTCTGATGAGTATTCAATAGTCAAATAGGACTCGAGCTTTGCTCGCTTGTCTTAACAAGAAATATTCAAATAGTATAATATATGCGTTATTATAGTACAAACGGTACGGCTCCCATAGCCGATCTTCACAAGGCAGTTGTGAAAGGACTGGCAGAAGACAAAGGTCTTTATATGCCTGAGAGAATCCAGAAGTTGCCAAAGGCTTTCTTCGACAACATTCAGGATATGACTTTCCAGGAGATAGCCTATAACGTGGCAAGTGCCTTCTTTGGCGAGGATGTGGATCTCGACGCGCTGAAGGATATCGTTTACGAAACGCTGTCGTTCGATTGTCCTGTAGTGGAGGTAAAAGAAAACATCTACACGCTGGAACTCTTTCATGGTCCTACCCTCGCCTTCAAGGATGTAGGTGCGAGGTTTATGGCACGACTGCTTCAATACTTCATTAAGCAGGAAGGCAAGGGCGAGCAGGTAAACGTGCTGGTGGCTACCAGTGGTGATACTGGCTCTGCTGTAGCCAACGGTTTCTTAGGCGTTGACGGCATTCACGTGTATGTACTCTATCCCAAGGGTAAGGTGAGTCCTATTCAGGAGTGCCAGTTTACCACGCTAGGCAAGAACATTACTGCCATCGAGGTGGACGGTGTCTTCGACGATTGTCAGGCGCTAGTGAAGAATGCTTTCATGGACGCAGAACTGAACCAGCACATGAAACTGACATCGGCCAATAGTATCAACGTGGCCCGTTTCCTGCCGCAGGCATTCTATTACTTCAATGCTTACGCAAGAATGAAGGCTCAGGGCAAGGCTGACGATCTGGTGATGTGCGTTCCAAGTGGCAACTTTGGCAACATCTGCGCAGCCCTCTTTGGTCACGAGATGGGACTCCCCATCAAGCGATTCATTGCTGCCAACAATGCCAACGATATCTTCTACAAGTATCTGCAGACTGGCAAGTATGAGCCCAAGCCCTCGAAGCAGACACTGGCCAATGCAATGGACGTGGGCGATCCCTCGAACTTCGCACGCATCTACGATCTCTATGGTAAGAGTCATGAGCGCATCAGCAGTTTGATAAGTGGTGCTACCTATACGGACGATGAGATTCGTCAGACCATGAAGCAGTGTTATGAAGAGACGAAGTACATCCTAGATCCTCATGGTGCATGCGGCTATCAGGCGCTTGCAGATGGACTGAACCCTGGCGAGATTGGCGTGTTCTGCGAGACAGCCCATCCTGCTAAGTTCAAGGAGAAGGTGGACGACATCTTAGGTATCGACGTAGCAATACCCGATCGCTTAGCTGCCTTCATGAAGGGCGAGAAACAAAGCGTACCCATGACGAAGGATTTCGCCGACTTTAAGAAATACCTGTTAAGTGAATAAAATAAATCCCTGCCACATGGCGGGGATTTTTCTTTATAGGCTGTCAATGTTGCCGGCGTAGAAATCACTGTCGCCTCGTTCATCATCCGTCATATCCACATGGGGATGAATATCGATAGGCTCAAGGTTGATGCCGATGCGATTCATATTCTGATTGGTATAGGTAAGTTGGGCACCAAACAGACAGATGGTCCACGATATCTGCACCCAAAGCATGAACAGCGGCAGAGCGGCAAACGAACCATAGATGGCGTTATAGCCAGTTACCCAAATCTGAGAGTGAATATAGGCAATCTGCAGCACCTGCATGGCGATACCTGCAAGGATGGCAGGCACGATGGCACACGACGGACGAACCTCAGTATTGGGCATGTGAACATAAAGAATGAAAAAGAGCAAACACAATAGTATGTAAGGCGAGAAGTTGAGTACCAAGCGCACGACTGGGCCAAGAAGCACAAACCCATCCATCGAGTCGGCCACCGTTTCCAAGAAGATGGAAAGACCTGTAGATACCACAATGATGATGGGAAACAGAAAGAACACGGCCAGATAATTGCTAAGCGAGCGGATAATAGGTCGAGAGTTGTTCACCTGCCATATCTGATTAAAGGTCTCCTCGATGTTATTCACCAGCATCAGCACTGTGTAGAGCATGAATATCAAACCAACACCCAAGAAGATACCACTTTTCGTATGCACCAGGTAACTATTCACAAAGCCTACGATGACCTCTGCCACCTGAGGCTGAGAGGCCAGCGCCTCACGAAACCATATCTCTATATATTTGTTATATCCAAAGCCTCGAGCAATAGCAAACACAACGGCGAGAATTGGTACGATGGCTAACAGCGTAGAGTATGTGAGGGCAGACGCCTGCGTCATCACCCGTTTCTCTGTGAAGAAACGGATGGTAAGATAAAGCTTACGATAAATCTCATGCAGGAATCTATTCATATCTTTCAATCTTTTACCTTTCAACCTTTCTTAAGGTCGATTTAAATTAATAAAAAAGAAAGCACTGCCCCTATAAGCCGGGTTCTGTACCACTTGCGTGGCGCCTGTCATTTATCTAGTCCATGAGTCACCCCATGGCTCAAGCATTCTACCCTCCATCGTTTACTCGGGCGGGCAACCCTCAGACGATGGTATACATGAACTTGCAGCCCCCAGTCGGCACAGCCCAACGATCACCCGTTGGCTGGTGGTCTCTTACACCACCTTCTCACCCTTACCTTGCGGCGGTCATTCTCTTCTACCGGCACCTACTGTCACCAATAGCTTCCATTTTCAGAAGTGGGGCGCCCTGTGCTGCCCGGACTTTCCTCTCGTGCCAAGATGACACCAGCGACAAGCCGTGACAGTGCTTTCTGGGTGCAAAATTAAACATAAAAATCTAATTTGGCGCATATTAATACGAAAATTATCTTGTTAATTCAATATATGCAACTAAAACTGACAAGATTCCTTAATTTTGTCAGTAATTTAAGATTTGAAGTGTTAATAGCAAATGCCCGTTAAGGGTGTCAAGGGAATTGTTAAATTGGGACAAATATTGACGACAATTTGTCAGTATATGGAAAAAAGCACTTATTTTTGCACTCGAAAACTCCGAGTGAGTAAACGCAACACAAGGAGTTGCATAAGTTGAATTTTAAATACATAATAAAAATGACTGAGAATATGAAAAAGATCGTAAATGTGGCAACGCCAGCTGTGTGCGCCGTTGCTTTGATTCTTTCAGTAGCAGCATTCACAAAAACTAATGCAGCTACCGCTTCTGCTCCAGCTCCTGTAGTAGCATCAGCACCTGCTGGACAACCTGTAGACCTGACTTATGCCGCTGACAAGGCTCTGCCATCAGTGGTTTATATCAAGTCTGTTCAGAATTCAAAAGTACAAACTGTAGAGTACAGCGATCCGTTTGAGGATTTCTTCTCTGACCCCTTTGGCGGTTTCTTCGGACGTGGTCAAGGCAACAACGGACAAAAGCGCCAGCGTCAGGTGCAGACTCCTAAGCGTGCAGCAGCAGGTTCAGGTGTTATCATCAGTGCCGATGGTTATATCGTAACCAACAACCATGTAGTTGACGGAGCTGACGAACTGACCGTTACCCTTAACGAGGGACAGAAGGAATATTCAGCACGCATCATTGGTGCCGACAAGACTACCGACCTTGCGCTGATTAAGATAGATGCCAAGAATCTGCCAGCCATCGTGATTGCAAACAGCGACGATGTTCGCGTAGGTGAATGGGTATTGGCCGTAGGTAATCCTCTTGGACTTAACAACACCGTTACTGCCGGTATCATTTCGGCTAAGGCTCGTACACTGGGTGCCAATGGTGTGGAGAGTTTCATTCAGACCGATGCTGCCATCAACCAGGGTAATTCTGGTGGAGCACTGGTGAACACACGTGGTGAGTTGGTTGGTATCAATGCCATGCTGGCATCGCCCACTGGTTCGAACATTGGTTATGGCTTTGCGATTCCTACCACTATTATGAATAAGGTTGTTGAGGATCTGAAGCAGTATGGTAACGTTCAGCGCGCCATGATTGGTATTCAGGGTACTGACGTGAAGAACTATGTAGACGATGAGAAGGATAAGGACAAGGAAGTTGATCTGGGCACCATGGAGGGTATCTATGTTGCAAAAGTTGTTGAGGATGGTGCTGCTGAGGCAGCTGGCCTGAAGGAAGGCGACGTGATTACTGCCGTTGACGGACAGAAGGTAACCAAGTTTGGTGAGCTGCAGGGCATTCTCGCCAAGAAGCGTCCTGGCGACAAGGTATCACTCACCTATCTGCGCGCCAAGAAGAGCCACACTGTTAGTGTAACACTGAAGAACGAACAGGGCAATACGAAGGTAGTGAAGAATGCTGACCTCGATGTGCTGGGTGGCAGCTTCCGCGCCATCACCGATGCCCAGAAGGAGCAGCTGAACATTGGCTACGGTCTGGAGGTTATCAAGATTAGTGGTGGCAAACTGAAGGATGCTGGTGTACCAAAGGGCTTCATTATTCAGCGTGTGAACGACCAGAGTGTGAAGAGCATCGAAGACCTGCAGAGTGTCGTCAAAGAGGCTTCAACAAGCAGGGAGCCAGTGCTTTACATTCAGGGTATTTATACCACAGGAAAGAAGGGCTATTTCGCCGTTCCACTGGAGAACGACTAAGCTAAAATGCATAAAAATGGCCGCAATTGTAAAAAATTGCGGCTTTTTTTTGGTCGTTTCAGGAAAATGCTATACTTTTGCAGAACGGCTTAAAACATTGACCAGAAAATGAGACAACTAAAAATTACTAAATCTATAACCAACCGAGAGAGTGCCGCCCTAGAAAAGTACCTTCAGGAAATAGGCAAAGAAGAGATGATCTCGGCTGAGGAAGAGGTGGAGCTTGCGCAGCGTATAAAACATGGTGACCAAAAAGCACTGGAACGACTGACGAAAGCTAATCTCAGATTTGTGGTCAGTGTAGCAAAGCAGTATCAGAATCAGGGACTATCACTTCCTGACCTCATTAACGAGGGTAACCTGGGACTGCTGAAGGCAGCAGAGCGATTTGACGAGACACGCGGCTTTAAGTTCATATCCTATGCCGTATGGTGGATACGTCAGAGTATTCTGCAAGCTATCTCAGAGCAAAGCCGTATAGTACGTCTGCCCCTGAATCAGGTAGGCAGCGTGAACAAAATAACGCGTGAGATAAACCGTTTTGAGCAGGAGAACGAACGTCGACCGTCGCTCGAGGAAATAGCCGAGAAGATAGACTTGCCAGAGGATAAGATCGACGAGGCAATGAACATTAACGGCCACCATGTATCAGTAGATGCTCCCTTCGTAGATGGAGAGGATAACAGTCTGCTCGACGTCATGCCTAACGAGAATTCGCCTATGGCTGATACAACGCTGGTAGAAGAATCGCTGAGGGCAGAGATACAAGAAGCTCTGACGATGCTGAGCGATCGTGAGCGAAACGTGATTGAAGCATCGTACGGCATCAACCGTCCTGAACTGACGATGGAAGAAATAGGTGTAAAATTCGGTCTCACTCGTGAGCGTGTACGCCAGATTAAAGAAAAAGCCATTCGCAAGTTGCGTGGCTGTAGTAAGAACAAAATATTAAAGACATTTTTAGGATAATGAGATTTTTCAGAACCCTCTCACTTGCTGTTCTGATGGTAGCTGGCAGCCAGACGCTGTCGGCTCAGAATATTCAAGTGCCCAAGGCCTACATGTTTGGCTTTGTAGCTTCATTCAACGACTCAACCGTTTATTTCACAGACATCCAGGAGTTAGACAGCGTATGGGTAACAAAGAAAAAGCAGTATATTTCTGGCAAGGGAAACTACTCTTACCAACTGCGTAATTTCTTCACCCAGCAGCGTGATCTTCCCAATCGCACGTGTGTTATTATAGGCTCAGTGAAACGTAAGGATGTGGAGAAGAAATATGCCAAGATGAAGCAAAACTACCTTGTTAAGAACAAAGGAAAATTCGACGTTCGCTATCTGCCGGAAAGTGAGTTCCGCTTTAAGGTTGTAGACATGAGCGATGAGAATGATCCTGCACCAGCAGAGAAAAAGAAGGAGAAAAAGCAAAAGAAAGACGGCAAGCGTCCACCTCACGATGGTAAGATGCCGCCTCCTCCACCAAAGAAATAAAAAAATAGAAGCCCCTGCAGTTTTGCAAGGGCTTTTTTATTTTCAGGAGATTATTGGTTTAGCGAGGATTGTTGATCTCGAAAATTTTCATGCGCTCCTCAAGCATATCGTACTGATGATCCTCGATGAACGATGTGCAGACTCTCAAGCCTTCCTGCTCAGAACCACAGGTAATCAGACAGATGGCCGAAACACCATAGTACATCAGTTCCTTGGCCAACTTACCCGACGTCATACCTGGATAGCCAATGGTAAAATAGAAGCCATCAGCAATGGGCTCGTCCAAATCCTTATCGTAAACCACATAGAAGTTGTGGCGACAGAAAATCTCCTTCAACTTCTTGGCACGTTCGCCATACACGCTGATTTCCTTACGGAAGTCGTATTTACCCTCATAGGCAGCCTTCAGCATAGCAGCCATCGCATACTGGGCACTATGACTGGTACCAGAACTCAAAGCGTAGAGCATACGCGTAGAGAATACAGGACCAAAGGGCAGACCCTGATAGCGAGCCGACAGATCATCGAAATGACGATGGAACAGCTTATCGCTGATACAGGTTACACCAATACGCTCACCAGCATAACTGAAAGCCTTGGAACCTGAGATAAGCAGCATATAGTTGTCAGTATAGCGTGCCACTGTGGCCTGATAAGGAGCCTCGAAGGGTTTCGAGAGATCCTTGCGGAAGTCCATAGCGAAGTAAGCCAGATCCTCCATTACCACACAGTCGTACTTGGTGGCGAGTTCGCCAATCGTCTTCAGCTCTTCCTCACGCAGACAAATCCATGAGGGATTGTTAGGATTAGAATAAACGATAGCGCAGATGTTGCCCTTGCTCATATAGCTCTCGAGCTTAGCACCCAACTTATCGCCACGATAGTTGTACACATCGAAGGTCTCGTATTTCACACCCATCACCTGCAACTGCATCTTCTGTACAGGGAATCCTGGGTCGATGAACAGCACAGTATCCTTCTTCTTGTCGCACTGCGAACAGGTTAGGAACGAGGCGAAAGTTCCTTGCATCGAACCGCTTACTGGCACACAACCCTCAGGTTTGATATCGATGCCGATAAATGCCTTCACAAACTGCGATGCAGCTTCTTTCAATACTGGTGCTCCCTGAATATCAGGATATGAGTGGGCGATACCATCCTTCAAAGCCTGAATCTGAGCATCGACACCCACCTGCGCAGCAGGCAGACCGGGAATACCCATCTCCATCTTGATGAACTCTACCCCACTCGCTTTCTCTGACTTGGCGGCAACCTGCTTCACCTCACGAATAGTAGCCTTGGCAAAATCCTCAATGCCAAGCTCAGCCACCAGTCCGTCAACGATTTCTCTTTTAATTGGAGTTTCCATTGTTTATACTATATTTTCAACACAGAGGCACAAAGGTACAGAGTTTAAATAAATCCTCTGTATCTCTGTACCTCTGTGTTTAATGATTATTTCTGAGCAGCTTTACCGATAGCGAGGGCCTTGATGTTGGCATCAACGATGGCATCGCCTTTACGGGCGAAGACACGACGGATGGCATCCTCTAGTTTATCGTACTCGATGCCAAGAGCCTTCTGGGCAGCACCCAGCAGAATCACATTGGCAGAACGAGGTACACCATTATCCTTGGCAGCCTGTTCAATGTCGAGAATAATTACATTCTTGATACCAGCCAAATCATTCTTAATAGTCTCAATATCAGGATAGTTTGGAATATTCACAAAAGGAGCGCTCGAGGTAATAATCCAACCATCCTTAGCCAGGAAAGGCAGATAGCGCAGCGCCTCCATGGGCTCCATTGAGATGATGACATCGGCACCACCCAGAGGAATCAGATCGCTGCTGATGGGATTGCTCGAGATACGCAGATTCGACTGTACGTCGCCACCACGCTGACTCATACCATGAACCTCAGCCTGCTTGATGTAGAGGTTCTCCTTCATGGCGGCTTCGCCAATGATGGTGGCTATCGAAAGGATACCCTGACCTCCTACTCCACAAAGTATAATATCTGTTTTCATCTTAATTCTTAATTCTAAAATCCTACTTTTTCTCTGCTGCCTTTTTCTGCTTGAGGTGGCGCTGCAGCGTCTGCATACATTCACGACGAGGAATAATCACGCTCACACCATGATAGTTGATCTCCTCACGGATGGCAGCTGTAATCTCCGGCATGTTCTTGGGGATGGGGTTCACCACTTTCAGGTGATCTTCGCTCAGACCAAGACCCTTACAGATAGCCTCGAACTTATTAGTACCAGCAGAGTCCTGACCACCAGTCATAGCCGTTGTCAGGTTATCGCTAATAATTACTGTGATATCAGCATTCTCGTTGATGGCATCGAGCAGACCGGTCATACCGCTATGGGTAAAGGTTGAGTCGCCGATGATGGCAACAGCTGGCCACTGACCTGCATCGCTGGCACCTTTGGCCATCGTGATCGAAGCACCCATATCTACACATGAGTGAATAGCCTTGTATGGAGGCAGGAATCCGAGTGTATAGCAACCGATATCACCAAACACACGTGCATTGGGATACTCCTTCAATACCTCATTAAGAGCAGTATAAACGTCGCGGTGGCCACAACCCTGACACAGTGCAGGTGGACGTGGGGTTACATCCTCGCAAGGAGCATAGCTCTCGCTGCTCTCAATACCCAGAGCCTTCTTCAGGAAGTCTGGATTCAACTCGCCAGTACGAGGCAGTTCACCAGTCAGGCGACCCTTGATGACAGCATTGCCTGGCATCACACCACGAACCTGATCCTCGATGAACGGCTGACCCTCTTCGGCAATCAGAACGATCTCGCAATCGTCAGTCATACGACGAATGAGTTTCTTGGGAATAGGATACTGCGAAATCTTCAGTACAGGGAAAGGACATCCCTCAGGATAACACTCCATCAGATAGTTATAAGCAATACCGCTGGCGATAATGCCTAACTTATGATCCTTACCATCGATATACTTATTATATTTGCTGTCTACGGCCATCTGCTCCAGTAAGGGCTGCTGACCAGTAACCACAACGTTACGCTTACGAGCAAAGGCTGGCAGCAATACCCAGTTAGAAGCCTGAGCATCATAGTTCAATTCATTCTGAGGACGTGACTCTTCCTTAACTTCTACAACGGCACGAGAGTGAGCCATGCGAGTAGTGACACGCATCAGGATAGGCAGATGCAGTTGTTCTGACATATCGAAAGCCTCCTGCATCATGTCGTAGGCTTCCTGCTGAGAGCTGGGCTCCAGCGTGGGAATCATGGCGAACTTGGCATAGAAGCGAGAGTCCTGCTCGTCCTGCGATGAGTGCATCGAGGGGTCATCGGCCACCAACACTACCACACCACCATTGGTACCAGTCATTGCCGAGTTTACAAACGGATCGGCGCAGACATTCAGTCCCACATGTTTCATACACACCAGTGCCCTCTTGCCCATATACGACATACCGAGTGCAGCCTCCATAGCCGTTTTCTCATTAGTGCTCCAACGACGATGAATGTTGCGCTCCTTGGCAATAGGCGACTCCTGGATATACTCCGTAATCTCCGTTGAAGGAGTACCT
>Ga0247610_10006026_pt1 | contig 12674 bp, 9 predicted proteins | sample 174DNAGHGhighgp2_FD_193483 | JGI IMG/M metagenome (GOLD analysis project Ga0247610, IMG submission 193483) | Sheep rumen microbial communities from Palmerston North, Manawatu-Wanganui, New Zealand - 1742 DNA GHGhigh gp2 | ecosystem: Host-associated > Mammals > Digestive system > Stomach > Rumen ...
CCTACGGCGACTCTGACGTGACAGGCCCCGTACCCACCGTGACCACCGACAAGCGCTTCGCCCGCGGCGCCACCATGGCTTTTGCACGCATGAAAGCCACCATCAGCGAGGGCGGAATAGAGGAACAGGGCATCTGCTGGAGCGAGAACCCCGAGCCCACCATCGACGACAACACCACAACAGAGTACAAGGAGCACAGCGGACGCATATACATACTGTCGGGGCTGAAGCCGGCAACGGTGTACTACATGAGAGCCTACGCCAAGTCGGATGGTCGGCGTGTGGGCTACGGAGAGGTGATAAAGTTTGCCACGGTGAAGAAAGGCAACGTCACATATACATATAATAATGGTGGCGACGCCGCTGCCAACGAGCGTGTGAACAAGGCAGCCCAACAGGCTTGCGACATCTTCAACAACCTCACCGAGATAGTGAAAAAGTTTAACATCGGCTACAGTGCCGGCACACCTACCGCCGACTGCTACTATGCCGACGAGCCCTGGATGAACATGGGTGCTAACAGCAGCTACCAGCGCACGGGCACCATCATGCACGAGATGCAGCACGGACTGGGACTGGTACCCTACTCCACTCAGTGGAACAAAAACATACTGCGCGAGAGACTCGACGGCGAAGGCCGCGGCACGGGACGCTGGCTTGGCGACCGCGTCTCGGAGTTCCTCGACTTCTGGGACAACACCACCGGTTCGTATCTCAACGGTGACTTCCAGCACATGTGGCCTTACGGCATCAACGGCGCTCAGGAAGACCACAACGACATCATGGACTACTACGCAAACGCGATGATAGGCCAGGCTTTGGGCGAGGACGGACTGGAACACCGCTCAAACACATTTGCCGAGCCATGCTATAGCTTCGTTCAAGAAGACGACGTGAGATACTACCTGAAGAACGAGTCGGAGGGCCGCGGCCTCTACTCCAGCTACCTCATGCCCACTGCCACCGGCGTGCTGAAATGGCGCACCATGACCGCATCGCAGGCACAGCACAACGACTCGGCAGCCTGGTACATCACCTTTACGCCTCAGAACCAGTACTACCAGCTGCGCAATGCTGCCACCGGACAGTATATCAGCTACTCCGCCGGAGTGAGGACCATGGCCCGCACCACCCTGACCGTAAACGACAACTGGCACCTGATGAAAGGACGTGTAGACGTGGGTAGCGGCAGCAGCGCCAAGCGCGGTTACTGGATTATCCACCCCACAGGCAACTTGACCCCCACCGCAATACAAGCCAATGTAAACGAAGCAGTAGGTACTGGCACCTTCGACATCAAGAACACAGCCACGCAGCAGCGCTGGCTCATACTCACCGCCCAGGAGACAGAGGAGCAGGAAAGCGCCTCGATGGTCTATCTGCGCAATGAGGCAGCCGCATTGCTGGAGAAGATCAAGGCTCTGGCCGACGTGCCCCACACAGAGACCGCCGAGGGTACCGACAGGGCGTTTGCCGATGCCATCGGCCGCATCGCCCAGCGCCTGAACCTCGACGACATCACCATGCTTATTGCCGTCAAAGACGAGGCCATGGCAGCAGCCAAGGAGTTCCTCGGCAATGTCGTTGCCAAGGACGAGCCCTTCGACCTCACCTTCATGCTCAGCAACCCTGGCATGGACACCAAGGACGGATGGTCTGTTGAGCCGACGGTGAGCTATTCGTGTGCCGAGTTCTTCGAGAAGAGTTTCGACTTCAACCAAACCGTAAAAGACCTGCCTGCCGGCGACTATGAGCTGAAGATGCAGGGATTCCAGCGTCCGGGAACATCGGCCGCAGCCTGCAACGACTATGCTGCCGGTGTCAACAACGTCAATGCCATGCTCTATGCAGGCTCCAAGAGCCACACCATAGCCCACATAGCCACTGACGCACAGACTGTAAACCTCGGCGGCACTTCCGTCAACGGGAAATACATACCCAACACCATGGAGCAGGCAAGCAAGTACTTTGCCAAGGGCCTCTACGACAACTCGCTGTCCACGACAGTGGCCGACGGCGCCTCGTCGCTGAAGATTGGCCTGCGCTCAACATCGATGCCCGCCTCCTATTGGTGCATCTTCGACAACTTCCGCCTCTTCTACTACGGTAAGTTGCTCAAGAGTGACATAGACCGAGACGGCACCGTCACCATTGCCGACGCGACATGCCTGGCAGAGATGGTGGCCAACGGCAGCACCGATGCACGGGCAGACGTCAATGGTGACGGCAAGGTTGACGTTGCCGACATCATCGCTCTGCTCAACATTCTGAAGTAGGATTAGTCTCAAGCATAGGATTACTGTCAGGGATTCGGCTTTCGCAAGCAGGCTGTTCCATTTGTAGTCCTGTGTTTTTGTTATAACGACTTTGAGAATTTGGGCCAATCTGAAAAAAATCGCATAATTGGTTGGTGTTTTCACGAAAAAGCCTTACCTTTGCGCCATGATTCCGTATTTAGACGTACAAAGCCTGACAAAGTCTTTCGGGTCTCTGGTACTGTTCGAAAATATCAGCTTCTCTATAGGCGAAGGCCAGAAGGTGGGTCTGATAGCCAAGAACGGCACAGGTAAGTCGACACTGTTGTCGCTGTTGGTAGGCAAAGAGGGCTACGACAGCGGCAGCATCATATACCGCCGCGACCTTAAGGTGGGCATGCTTGAGCAGTCGCCCCACTTTGACCCTGAGGAGAGCGTGCTCGACGCTTGCTTCAACCACGAGAACGATCCCGAGAAAGTGCTGAAGGCCAAACAGATACTCACCCGCCTGAAGATTGTCGACCTGCAGAAACCTATGGGACAGCTGAGCGGCGGACAGCAAAAACGCGTGGCGCTGGCCAATGTGCTCATCACCGAGCCCGACATGCTCATCCTGGACGAGCCGACGAATCACCTCGACCTGGAGATGATAGAATGGCTGGAGGACTTCCTAAACCGTGGAAACAAGACTCTGCTCATGGTCACCCATGACCGATATTTCCTCGACAGAGTGTGCTCCGTAATCCTTGAACTTGACGACAAGACCATCTACACCTACCGTGGCAACTACTCCTACTACCTGGAGAAACGGCAGGAGCGCATAGACAACCGGCGGGCCGAGATAGAGCGGGCCAACAACCTGTACCGTACCGAGCTGGAGTGGATGCGGCGCATGCCGCAAGCCCGTGGCCACAAGGCCAAAAGCCGCGAGGACGCATTCTACGAGCTGGAGCAAATTGCCAAGACGAGAATAGAGGAAAGAACCATCAGGCTGAAAGCAAGCAATGTCTATATAGGCAGCAAAATATTTGAGTGCCAGTATATATCGAAGGAGTTTGACGATGGGGCTACAGTCATACTGAAAGACTTCTACTACAACTTCTCGCGATTCGAGAAAATGGGCATTGTTGGCAACAACGGAACAGGTAAGACCACGTTTGTGAAGATGCTGCTTGGCAAGCTGCCGCCCGACGCCGGGCGCATCGTCGTCGGTGAAACCGTGAGATTCGGCTATTTCGCACAGGAGGGACTGAAGTTCAACCAGCAGCAGAAAGTCATCGACGTGGTGCGCGACATTGCCGAATATGTGGACTTGGGCCAGGGACGCCACCTCTCGGCAAGCCAGCTGTTGCAACACTTCCTGTTCACCCCCGAGCAGCAGTACAACTATGTCTACAAGCTGAGTGGCGGCGAGCTGCGGAAGCTGTACCTTTGCACAGTGCTTATGCGGCAGCCCAACTTCCTCGTACTCGACGAGCCCACCAACGACCTCGACATAGTGACCCTCCAGATACTGGAGGAATACTTGCAGGACTTCCCCGGATGTGTCATCGTGGTAAGTCACGACCGCTATTTCATGGACAAGGTGGTAGACCACCTGCTGGTGTTCAAGGGCGATGGCGTGGTGAAGGACTTCCCCGGCAACTACACCCAGTACAGGGAGTTCTCGCAGAGTGAGAAACCGGAAACGAAAAAAGAGAAAGCCGACACCACCAAGAACAGCACACGAGACGCCGCCCACTCTGCCTCCACCACCCCCTCGAAGCGCAAGATGACCTTCAAGGAGAAACGGGAGTTTGAGATGCTGGAGAAAGACATTGCCGCTCTGGAGGCTGAGAAGAAAGAGATAGAGGAAGCCCTTTGTGGGGGAACCACCTCGGTCGACGAGATAACCCGGCTGAGCAAACGACTGCCAGTACTGACCGATGAGCTCGACGAGAAGTCGATGAGGTGGCTGGAACTGGCTGAGATAGAAAACTGAAAGAACGGTAATGCAACAACAATACCCATCACGATTATTGGACCAGGCAGTGCAGGAGTTCTCACGCCTGCCCGGCATAGGACGCAAGACAGCCTTGCGACTGGTGCTCTTCTTGCTGCGCCAGGAGACAGCAGACGTGGAACGCTTCAGTCAGGCGCTGGTGACGATGAAACGAGAGGTGAAGTTTTGCAGCGTCTGCCACAACATCAGCGACACCGATGTGTGCCCCGTATGCAGCGACCATCGACGCGACGCCTCGACGGTCTGTGTGGTGGAAAACATACAGGACGTGATGGCGGTGGAAAACACACAGCAATACCATGGCCTCTACCATGTGCTTGGAGGGCTCATCTCGCCCATGGACGGTGTGGGTCCCAGCGACCTTGAGATAGACTCGCTGGTGAAGCGCGTGGCCGCAGGCACAGACGCCACATCGGCCAGCCCGGTCAAAGAGGTGATACTCGCACTGAGCTCTACCATGGAGGGAGACACCACCAACTTCTACATCTTCAGGAAACTGGCCCCATACGACGTGAAAATCTCGGTCATTGCACGGGGCATCGCCGTTGGCAACGAACTGGAATATACCGACGAGGTGACACTCGGACGGTCAATACTGAACAGAACACCGTTTGAGAAAAATTGAAAAGGTGAAAAGGTAAAAATAATAAATAATAAAAAAAAATAAATGAGACGGACACGTAATGTTCTTTTTGCCCTATTTGCAGGGATATGCCTCGTAGCGGCAGCACTTTATGTTGCAGGCGACTTTCTCGGAGTTGACCTGTCGCTATGGAATGAAGTGCCCCCCGACGTGCTGTATGCAGTCCAGACTGCCGCTATCCTGCTGTCACTGGGTTTAGTCCCACTGTCACTTTATCTCTTCAAGATACCCAGGATACACAACGAGCTAATGGAGCACAAAGAGAAGGCACTTCTGAAATGGGGCTGCGTGAGGCTGGCCATGCCCGGTACATTGCTGATAAGCAACACATTATTATATTACCTGCTGGGATATGAGCCCGCCTTCGGCTATCTGGCCATAATAGCCGCGATGATCATGCCATTTATAGTGCCGACAATGAAACGCTGCATAGCAGAGACTACACCAGAGCCCACAGAACCAGAAGAATCCAGCCCGAACGAATGAAGAAACTCTCTGTCATCATAGTTAGCTACAAGGTGCGGTACTACCTGGAACAGTGTATCGTCAGCGTGGAACGTGCCACCAAGGACATAGACCGTGAGATACTGGTGGTCGACAACCATTCCGGCGATGGAACCGTGGAATATCTGCGCACACGCTTCGCCGACCGCATAACACTGATAGAAAGCAGCCATAACCTCGGCTTCTCCCGGGCTAACAACATTGCTATACGTCAGTCGGAGAGCGAATACGTGCTGCTGCTCAATCCCGACACGTTCGTATCGGAGACCAGCATCTCCGAGGTGCTCGGCTTCATGGACACCCACCCCAAGGCTGGCGGCGCCGGAGTAATGATGCACAATGCCGACGGAAGCGTGGCACTCGAGTCTCGCCGCGGACTGCCCACCCCCTGGGTGTCGCTGCAGAAGATGCTTGGAGTGTCGAAGCGCTACTACATGAGCCAACTGCCCTGGGACAAACCGGGACAAATAGAGGTGGTGAGCGGTGCCTTCTTCATGCTCAGACGCAAGGCCATCGACAAAGTGGGTATGCTCGATGAAGACTTTTTCATGTATGGCGAGGACATTGACCTGAGCTACCGAATACTGAAAGGCGGCTACGAGAACTGGTATATCCCGGCTAAAATAGTACACTACAAGGGGGAGTCGACGGTGAAATCGAGCTTCCGCTACGTTCACGTGTTCTACCAGGCCATGCTAATCTTCTTCCGCAAGCACTACAGCCATCTGTCGTGGGTGGTCTCAATACCCATAAAGTCAGCCATTTACGCCCGTGCGCTCATAGCACTGCTTCAAATGCAATACAACCGCCTGCGCCATTCCCTCGGATTTGTAGACAAATATGCTTCGTCGCCCGACTATGTGTTTATTGGCAGCGATGAAATGGTGGAAAAATGCAAGGCCCTGTCCCGTCGAAAGGGCCTGCCTGCCACATTTGCCAGCCCAGGCTTCACACCTGAGCCAAACCCGCACTCGTGTGTGGTCTACGACACCAGTGTCTATTCCTACGAACAGATTATTCAGGCAGCAGAATCAGACCAAAAGTCGAGCATCGGAACATATAACACAGTATCACAAGTACTTATAACACCAAACGAGATTATACAATGAACGAAATAAAAGTGAGGCTCAGAGCCATGGAGCCAGAAGACCTTGACTTGCTCTACCGCATAGAGAACGACCAGCAGCTGTGGTGTCTCGGCGCTACAAATGTGCCTTATTCACGCTACACCCTTCACGACTATATGGCCCACAGTACTGGCGACATCTACACTGACCGTCAGGTGAGACTCATCATAGAGAACGAATCCAAGCAGACCATAGGGCTTATTGACCTCACAAATTTCGACCCCAAACACCTGAGGGCAGAGTTAGGACTTGTGGTAGAGTTGCCCATGCGCCGCAATGGATATGCCTCTTCAGCACTCGACCTCATGCACCAGTATGCCAAGGCTACATTACATCTGAACCAGGTCTTCGCCATTGTCGGAAACGAAAACACCCCTGCCATGGCGCTCTTCCGCAAGAAAGGCTACGAAGAGTCTGCCCGCATGAAACAATGGATATACGACGGCACCTCGTATCACGACGCCATACTGCTGCAGAAATTCCTATAGGCAACACCTTTTGAACTCTGAGCAGACTATGGCTGTGGCAATGGCCACATTGAGGCTCTCAGGACCTTCATGGAACTTTGGTATCAGTATTTTTCCCGTAATGTGCCGGCGTATGCCTTGCGATATGCCGTTGCCTTCGTTGCCCATCACGATGAAACCGTTCTTTGTAAGTTTCTGGCTGTAGATATTCTCACCATCGAGCAGGGTACCATATACAGGCATGTCGGTCTGCGCCAGCAAGCTCTCCAAATCAGCATACACCACCCTGACCCTCGCAATGCTGCCCATCGTGCCCTGCACCACTTTGGGATTCCATGCGTCGACAGTGTCTTCAGAGCACCATACCGTGTCTATGCCGAACCAGTCGGCCAACCGGATTATGGTCCCCAGATTGCCCGGGTCTTGCACACCGTCGAGGGCAAGATAGAGCTTCTGGTTGTCGACAGGCTCTTGAGCTCCTCGCTCTGGCAGTTGGAACACTGCAAGCACCTGCTGGGGATGCTGAAGGAAACTGAGTTTGCGCAGTTCGTCAGAGGTCACCTCGCAGACGGCACACTGAGCCCTCCAGGAATCATCCCTGCCTTTACATCTCCATTCGTTGGTGGCAAAAAGCAGCTTAGGAACGAAACCGGCTGAAAGCAAGTCGCCGACCACCTTAGGACCCTCGCCAACAAACAGGCCTTCACGCTGGCGATGCTTTTTTTGCTCTAAAGAGCGCACCAATTTGACAGTATTTTTGCTAATCATAGTGCAAAGGTAGTAAATCTTTTTTAAATGATTTGTCTAATCCAGCAAAAATTATTACCTTTGCCGAAAATTATTATATAAAATGACGAAGAGTACCATCATATCTTTTTTGGCTGTTGCACCAATAATGCTGGCTGCCCAGGAAACGACCAGCGCAGGAAAAAGCCTGGTCTTCGACTTCGATATGACTAAGCCCCAACCAGTGTACAACGACAATGACGGCTATGGCTACGACGTAGTGCCGGCACCCGACAAGAAGATGCCAGCGGGACCGTTCTACTTCTCGGTGAAAGTGCCCGACGGCAACTACCGCGTCAGCGTGGTTTTAGGCGGCAAGAAGGGCTCGAACACCACCGTGCGCGCCGAGGGCCGCAGGCTGATGATGGACAACATCACGACCAGCAAGGCCAAGGAAACAAAGGAGGTGCAGTTTGTGGTGAACAAACGCTCTCCGCTCATCGATGGCGACAAGCGGGTGAAGATAAAGGACCGCGAGAAGGGCTACCTGGCCTGGGACAACCGACTGACGCTGGAGTTCAACGGCCCACAGCCCGCTGTAAGGTCAATACACATTGAACCTGCCGACGTGCCGACGATATATTTGTGCGGCAACTCGACAGTAGTAGACCAGAACTACGAGCCATGGGCCTCGTGGGGACAGATGATCACCCGCTGGTTCGGCCCCGGAGTGGCCATCAGTAACCATGCCGAGAGCGGACTGACGGCACGCACGTTCATAGGGTCGTTCCGGCTGGACAAGATTTTGACAACACTGAAGAAAGGTGACTACGTAGTCGTGGAGTTCGGCCATAACGACGAGAAAGAAAAGCGTCCCGGTGACGGCGCTTGGTATCACTATGTGTACAATCTGAAGATTTTCGTAGACCAAGTGAGGGCGAAGGGTGCCGAGATAGTGTTTTGCACACCTACGCAGCGCCGTGCTTTTGACAGCGACAACAAGACACTAAAGAACACCCACGGCGACTTTCCCGCTGCCATGAAGATGGTGGCAGAGCGGGAGAAGGTGCCACTCATAGACCTGAACCAGATGACGAAGACACTCTTCGAGACACTGGGATTCGAAGACTCTAAGCGTGCACTGGTACACTACCCCAAGGAAGCATACGGTAAGGAACTGGCCGACAACACCCACTTCAACCCCTACGGAGCATACGAGGTGGCCAAGTGCGTAGTCATGGGCATGAAGCAGCTGCAACTGCCAATAGTGAAACACCTGCGCCAGGAATGGCAGGACTTCAACCCTGCTCACCCCGACGACTGGAAAGCTTTCCAGTGGGCAGAATCGCCTATGACGGAAAATATAAAACCCGACGGAAACTAAAGATGCCACAAATGAAAAAGACACTGACAACGATAACATTTGCAGCACTGACGGTAGCTGCTATGGCCCAGTCCTGGCCCACCCCCACAACCGAGGCAAAGGCGGGAGCCCGCTGGTGGTGGCTCGGCTCGGCCGTCGACAAGGAAAACCTGCAGTGGAACCTGACGCAGTATGCCAACCACGGCATAGGCGCTGTGGAGATAACGCCAATCTATGGAGTGCAGGGAAACCAGGCGAACAACATTCCCTACCTGAGTGACAAGTGGATGGAGATGTTGCGCTACACACAAGAGCAGTGCCAGCAGAACGGCATTGAGCTGGACATGGCTACCGGCACGGGCTGGCCCTTCGGAGGTCCCTGGGTGCCACTGGAGGAGAGTGCCTGCCGTGCCGTCTTCGTGGAGAAGACCATTGACGGCGAAGGCGTCTGGACTACCGTCAATGGCAACAAAGGACTGCAACCTGACAGTAAAGACACAGGCAGCATAGACCTCTCGCTATCGGAAAAGGACGCCAAGAACGCCGTACTTCACAAGGTGATGGCGTATTGCGGCTCTGTCGCTATCGACGTGACAGACCATGTGAAAGCGGGCAAGCTGACCTACCCCAACCCTAAACTCACCAAATCCTCGACTCCCATAAAAGTCATCGCCCTATATATTAAATATGGTGTGATGAAAGTGAAACGGGCAGCCCCTGGCGGTGAGGGCCTTGTCATCGACCATTTCGACCATCGTGCGGTGGCTAATTATCTCCGCCACATAGAGGGAGCCTTCGAGCGCACCAAGACTCCATACCCCCACACGTTTTTCAACGACTCTTACGAGGTGGAGGCGGCTACCTGGACACCCACACTATTCGATGAGTTTGAGAAGCGTCGCGGCTACAAGCTGGAGGACCATCTTCCAGAACTGACAGCCTACGAGCCAAAAGTGTTGAGCGACTATCGTGAGACCCTCGGCGACCTGCTTTTGGAAAACTTCACCAACCAGTGGACAGCATGGGCACACAAGCACGGGGCCATAACCCGCAACCAGGCACATGGCTCACCTGCCAACCTCATCGACTGCTATGCCGCTGTCGACATTCCGGAAATAGAGGGCTTCGGCCTCTCGGACCTCGGCATCAAGGGACTGCGCACCGATCCTGGCAAGACACGCAAGAACGACTCGGACTACTCTATGTTCAAGTATGCCCCCTCGGCAGCCCACGTCTGCGGCAAGCCATACACCTCGAGCGAGACTTTCACCTGGCTGACAGAACATTTCCGCACATCGCTCTCACAGCTGAAGCCCGACCTCGACCTGATGTTCTGTGCCGGTGTCAACCACATGTTCTTCCACGGCACCTGCTACTCGCCCAAGGACGACGAGTGGCCGGGGTGGAAATTCTACGCCTCAATCGACATGAGCCCCACAAACAGCATCTGGCGCGATGCACCCTATTTCATGCAGTACGTGGAGCGCTGCCAGAGCTTCTTGCAGTGGGGACAGCCCGACAACGATTTCCTGGTGTTGCTGCCGGTGCGCGACGCATGGAAGAAGAATACGGGCAAGCTGCTCATGCAGTTCAGCATACACGCCATGGGCAAGCTGATGCCAGAGTTCCGCGATGCCATCCTTGAGATAGACAAGGCCGGCTATGACTGCGACTATATCAGTGAGCGGCTGCTCATGGGTACTGTCTTCAAGGACGGTATGCTACAGACAGCAGCGGGCACCCGCTACAAAGGACTTATCATCCCGGGCAGCGGAGAGATGCCTGAGAGTGTGAAAAAACACATCGGCCAACTGAAAGCACAGGGAGCCCACATCATGTACGGCATCGACAAAACGGAGATGGCCAAGGCAGCAAAGCCAGAGCTCATGAAGACCCAGATGGGCCTGAAGGCCATCAGGCGCAAGAACGCCAATGGCTACCACTACTTCATGGCAAACCTCACAGCGCAGGACATAAGCAAGCGCATTCCTCTGGCCGTGGACTGCAAGGGCGCAACGTGGTTCAACCCGCTCAATGGCGACATCTGCCCGGCAGATATCACCAACGATGGTGTCGCTGTGTGCCTGCGCAGTGGAGAGTCAATGATTCTTCAGACCTTCAGCGAGGCGGTTCCTATGAAGAAGACGGGTGAGATGAGAAATGAGAAAACACAGGAGAACACCATCGTGATTGAAGGACCATGGACGCTCTCGTTCACCGACGAAGCACCCACGGTGGACAAGAGTTTCACTCTTGACAAGCTGCAGACATGGGAGACCCTTAACGCCCAGACACGTGTGACCATGGGCACCGGCGTCTACACCACCCATTTCAAGATGTCGAAGAAAGAAGCCCCCAGCGGCTCTTGGCAGATAGACCTCGGCGATGTGCGCGAGTCGGCCCGTGTCTACATCAACGGCCAGTTCATAGGCTGTGCATGGAGCGTGCCTTTTGTGCTCGACACTAAGGGAGCGCTGAAAGTTGGCGACAACACACTGCGTATCGAGGTCACCAATCTCCCCGCCAACCGCATTGCCGACCTCGACAGAAAGGGCGTGAAATGGCGCAAGATGGAGGAAATCAACGTTGTGGACATAAACTACAAGAAAACTCTTTACGACGAATGGGAGCCCATGCCCAGTGGGCTAAACTCAACAGTAAAATTAATAAAAAAGAACTAATCAAAAGAACAAAATACTATGTCAGAAAAAAAACACCACCACCACCATCATCACTACGAAGACGATGCCACCCGTTTCAAGCGCAAGAGCCTGCTCTCTATTGAGCGCAGGAAAAAACTTAAGAAATGGAGTTTTGTGGCACTTTGCACTATAGCAGTTATCATGGGCATCTTAGTGGTGCTGGCCTACACCATAGGTTAGTCAGCACACTCGAAACTATAATTTAGTCGGCATCACGGAGCACTGGGAACTTTTCTCTCTGCTCTGTGACAACTGTGCTGTCAATATCCGCCAAGCACACGCTCTCTCCATCCTCACAAGCAGAGATTGTGGTGCCAAGAGGGTCTATCACCACTGAGCCTCCTGCAAATATTGACTTGTGCTCTTTCCCCACACGGTTCACGGCCACCACATAGCACTGGTTCTCTATTGCTCTGGCTTTCAACAGTGTGTCCCAGGCTGTTTGCCTCTTCACGGGCCAGTTGGCTACGTAGATGATGGCATCATACTCACCAGCCCGCCCCCAGCGTGACCATAGTGGGAAACGGAGGTCGTAGCACACCATCAGCAGGAAACGCATACCACCAAAGCAAACTGTGACATGGTTGTCACCGCGTTTGTAGCTCTCGTCTTCATGAGCAAAAGTGAACAAGTGGTGCTTGTCATAATGAGTTATGCCCTCTGGGGTAACGAAATAGAAACGGTTGCGGTATTGAGTCTGTGCTGAGGCTGTTTCTTCACCGTCGGCTTCAGCTACGGCTAAGCTGCCACATACGGCACACTGCCGTTTCCTGGCAAACTCTTTCATCCACGCTAACGCCATCGACTCAGACTCTCTTTCAGCCACATCTTCAGGGTGCGGCGAATAACCGGTCGCCCACATTTCAGGCAGTACATATAGGTCTG
>Ga0247610_10006031_pt1 | contig 12671 bp, 10 predicted proteins | sample 174DNAGHGhighgp2_FD_193483 | JGI IMG/M metagenome (GOLD analysis project Ga0247610, IMG submission 193483) | Sheep rumen microbial communities from Palmerston North, Manawatu-Wanganui, New Zealand - 1742 DNA GHGhigh gp2 | ecosystem: Host-associated > Mammals > Digestive system > Stomach > Rumen...
CATCTCATCGCCGAAACAACTGGGCGAGATTCTGTTCGACGAACTGAAGATTGGCGGCGCGGCCAAAACCAAAACCAAACAATACTCGACGGCCGAGGATGTGCTCGAAAAACTGGCCGACAAGCACCCTATTGTGCCGATGATTCTCGAATACCGGTCGCTGAAAAAACTGCTCTCAACCTACGCCGAGGCGCTTCCACAACTTGTCAATCCAAAAACTGGGCGCATTCATACGTCATATAATCAGGCGGTTACGGCTACCGGGCGCTTGACCTCGACCAACCCCAACTTGCAGAACATTCCGGTCCGCGACAAGCAGGGCCAGAAGGTGCGCATGGCCTTTGTGCCCACCAACCCCGATGGTTGCATTCTTGCCGCCGACTACTCGCAGATTGAGCTCAGGCTGATGGCTCATTTGAGTCAGGATGCGGCCATGATTGAGGCTTTCCGAGCCAATCAGGATATTCACGCCGCCACTGCCGCAAGGCTTTTCCACGAGTCGGTCGACAGCGTAACGCGCGAGCAGCGCCGCAAGGCCAAAAGCGCCAATTTCGGCATCATTTACGGCATCTCGTCGTTCGGACTTGCGCAGAATACGGGCATTAAAGTACCTGAGGCAAAGGAGATTATCGATAACTATTTTGCCAGTTTCCCGGGTGTGAAAGAGTATATGGACAAGAGCATCAGCGTGGCTCGCGAGTCGGGCTACACCGAAACCATCTGCCACCGGCGCCGCTATCTGCCCGATTTGCAGTCGGCTAACAGCTTTGTGAAGGGCACCGCCGAGCGCAACGCCATCAATGCTCCTATCCAGGGCTCGGCTGCCGACATAATTAAGATTGCCATGGTGAACGTTTATCGCAGGATTGCTGAGGCAGGCCTGAAATCGAAAATGGTGATGCAAGTTCACGATGAGCTTGTTTTCGATGTAGTGCCGGGCGAGGTTGATGCTCTGAGCCAGATTGTGAAAACCGAGATGGAGTCGGCTGTCAGCCTGAGCATTCCGCTCACCGCCGAAGTTGGCATTGGCAAAAACTGGCTCGAGGCGCATTGATTGTGAAATATAGTGGAGAAAACAAAAAAGGCTACAATCGTGCGGTTGTAGCCTTTTGATTATGAAATAGTTAAACTTCTTACGGATTCAGTCTTTGCATAATCTCGTCAATCTTCGATTCCAAATCTGCAATCTTGTCGTTTTGTTTCTTGATAATGGCCTGTTGCTCTTTGACAGCTTCAACAAGATAAGCGTTCATTTTCATGTAATCGATTGATTTGAAGTTGTTGGCATCTATGAAAACGAGTTCCGGAATTACAGACTCAACCTCGTCGGCGGCAAATCCAGCTTGTGTTGTCTCGGTAAAAGCGCAGTCGTAGTCGGGAGCATATTTATATGTCCATTGTTCCTTTGCGCCGTACAACGCCTTAATGTCATCCTCGGTTTTCCAATGATAGGTAATTCCTTGCAGGGCAAGCACTTTCTCCAGTGCATTGTGAATGTGTGCAGAGTCTTTCATGAACTTATAATCGGATGTGAGAGCAATGCGGTTTGCCTTAATAGAACCATTTATTTCGAGTCGGGCAGCCGGTTTTGATGTGCCAATGCCAATGCTACCCTTTTTCAGTACAACCATGGCGTTGCTGCGAGAGTATTCTCCATTGCCATTTCCAATGGTGAACAAGCGGTCACTGTTACTCCAAATAGGGCCGCTAACACCGTATCCGGTTGTGTCGTTTGCCGAGCCCATAACCATCTCGCCTGTCGATTTTGCGTAGAGCCATTTTCCTAAAGTTACCGATTCCTGCTCGGCCGATATGCTTTGGGGACCAATAGCTACAGAATAGGAGCCTAACGCATTAGCCATGAATCCGAAGGCCACCGACGAGCCGCCTTTTGCAAGAGACAGCTCACCTGTAGCAAACGAGCAGGAGCCTTCGGCCGTTGCCGTTTTTCCAAGAGCTACCGCTCCGTGGTCCAACGCCTTCGAATCGCTTCCGAAAGCAAAACTCCACATTCCTGTGGCTTCACAGTTGTAACCCATCGCAACAGAGCCTACTGATGCGGATTTGCAACCTTCTCCGATTGAAAAACAACCATCATCTTTTGCTTCGGCCGAAATGCCGATTGCGCAAGAACCACGGCCTGTGGCTTTCGCTCCATCGCCCAGTGCCAAAGAGTAATCGCCAATAGCCTCCGACGCATGGCCTAACGCCACAGCGCCTTCGCCTTCGGTTTTGACTTGGTAGCCGGCGGCAAACGAGCCTTCGCCATTTGCCTCTGAGCCGTGTCCGAATGCCGAGCTGAAATCGCCTGGAGCATTTGCATAGGCACCCATTGCAGTGGCGGCTTTGCCTTTAGCCTCGGCATTCTCACCTAAAGCGGCGGTATTGTCACCAGTTGTATGGTTGGCATCGACGGCAAACAAACTCTCATTGTCTTTGGTGGCTTTGCGGCCAGTAACCACAAAACCGCTGCGTTTGGCCTTGTCGCTGCCTTCCTGGTCATCGACAAATACTTGCGTTCCGTCGGCATTGATGGCGAAGAAGTTGTTATTTTCATCGTCTTTTGTGGCTTTGCGGCCAGTAACCACAAAACCGCTGCGTTTGGCCTTGTCGCTGCCTTCCTGGTCATCGACAAACACTTGCGTTCCATCGGCATTGATTGCGAAGAAGTTGTTGCTTTCATCGTCTTTGGTGGCTTTGCGGCCGGTAACCACAAAACCGCTGCGTTTGGCCTTGTCGCTGCCTTCCTGGTCATCGACAAACACTTGGGTTCCGTTGGCATTGATTGCGAAGTAGTCGTTATCTTCATCGTCTTTGGTGGCTTTGCGGCCGGTAACCACAAAACCGCTGCGTTTGGCTTTTGAGTCAGCCTCCTCGTCGACAAAGACCTTCACGCTGTTCGGATATACTGCAAAAACCAAGTTGCCATCGTTGTCCTTAACCTCAAACAGCGCGTCGCCTGAGGTGGCAGCGTTCCCGTTCAGTGTGCTGTTGCCGCTGCGGGCAGCGTAGAGGGCCACTGGCACGGCTTGTATTTTTGTTGCGCCCATTTCGGTGTACGAGGTGCCTCCTTTCACATCAATGGCAATATGCAGCCATACATTGCCGCTCGCCCAGTTAACGTTTGAAAGGCGGCTGTTGTTTTGTGGCTTCCCTTCGCCAACTGTCACGGTTAGCACTCCGTAGCTGCTGGTTGTGGCTGTCTGCGTCTCCTCGTACATGACTTTTGAGCCGGTATTGTCGGCCAAAGTCAGTTTCAGTCCCACTTTTTGGTTTTTAACGATTTCTCCTTTCGAGTCGCGCACCACAGCCTGATACGAGAACCCGTTGGTTTGGGCCATTGCCACAGCGGCTGTCACTGTCATGGCAATTGTCAGAAATAAATTTTTCAATCTCATTTTCAATGATTTTTATGTAAGTAATTAAGTTTTGCTCAAAATTAAATCTCTGTTGCTAAAGCGCAGTATTTCAATATGTTATTTTGCAATAAGACTTTAGTGCTGTTGGCCTGGATGGTCAATCAAAAAAACGTGGCAAGTTTAGAACGATTTTGCGAGACAAGCAAAGGGTATTTCACTCCGGCCGGCCCCGTTTGAAATAGTTGAAAACCAGTTCGGCCTTGGCGTGGCCGATAATCTTTTCGAGCGTCTCGAGTGACGCGGCGCGCATTGCGTCAACGGTTTTCAGTTCGTTGAAGAGCGCTTCCTTGGTCTTGTCGCCGATGCCTTTGATGCCGTCGAGTTCTGACACAAGGAATGCTTTTGAGCGTTTGTTGCGGTGGAAGGTGATGGCTGCGCGGTGAACCTCCTCCTGCATTCCTGCAAAGAATCGGAAAATGTCGTCGGTACGGCGTATCTCAATGTGTTTCGGCGGAAATCCGATTAGAAGTTCGTTGGTTGAGTGCTTGTCGTTTTTGGCAAGCCCCAGTATGGGAATATTCAAACCGAGTGCGTCTTCCGTAGCCTGACGGATTGACTCCATTTGCCCCACACCGCCGTCGGCGACAATCAGGTCGGGCAGGGGTTGCGCCTCGGCCATAAGACGGGAGTAGCGGCGGTTTACCACTTCAAACATTGAGGCGTAATCGTCGGGACCCTCAACAGTTTTTATGTTGAACAGCCGGTAGTCTTTTTTCGACGGCTTTCCGTCTTTATAAACAACGCAGGCGGCAACCGGAAACGCGCCCTGAATGTTTGAGTTGTCGAAAATCTCTATGTAGCGCGGAATGTTGGGCAGATGCAGTTTTTTCTGAACCGACACCAGCAGGTCGATAGGATTGTTACGGTTGCGCAGGGCGCTGCGCTTGAGTTTCTCAACGGCGTACATGTGCGCGTTTTTCTCGCACAGTTCAAGCAGTTTTTTCTTGTCGCCGCGCTGCGGAACAACAAAGTTTATGTTGTCGAGGCTGAAGTCGATTTCGAACGGCACAATAATCTCTGCCGAGGTGCTCAGCCGCCGTTGCCGCGCCTCCTCAATGACCGATAGCAGCAGCGAGTCGAGTTCCTCCTCAATCCGTTTCCTCATTTCGAAGGTGTGCACCTGCACAATGGCGCCGTTCACCACCTTCATAAAACTGATGTAGGCGCAGTCGTCGTCGTCATATATTGCAAAGACATCGACATTGTGTATTGTTGGACTGACAACCGTCGATTTGCTCTGGAACTCCGACAGCTTGTCGATTTTGTTCTTAACCTTCTGTGCCTCTTCAAATTTGTACTCCTTGCTTAAAGCGTTCATTTTCGACTTCAGCAGCTCGATGACCTCGTTCGAGTTGCCCTTCAGAATCTCTTTTATGTTGCTGATGGCCTCGGCGTAATCCTCCTCCGACTGCAGCCCCTCGCAAGGTCCCAGGCAGTTGCCGATGTGGTGCTCAAGGCAGATTTTGTAGCGGCCTTTGGCAATGGCGTCGCGGCTTAAATTGAGCGCGCAGGTGCGGATGGGATAGAGCCGCCTTATGAGTTCCAGCAGCGTTTTCAGCGCAAAGCCCGACGTGTACGGCCCGAAGTACGATGAGCCGTCGCGGATGAAGTTGCGCGTTGAGAAAATGCGCGGAAACGGCTCGTTCTTGACGCAAATCCACGGATAGGTCTTGTCGTCTTTCAGCAGCGAGTTGTAGCGCGGCTGATATTTCTTAATCAGGTTGTTTTCAAGCAGAAGCGCGTCCTGCTCGGTATCGACCACAATGTGCTTGATGTCGGCAATGTTGCGCACCAGAATGCGCACCTTGGCGCGGTCCTGATACTTGTTGAAGTACGACGACACGCGCCGCTTCAGCCGCTTGGCCTTGCCAACATAGATGATGGTTCCGTTCTTATCCAGGTACTGATAGACGCCAGGGCTCTCGGGCAGCACGGCAACCAGTTCTTTCAGGCGGGCGATATGTTCGTCGGGGGATTGCAAGGGATTATTGATTTATTCGAAATTGAACCGGCTGTTTAATACGTTACTCCACAATCATATTCAATAATTGTTTTATAATCAATGTTCTCCACATTTGCTGTATTGTCATCTTTAATTATTATGCTGAAATTTTTTTCTGTCAGGCCTACCCAATCGTTCCAAGTGCAAAGAGTGATTTCCGCCGTTCTTTTCAATTCGTTTACATCAACCCGTACAGGTTTAATTTTATAATCTTTTAGTATACGGTAATTTGTTTCCGACAATCCTCCAATTGTAAGTTCTTCTTCACTATCGATTAGACTGTCGGGAATTATTTCAATATATTTCAGTATTTGTTGGTGGTCTTCTTCTGTCAGTATTAAGTCCGACGACGAGTAGCCACCATGCCACCATGTAGGCAACATATTTCTGATGTTGTATAGCAAAAAACATTGCCAGCAACTCTCTGCCGAAATGCTTTTCAGTTTTATATAATTCAAGTAGCCATAGAATTTCTTTCCAGAATTGACATTCTCCACATAAATATGCGATTCATCACCCAATCCCTCCGTGTCAGGCAAGTCGATAGCCAATCGCCATTCGGGCATAATCTCAATAGCGTCGAGTATCGAGAAAATATTTGTATGACAGTTTTTGAACCATTCTTTCGCATTCGGATTATTGTACCAATCTTTTGTTCCCGAATTCAGCATAGCCTCGAAATCATTGCGTTTCTGTACAAATTCCGAAGATCCGGTGGATTGGGCAACGGCTGGTATTGTGAGAATTGCGGTAAAAAGCACTATTAAGAATTTGTTTTTCATAATTGATTTGTTTCAGTTTTTATGCTTATTCCGGCCTCAGTTCAATGGCACTCGTGATGCTGGCAGCCAATGCCCGAATCGGCCAGGGTGCCGTTCAGATAGGTTTCGGCAACTTCCTTCACGTTGCCCGAGCAGCCGCGAATCACCATAATGTTTTGCGCGTTGAGCACGTTGAGTGCGCCGTCGCCCATATTGCCGGCGAGCATCGCGTTCACGCCCATCTGCCGCAGAGTGAAGGCGATGTTGCTCTTGCAACCGCAGCCTTCGGGCGACGGAACGGTTTCGACACCAGTAATCTGCTTGTTTTCAACTGTATAGACGGTGTATTCCTTGCAGTGTCCGAAATGGTCATCAACGCGGCCATCGCGTGTGGGGATTGCTATTTTCATTGTTTTATGTTTTAGTTTTGCAAATTTAAAGCGTTTTGCGTTATATTGGTTATAATTATCGGGTACTGAAGTATGAGGCGTATTGCATTGTCGATATTTGTTATCATTATTTATCAAATGGTTGTTGCACAGAATTTTATCTGTCGGCAAGCACCATTGGTGGCCACGTTGCGTGCATACGTCGATGGCGATGAACGGTCGTTTCCGGTTATCAGTCTCGATGGCGATGAGCGCGTGCTCATCGAGTTCGATTACCTGTCGAGCGACATTCAGGACCTCGAATATAGCGTTGTTCATTGCGGAAGCGATGGCCGTCCGTCCGATTTGCAACCATCGGAGTATCTGCGCGGTTTTGAGGTCAATCGGGTTACCGATTACGTCGTATCTTCCGGAACAACAGTTGGTTATGTCAATTATCGCATAGCCCTGCCAAATGACGATGTGCAGGTGTTGCTCTCGGGGTGCTATTTGGTCACGGTTTTCCAATCGGGCCAGCCCGAAAACATTGTGGCACAGACATCTTTTTTTGTTTACGAGCCGTTGGTTGAGGTTGAGGCAGAGATTTTCAAGCCGCAAACGTCGGCCGGCGAGCGTCATGCGCAAGACGTGAGGTTGAGTGTCGATTGTTCCGATTTGCAAGTGTCCGATGTCTTCAACGAGTTAAGTGTCAGTGTTTTGCAGAACGGTTGTCCATACTCTTCGCGCATTGGGCTCAAGCCTAAACAAATTGTTGGAAGCAAACTTGTATATTCCTATTCGGGCGACCTGCTAATGGCTGGCGGCAACGAGTTTCGCAGGTTCGATTTGCGCTATCTGAAACAGACTCCAATCAATTATAACACAGTTGATTACATTGCTCCATATTTCCACATTTCACCCCCTGCCGACCAGAACCGCGCCTTCAGTCCGTATTTTTCCGATATCGACCAAAACGGGCAGTATGTGGTTTATGCTCAATCAGTTGGCAATACCGATGACCATTACCGCACGGCCGATTATGTCTTCGTCCATCCAACTTTGAACACCGATGTTGTGCTCGATGGCGATGTGTTTGTTTGCGGTTCGTTCTGCAACTGGAGGCTCGATTCGGCCAACATGATGACGTACAATTTCGACGCCCACCGCTACGAGGGCAATCTGCGGCTAAAGCAGGGCGTTTACGATTATGTTTACGTGGTGCGCAGTAGCTTCGATGGGAAAGTGGATATGGAGCGTTTTGAAGGCTCGCATTCGGTCACCGGCAACAGCTATCTGTTTTTGGTGTTTTTCCGTCGCACCACTGGCGACTATGAGCAGTTTGTCGGTGCTTTGGCTATCGATAATTAGCTAATAATTAGCATTCTGCTTTCGCAGATTCAGGCGAAAACGGTCAGTAAGTGTAATCGATTTTTTCGGTTTCGAGGTCAATAGTATTTGTACGCCCCGAAATTATATCGCTAATAATTTCTTTATCAATAAAATACAAAAAACCGTTCATTGTGCAGCAAAACAACGTTCCGTCGGGCATGGCAATCGGTGTTGAGAAGAAGCTGCCGCTGCACTTAATGCTGCCGAGCAGCCGCCCTTTGGTAGTGAGCAGGTAAATATTGCGGTCAATTCCGCCAATGGCAAACACGCTGTCGTTGACCATTGCCGGCGACGACACCACCTTTTTGCCGGTCTGGTGGCGGCCGACCAAGCGCCCCTGATTGTCGAGGCAATATATTCCGCCATCGAACGAGCCGAAAACAATGTTTCCGTTTGGCGCCTGCATAATGGAACTGTGCACACGGCCTTTGGTTTTGTACTGCCATAGCTGGTTGCAGAGCGTGTCGACGGAATAGACGCGCTTGCCGTAAGTGCCCACAACAATCTGATGGTCGGCTGTTTCGACTGGTTTTGAGTGCATTACCCAGCCTTTGGTTTTGAGTTGGGCTTTTAGATTAGCGTCAGAATCGATAATGCACAGCCTTTTGCCGTTTCCGCCAATGGCTACGCTATTGTTGCTCAAAGCCAATGGTGAGCCATGGATAATCTTACCGCGCACACGGGCATAATAAATCGAGTCGGTTGTGCGGTTGTAGAAAGCCACGCGTCCCTTGCTAGTGCCAAAGGCAATCACGTTGCCCAACTCGACCGGCTCGGTGAAAATTTTGCCGCCGGGGTGTATTTTGCTTACAATATTGCCCTCTTTATCAAGAAAATAGAAGTTACGGTCGTAGCTGCCAATGGCAATTTGCCCGTCGGAGAGTTGGCGCGGGGTGGCATGGAACCAACCATCGGCTTTGAATGTGTTTTTCAGTTTTCCCTTGCTGTCGAAAAGGTAAAGGCTCTTGTTGTGCGAAGCTATCACAAGATTGCCATCGGTGGTTACAATCGGGGTTGAGTAGAATTTCCCATCGATTTTCACAATGGTAAAGCCGTTGCCTGCCTCCGCTGTTAGGGCAAGACACGCAAAGATATATGTGAGCAGCGTGCGCATTCAGTTATCCAACACTTCGGTTATTCAATCATTTCACCTTGCACTCCACAATGGTGTGGCCAAGGCCGACGCCGTCGTGCATTGCTGTCACTTGCAGGCCGGCGGCCTCAATGCAGCGTTTCATATCGTCGGAATGATACATTTTGCTGTTGCCGTTGGCCAGGGCGGTGAAATAAACGCTTGTCATTGTCAGGTCGAAGGCGGCGGTCTCGAAGCGCTGACGGTCCCAGAAGGTCTCCATAATGAAGACGGTGCTTTCCTTCGTCATCGAGCGAGCGGCGCGGGTAAGAATGCTAGTCACTTCGGCCTCCGAGAAGCAGTCAAGGAACTGACTCATCCAAATGGCGTCGAATCCAGTTGGGAACGGCACTGCAGGGTCGAGCAGATTGGCTCCGTGGCCGTGAATGCGGTCGGCGCCGTCGAGCCCGGCGGTCTGCTTTTTCATCATCTCAATCTGCTGCGGAAGGTCCATAATGGTCACATTCACATCCTTATCGAACGTGACGCACTGCGTGGCCCAGCGGCCGGTGTTGCCGCCAACGTCGAGCAGCGTGCGCGGGTGGTTGGCGAAGACGATTTTCAGGGCTTCGGCAAACGAGTTGTCGCTGTAGAAATGGTCGAACCCGAACCAACTCTTCTGCACCTCGGGCGGCAGTTGCGACAGCCCCTCGTAAATGGTCGGCCACTGACCGAACACCTTCAAACCCTCGGGCTTGCCGTTCAAGAGAGACTCTTCTAACTTGAACAGTCCCAGATAGTTGACATCGTGATTGAAGTTCAGATTGGCGTTCACCATTGTGTCGTTGATAAGGAACCAACCGGCTTTGGTTATTTGGTATCGCTCGTTGGAAAAAATTACCGTTCCAATGGACAGCGACGCCTCCAACAGCACCTGCGCGGCATACTCGGAGAGTTTGCTTTTTTTGGCTATCTCGGTTTGAGTCAGTCCGTTTTTGCTGTCGGCGAGAGCCTTCAGAATTCCGAATTTAATCATCAGGCGCGAGACCTGAAAAACCACCGGCGCACCGGCAATGAAGTGAGCCAGACGCTGCGCCTCAAGAGCCGATTGGTGCTCTTTGGTGTATTGCTTTTCGAGAGCGGGAAATAAGTTCATTATTTAATGTTTTTAATTTGTTTCAAAATGTAAGGCTTGAAAAGCCGCGACAATCATAACCGTAGGTCATCGGCCTACGGATGACATCACAGCAAGGCAACCGCCTGAAAGGCGGAACTATTCAATCCTTCAGAAAATATTTTTCATCAATATCAATTCCATTATCCGCCAAAAATAATCGGTATTCTTCTTCAAAAGTCATCTTTTTGTGGTGCTCTTTCTGATTTTTTATGTAGTTCGAAATTGTTTCGCGCTCTTTTATGTTGTAGGAAAACGCCGCATAACTCTCGCCCCAGCCTTCGAAAGTTGGAAAATTCACGTTCGCTTTCAACCATTTGCTCGATTTTTCCTTTAATTCCCTCATAAAATCAGCAAGAGCCAACATTGGCGGAATGTCTGCAAGCATATGAATGTGGTTAGGCATTCCTCCAATTCGATACACATACACGTTTTTGTTTTTCGCTATGCCGAAAAGGTATGCGTACAAATCGCGTTCATGTTCTTCGCTGATTGTGTTAGCGCTGTGTTTTGTTCTGAATACTATATGGTGTAATAACCTTGTGTAACTCATCTTAATAGTACCGCCTTTCAGGCGGTGGTTTTCATTGGTATTATTCCGTAGGCTGCGCTTCGCTTGCATACGGTTATGATTATTATCGCCCTTCAGGCGATTTATATGTTTGCCATCCCCCTAATATCTGTGCAAATCCGTGTCATCGTGCGTAATCTGTGCGATTTTTTTAGGCCCCTTCGGGGCTTTTCCAAAACTCATAATAATTAAACCACTGCTCGGGGTATTCCTTTAGAATCTTCTCAAAATTAGCCACATACTGCTCCAGAAGGGCTTGCTCGGGTTTGCGGTCGCGGGTGCGGGGCACGGGCTGCGCAATGGTGAACCGATAGTGGTAGGTCATCGGTTTTTCGCGCATTGCGAAGTAGAACACCACAGGCACCTTCAGCCGCGACGCCAGCAGGAACGGCCCCGACGGAAAATCGGCCTCGCGGCCCATAAACGTAGCTGTCAGCAGTTTGTCGGCGTTCACGTAGCGGTCGCCTTGAAAGCAGACGTACTCGTGACGGTTGAGCGCTTCGGTAATTTGGAAGACGTGCGTCAGCGTGTCGTTGTTCACAGGTATGACCTTGTAGTCGTGACCGGTTGAGTTCTTCTCCAGCATCTCCTTGATTTTCTGATATTCAGCATCGTACATCACAATGTTGATATTCTTGCCGTAATCGCCGAAGAATGGCGCGCCAATCTCCCAGTTGCCAATGTGGCCGCCCATCATTATCACGCCCTGCTGCGAGTTCAGAACGTCGAGAAACTCCTGATAATTTTCAAATTTGAAGTGGTATTTGTCGGTCATTCCGCTGCCAATGGCAATCTTGTCAATCAGCGTCTGACCCAATCGGTAATAATTTCGGAACAGCAGACCGACGGATTTCAATCGGTTCAATTTCAGTATTTTGCGGGCATAGCGCCACGTGCACGCGGTGGCCTTTGGAGCAAAAGGAATGAAATAGACAACAACAAAGGCCAGAAAAACGTAGGCCGCGCGGACACCTATGTATTGTATCAGTTTGATAAAGAAGAAGTAACCGAAACTTCCGCCTCGCGTTTTTCCCTTCCAGTCGGCCATTGGCGGTGGTTATTTTGTCGTGCGCTCAATCACAAGGTTGTAGAAATCTTGGAAAGTGCGGATTTTGGCGAAATCCTCGCCTGTGACGTTGAATCCGAAGTTCTGCTCCACCAGAACCACAACATCCACAAGGTCAAGGCTGTCGAGTTCCAGCGTCTCCATCAGCGGCGCGTCGGGTTTGATAACATTAATGTCAACCTCAAACTCTTCGGCCAGAGTCTCGTTGATTTTTGCGATTATTTCTTCGTTGGTCATAACTATTTGAATTTCTTAATTATAAGCGTTGAGTTTGTGCCTCCAAACCCGAAAGAATTCGTCAAAAATAAATCAAATTCTGTATCTATCCGCGTTTTGGGGATATTTAATTGGCACGAAGCCTCATCGGGTTCCTCAAAGTTGATATTCGGCGCAATGAAGCTGTTGTTCATCATCAGCGTCGAGTAAATAACCTCGCTTGCGCCTGCCATCCACATCTCGTGGCCCGTCATCGACTTGGTTGAAGCCACGTAGGGGCGGCTTGCGCCGAACACCTCGGCAATGGCGCGGGCCTCGTTCAGGTCGCCTGCGGGGGTTGAAGTGGCGTGGGCGTTGATATACGGAATGTCGGCGGCTGCAAGTCCCGCGCTGTCGAGAGCGCGCTGCAGCGAGCGTTTGGGCCCTTCGACGTTGGGCACCGACAGGTGGTCGCCGTTCGACGAGAAGCCATAGCCGATAATTTCGGCCACAATGGGCGCTCCGCGTTTTATGGCCGACTCGTAGCTCTCAACCACCACGCTTGCCGCGCCACCGCTTGGTACCAGTCCGTCGCGACGGCGGTCGAACGGTTTCGAAGCCTTGGTTGGGTCGGCTTCCTGTGTCGAGAAAGCG
>Ga0247610_10006032_pt1 | contig 12670 bp, 9 predicted proteins | sample 174DNAGHGhighgp2_FD_193483 | JGI IMG/M metagenome (GOLD analysis project Ga0247610, IMG submission 193483) | Sheep rumen microbial communities from Palmerston North, Manawatu-Wanganui, New Zealand - 1742 DNA GHGhigh gp2 | ecosystem: Host-associated > Mammals > Digestive system > Stomach > Rumen ...
ATTTTTTTATTATAAATAATAATTAATTAAAAAAATGAAATAAAAAATTATTTTAATTATTTTAATTATTTTAATTATTTTAATTATTTTAATTATTTTAATTATTTCAATTATTATAATTATTTTTTTAATGAATAATATATATGATAATTTAAAAAATAATAATATTGATAAATTAAATTTATGGTTAAAATGTATACATAATATAGATAAATTAAGTAAATATTTATTTGTTAATTCTTCTTTAAAAGTTTTAAATTTACATAACAATTATATAAAAAATATAAATAAATTAGCAGAAAGTTTAAAATATAATTCTACATTAAAAGAATTAAATTTAGATTGTAATTATATAAAAAATATAGATAAATTAGCAGAAAGTTTAAAATATAATTCTTCTTTAGAAGTATTAATATTAGGTTGTAATAGAATAAAAAATATAAATAAATTAGTAGAAAGTTTAAAATATAATTCTACATTAAAAGAATTAGATTTAGGTGGTAATTATATAGAAATAGATCCAATAATAGAAATTATAAAATATAATTCTACTTTAAGATATTTAAATTTTGGAGGTTATAAAATAGAGAATATAGATAAATTAGCAGAATGTTTAAAAAATAATTCTTCTTTAGAAAAATTAGATTTAAGATCCAGTAAAATAGAAAACATAGATAAATTAGCAGAAAGTTTAAAATATAATTCTACATTAAAAGAATTAAATTTATTTCAAAATAGAATAGAAAATATAGATAAATTAAGTGAAAGTTTAAAAAATAATTCTTCTTTAGAAGTATTAATATTAAGTTGTAATAAAATAGAAAATATAGATAAATTAGCAGAAAGTTTAAAATATAATTCTTCTTTAAAAGAATTATATTTAATTAAAAATGAAATAGAAAATATAGATAAATTAGCAGAATGTTTAAAATCTAATTCTTCCTTAAAAATATTATATTTAAGTTATAATAAAATAAAAAATATAGATAAATTAGCAGAAAGTTTAAAATATAATTCTTTTTTGATTGAATTAAATTTATTCGAAAATGAAATAAAAGATATAGATATAGATTATTTACTTAATAATATAAATAATTATTGTATAAAAAAGTTAGGTTTAACACAAAAACAAAAACAAAATAAATTATATATGAAAAATAAAAATAATGAAGAAGTTATATTTTTTAATAATAGAATATAAATAATTATTGTATAAAAAATTAGATTTAATACAAAAACAATATAAATTATATATAAAAAATAAAAATAATGAAGAATTTATAATTTTTAATAATAGAATATAAATAATTATTGTATAAAAAAGTTAGATTTAACACAAAAACAAAAACAAAAACAATATAAATTATATATGAAAAATAAAAATAATAAAGAAGTTATAATTTTTAATGGTAAATTTTTTTAAATAAATAAAATTAAATTTTTTTCCAAATAAAAAATGGTCTTGGTTTTAAATTATTTTTATTTGTATCATCAATATAATAGATACTTCCTTTAAATTCTACATTAAAATTATTTGTTATATCATCAATCATTTTTTTTGTATTATATATTTTATCAAATAATTCAATATATAAAATTAAATAACCATTTTCTTTAATATGTTCAATTGATTTTTTTACTGATATCATTAAAAAATTATCATACCATTTTTGAAAAGTATTATATTGTGTTAAACTGTCATGTTTATCATTTGAATATTCTTCCATATCAAAAAATGGTGGTGATGTTAAACATATATCAAAATCTTTATCTTTTATATCTATATATTCAAATCCATCTTGAATTATTTTAAAATTTCTTTTTGTTTTATTAAATGATTTTATCATTTGATTATATTTTTTTTGTAAATCTGGATTTGGATCTGCTGCTTGATATAATTTAAATTCTTTATTCATATTTGAATATATTAATGCTGTTAATAATCTATCTCCCCATCCTGCTGATATATCTAACCATTTTTTTGGTTTAAACATTTCTAATATATTTAAACATATTGATATCCTAAAATTATTACAAAACTTACATTTACTAAACATATAATTCTCAAACTCATTATATTCTTTTATATCTTTCGGTTTAAATTCTAATTTATTATTTATATAATAATTTATTGGGCTTATATTATTTTTAAAATTACATCTAATTCTCTCTTCTTGTGTAAAATAATCTGTTAATTTATTTAATTCTAAATTATCCTCCCATTTATCATATATTATTACAAATATCTCTTTTTCTTCTAATTTATATTTATATAAATATTTCTTTATCTCATTTGGTTTAATATTATATGTTTTTATATTCTTATTTTCTATACATCTTTTAGATAATTCTATTATTTTTTCTTTTTCGAAATTATAATAATCTTTATATAATGGATACATTATTTATTTTTTTATTATATTTATATAAACTAATTATATTTATTATTTTTTATTTTTATTTTTTTCAATTTTATTTAAATTTTTTTATTTAAATAAATAAATAAAAAAATAATTTTAAAAATAAATAATAAAAATTTTTATAAAAAATTTATAAAAATACTTTTAAATAAAAAAACATTTTAAAATAAAAATAAAAAGAAAAAATAAAAATAAAAAAAAAGATTAATTAATATTAGTCATATTAAGCTCATTTTCTAAAATGCCGATAGTTAGAGAAATATTATTTTGGAATTTATAATTTAAGGAGGAATTAATTCTATTTAAATCATCGTCAAAGGTATTTAAATATTTAGGTTCGATAGGTTCATATTTAGAATTATAAAATTTAATGTTTAATTTATTAAGATTGCATAAATTACTATCTTTAAAATAAAAAGTATCTCCAGCACAGGGGTAACAAGTAAAGAAATCTCCATCAAAATTTTGATTTCTAAATAATTTTATTCCTTTTAAATTCATTAATGAAGAAGTAGAATAAGTATTATTAGAGAAAGTTGTAGAAATAGTCATTATTATAAATCTATCATAATATAAACTATAATGTTCTTCATTTAATTCAAAAGTAGGATTATATTTAGGAATATAAGGAATTAAAGGAAAAACACAAGGCATTAATTCTTTAACATAACCAAAAGAATATAATTTAGAAGGATTAAAATTAGGATTAGTTTTATCAAATTCAGGATTATAAAATTGATTTAAAGGATTATATAAAGGTAAATCAGGAATTGAAAATTTTAATTGTTGTAATTCTTCTTCAGTTGGAGAAGAATTTGTAGTAATATTTTCATCAAAAACAGGACAATATATTATACTATTTGGATTATATTTATCAGGAAATAAATTTGAATTAGATACTTCTAAAGATAATAATGATTTTTCACACGAATAAATAGATGTATCATAAATAGGATTATATTTTTCATTTTCTTTATCATAAGTTTTTAATAAAGGATTTGATACATCAATATTTTCTAAAACATCATCTAACATTTTATATTTTTGGTGATTATCTTTTGTATTAGTTATAGTTATAGAAAAATTAACATCATCATTAATTTTTATAGTATCACTTAAACTTTGATTTTCTAAAATATCTAATGTAATAGGTTTATTTAAATATTCTATTTGATTTTTATATAATTGTTGTAAATAATCAGATAATATAATTTTTTTACTATATTCATCATATTCTTTTGATGTTTTTATATCATCATCATTATTATCATCATTATTATCATAATGTAATAAATTATCGAAAATAATTTTTTTAGAAATATCAAAAATAGGATTATAATATTTAGAATAAGAATTTAAAGTTATATCAAAAGTAGGGTTATAATCTTTAGAATAAAAATTAGATATATTATAATAATTAGGAATTAAATGATTATAAGATTTTAAAGTGCTATCAAATAAATAACAATAATTTATATCATTTTTATTATAACCTTGATTTAAAGGGTCAGAAGAATTAGATAAATCATAACATTTAGGGAGATTAACACAATTAATACGAATAAATTTAACATTTTTAAAAGTTCTTGAAATATTAGGTGAATTATCAAAAACCATAAAATGGTTTTTAGTTTTTAAAGTTGAAGATGAAGTTGTAAAAGATACATTATAATCAAAAGGATTAGGATAAATATTTTGGTTTCTTGTTATACTATCAATATCTATATTATATTCAATAATATCTTGTTTTAAAATAAAATCTTTCATATTATTATGTAACATATTATTTAAATTACTAAAATTAGTTCTTTCTATAATAGGTTCATTTGGTTTAAAAGCTTGATTAAAATTATTATATTTTTTTGGATAAGTATTTTCTTGAAAATTAAAATTAGGATTATTAGATGTATAATATGATGGATTATATCTTGTATTTAAATCACTCATTTTAAAATTATTATATATTTATTTATATAAATTATAAAAAGAAAATTAGATTTTAAAATTTTTTGTTATCTTTATTTAAAAAATTTGAAATAAATAAATATATTATTATTATATAATTAATTATAATATTTATATATTAAATATTAAATTAACTTAATTTTTATGAGATTAAAAATATTAAAATATAAAAATGGAAATAATACCTTCTCAAACAATAATAAATTACAATTGCTTAAATATTAATACTTTAGAAAAATCTAATTTATTCTTTGTTTTTAATTCTAATAAAAAAAGAAAAATTAATAAAAATGAAATTAATACTAACTCTTTAAATATTATTAATTTAAAATTAGGTTTCTCTGATGATATGATTATTAAATTAAATAATAAATCTTATAATCTCTCTCGTATTTTCCTATTCTGTTTCGATTATCTCTTTAATCTTCATAATCTTAATAATATTAATGATATAAATGATATAAATGATATTAATAATGATAGTATTAATGATGATATTAAATATATAAAAATAAATTTTGATAAATTAAAAAAATTATCTTTTATTCAAAGATTAAGTATTAATAATATTGAATTATTAACTATTAACGATGAAAATATTTATGTATTCTATCTTAATGATGATGATTTAGATGATAATAATTATAATACTTTAATTAAAATCGGTTTCATTAAAGATATTAAAATCCAATTTTAATTTTTTTTTTCTTATTTTATTTTTTTTTATTTTATTTTTTTTTATTTTATTTTTTTATTTTAAAAATTTTATTTTTAATTTTTAAAATTATATTTTAATAAAAAATAAAAAAAAAAAGAAAAAAAAGATATTTTAATTATAAAAAAATATATATACAAATTAATTATTAAAAATATAAATACAAATTAATTAATATATATTTATAATTTTTTAAAAATATTTTTTAAAAATAAAGATTAAATATAATATAAAATTTAGATGTATATTAAAGATACAATAATAAAACAAATAAAAGAAAATAATATTGAGCAATTATTTATAAGAAATCAACAAATAAATAAAAATGAATTAGAATTATTAAAAGATATATTAAAAACAAATACATCAATAAATTTAATAGATTTTACAAATAGTTATATAGAAGATATAAAACCATTAATAGAAATAATAAATACAAATAATATAAAAATAATAGATTTTACAAAAACAGAAATAAAAAATATAGAAGAATTATTTAATTATTTAACAAAACAAGATATAAAACAAGATATAAAATTAGATACATTAGAATTTTTTGGTTGTAATTTAAAATGTTCAAAAGAATTTTTAGATTTTATAAAATATAATAAAAATATAAAAAATATAAATTTATCATCAAATCCTTTATTAAATAATATTAATTTTTATGATGTTTTAAAATATTCATCTTTACAAGAAATTTATATTTGTGAAAATAATATTAATGATGATGATTTAAATAATATATCTAATATGTTAAAAGTTAATAAATCTATTAAATCTTTATATATTTGTGCAAATAATATTAAAAATATATCTTCTTTATATGATGGATTAAAAAATAATGATACATTAAAATTTTTAGATTTAAGTCATAATAAAATAGAAGATATAAATAATTTAAAAGAAATATTTGAAAATAATGATACATTAAAATATATATCTTTTTGTGATAATAAAATTAATAAAATTCAAAATGAAGAAGAATTAAATAAATTAATTAAAGAAAAAAATATTGAATTTAATATAAATGATAATCCTATTAATGATTTTATTAAATATTATATAGTTTCTCTTAAATATTTTAATAAAAATGATTATTATATTTATATAACTGGTAATAATAAATTACCTTTTTATGGAAGTGATATAAAAGATTTATTAAAAAATAAAAAATTTAATGAAAATAATTTAATTTCTATTTTAAAATTTAATTCTAAAACTAATATTTTAACTATTTATTCTATTGATGACAATAATTTAATTTGTCATATAAAAAATGAACAATTAAGAGAATTTAGAAATAAAAAATATTATTCTTATATGAAATATCCAATTAGTTTAAAGATTGATTTAGAAGAATTTAATAATAAATATATTCAATTTGATATTTTAAATGATTATATTTATGTAGATAAAAAAGATTTAGATTTAAAATATAAAGATAAATATTTTATTGTATCTTTTAAACAAATTTTTGATTTCTCTGAAAATGATATCTATAAATCTAATTATTCTTTTCGTTATTAATTAATTAATAATATTATTTTTTTTTATTTTATTTTTTTATTAAAAATATTTTTTATTTTTTTTTATTTTATTTTTTTATTTTTAAAAATAAAATATATTATTTTTAATTTTTAATTTTTAATTTTTAATTTTTAATTTTTAAGAATTAAAAAAAAAATAAAAAAAAAAGATTATAATAAATTAAAATCGATAGAAATATTATTATTTAATAAATCAAAAGATTTAAAATAAATTTTAAAATTGGGAAGATTAAAATTAATTAAATTATCATTTAAAAGATAAGAATAGAAATTTTTAATTTTAGTGAATAAATCGAAGAAAATAAAGATATTATCAAAATTAGAAGAGTAATATTTATTTTTTAAGGAAAAAAAATATTTTTCTTTATTAGAATTTTTTTTAAATTTATTTTTTAATTTTAAGAAATCATTTTTATTAATTATTTCTTTTTTATTTATAAATTCATCTAAATAATTATTAAATTGATAGATTTTATTATATTCATTAAATTTATCTAATTGTATTATTTTATAATAAGTATTATTTTGATGAATTATAATATTATTTAAATTAAAATTATTATTAATATCAATAGTATGATATTTAATTTTAATTTTAAGTTTAGATAAATCGAGGAAATAAGAATTTAAAATATCATCAAAAATATCAATTAAATTTTTAAAATAATTAATTAAATTTTGTTTAATAGATTTATTAAAATTATTATATTTAGATAATAATAAATAATTTAAAGATTGTTTAATATGATTATAATTAATAAATTTTTGATATTTATTTAAAATAACATTAGATAATAATTTATTAAAAATTAATTTATTATTAGGAATAAATTGATTTAGAAATAGACCTGCTTCTGTAGGAGTAATAAAATCGTAATCTGTGATTTGAGTTATAATTAATTTTTCATTAGTATCATCTGAATGACCAATAGCTGAACAAATAGGAATAATAGATTGTTTTATAGTATTAAATATATTTAATTTATCAAAACTTAAAGATATAGCTTCTGTAGAACCACCACCTCTAAGAATTAAAATAATATCATAATTATTTAAATTATTTTCAAATTTTTCATTAATATTAATAATAGTATTAATTAAATCTTTTTCAGTATTAGGACCTTCTAAAGTTATTTCAAATAAATCAATATTAAAATAATTTTGATTAATAACAGTTATAAAGTCATTATATCCGTGTGTTTTATCTTTACTTATTAATGCAATATTTTTTATATTTTTCCAATTAATATTTTTTTTATTATCTATATATCCTAATTGTTTTACTTTTTCATATAAATTTATTTCATCTTCATTTATATTTGTATATATATCTATGACATTAAATATTATTTCTACTTTTAACCCATATAAATTATTTTTAGTTTTTGATGATGTTAAATAACCTTTTAAATTTACTTTTTTATTTTCATTATTTAATATTATTTTATTAATATGATTAAATTTACTATTACAATTTAAATTATATTCTTCATCTGATAAATTAAAAAATAATATATAATTATTATTATACATTTTATATTTTTTTATTGATTTTATATTCCCTGTTATTATTATATTCTCATTATATGATGTATTATTATTTATATATTCATTAACATATTCATTTAAATTATTAAATCCTTTAAATAAATTCTTTAATGTTATAATATTCCTTTTATTATTCATTATTATTTATTTATTTTTATTTATAAAAATTATATTATAAAATATAATATAATATAATTAAAATATTTTTTTTCAATTTTATTTTTAATTTAATTATAAAATAATAAAAATAATAAAAATAATAATAAAAATAATAAAAAAAAATGAAAAAATGAAATATATTTAAAATAAAAAATATATAATATAAAATATATTATAAATAAATTATATTATATTTTATTTTTATTTTTACTTATATTTTTACTTATATTTATACATTTTTAATATAAAATAACGAAGTTATATATAAAATGATAAGTGATAAATTTGATATAGATAGATTTGCAGAATTAGGATTAAAAATAAAAGAATATGAAGATAAAGAGAATAATATAATTTTAGCATTAGTATATGATGATAATTATGAATGGAATGATGAAGATATAAAAGATAAAGAGAAGAATTGGTATAAAAGCGTAATATATGATAAAACGAATGGAAAATTAATAGGACATCAATATAATAAGATGATATTAAACGAAAATGCGGATAAAATGATAAAAACATTAATAGATACAAATATAAAATATAAAATGTATATAAGAACTTGTTACGAAGGAACCGGGATATTAGTATATAATGTAAATGGTATATGGTTTGTATCAACTAAGAGATGTTTAGATTGTAAAACAGAGAATTATTATAAAGATATATCATATTATGATATGTTTTTACAATGTATAGATGGAAAATTTACATTAGAGGATTTAAATAAAGATTATGTATATCATTTTAACATAATACATTATAAAGATATACACGGAGTATCATATGATAATACATTATTTAAAACGATAGAATTATGTTTAATAACAAAAAAAGGAACAAATGAAATTGTAAAAGATGAAGAATTTATAAAAAAAATAGAAAATTATGATGTTATTATAGATAGTAAAATAATAAAAGAAGTAAAAACATTAGAAGAAATAAATAAATATTTAGAAATATTAAATGAAGAAAATAAAAATGATGATGATTTTAATAATTTAAAATATTCAGGATTAATTATTGAATTTTATGACCAAGATAATAATTTATATTTAATGAAAAAATTAACTATCTTATTCGATTATATTTATAAAAATAATCTAATTTTTGATGAAAAAAATAATCCTAAATTTGATATCTTATATATGTATTATATGAACCAAAACGATGAAATATTAAAAAAAATTATTGAAAATGATTTTACTACTCATAAAATCGATAAATATTTAATTTTCGTTGATGATGTTTTTGATAAAATTACTTCTCTTATTCATAAAATCTATTTCTCTACCAGAAATAAAAATAATGCCGATAAATATGAACAATTACCTAAAGAATATAAAGATTTACTCTATAAAATCCACGGTATCTATATTAAAAATAAAAATGATGGTATTACTTTCAAAATTACCCCAGAATTTATTAAAGACTTCCTTAAACATCTACCTTATAATGATTTTAAACGTATCCTTCTCTTAAGTAATAATATTAAAACTATCTTCTAATTCTTTTTTCTCTTTCTTTTTATTTTTATTTTTATTTTTATTTTTATTTTTTTTATTTTAAATTTATTTTTTATTTTTTTTTATTTTAAATATATTTTTTTATTTTTTTATTTTTTTTTATTTTAAAAAAATTATTTATTAAAGATAATAAATAAGATAAAAGAATTAATAAGAGAAGGAACAATTAATATTATTTTCTTCGAATAATTTAGAAATATGTTTATGTTTATTAATTTTAATAGGTTTAGATAGAGAATTATTATTAAAATAAGTTTTTTTGATATTATCACATAAATCATCAAATAAGAATAATAAATCATCAATACAATCATCATAATTAATAATATCAATATCATTAAAAAAGAAATCAAAGAAATCAGTAAAGAAATATTTAATAAAATTGAATTCATTAGATAAAGAGATAATATTATTAAAGAAAGAAATATTAATATTAAAATTGATACTTTTTAAAGAGATAGGATTTAAATAATAAGAAGAGAAATTATTAATTTTATCAAAATAATAATCGAAATTGTAAGATTTATTTTTAGGTAATAAGAAATATTCTTTATTTAAGAAATTTTTATAATCAAACATTAAAACATCAAAATCATTAATATTAATATTATCTAAATTATAATTTAAAGTATTTAAACAATTAGAAATTAATTTAAAAAAATTATATAAACCTAAATTATAAATTTTATCATTATCTTTATTAGTTAAATCATTTAAATTAATATTAAAAATACTATATTTTTGATTATTATAAATCATAATATTATTTATTTTTTCAAATGTTAATTTCATTTTATATATTAATATTCATAATTAATTATATTTAATAAAAGAAAAATTGAAATATATAAATTATAAATAATAAAATATTATTTTAAAAAAATATTTTTTTATTTTATTTTAAAATAATAAAATAAATAAAAATAAATATATAAAAATAATTTTATATTGAAAATAATGGATACCATAGATACAATGGATACAATGGATACAATGGATACAATGGATACAATGGATACAATGGATACAATGGATACAATGGATACAATGGATACAATGGATACAATGAATATAATGGAAACTATGGATAATATAGATACTATAGATACTATAGATACTATAGATACTATAGATACTATAGATACTATGAATACAATAGATACTATAGATACTATGGATACAAAGGAAATAAAAGATGAAAAATATTATAGTTTAATAAATATAATATATGAATATGAATATTTTAAAGAATTTTATAGATATTATAATAACAAAGAGAAATTAAATTTTTATAATAATATATATGAAGAAAAATATAATAAATTTTTAGAAGAATATGAAAAAATAAAAAAAAATAAAAATATGGAATTATATTTTTATTCATATTTTAATGATAAACTTAAAACTGAATTATATGATATTTATTATAAATTATGTTTTGATGATATTAATAATTATCCTAATTTTAATTATGATTATAATAAAGAGGTATTAAAATATATGTTATTTGATAAAGAAATTGAAAAAGAAGAAGAAAAAAAAATAATATATAAAAAAATAAATATGATAGCTTATTTTAATATAAATTATAAGAATTTATCTAAAAAAGATTTATTGGATATTTATTATAATTTATGTAATATAGATAATTTTAAATATAATAATTCTTCTATTTATGATAATTATTATAATTATATACTTAAATATAAAGATATAAATAATTATATTAATAATATAGAATACTTTAATTATCCTGATTATTGTAATTATAATATTAGATATATTCAAAAAAAAGAAAATGAAATAAAAAATTTATATAATGATGATGATGATAAATATAATTATAATAAAGAAGTATTAGATTATATATTATTTAGTAAAGATTATGATAAATATTTAGGATATAATATAGAAAAAGATTATAAGAAAGAAATAAAAGAAAAAGAATTACAAATAAAAAAAAATAAAAATAAATATAATAATATAGAAATAATAAAAAAAGAAGATATAAAAATAAATTATGGTGTTGATAAATTATTTATATCTTTTAATAATGAGTTATTTTTAAAAAAAGGTATAAAATTTAATGATTTAAAAATAGTTTGTTTTGTTGATGATACTATAAATATTGATTTCTATAAAGAGCCTACATTAAATATTGATGTTAATTATATTGAAAATTTAAATTTTTTTGATAGAACATTTATACCTAATGAAGAAATTGGAACTAATAAAACAAATTTATTAAATAATGGTATTAAATATGGAATTATTTATGATTATCAATTTAATAAATATAAATATTATTGTATTATATTTCCTTTTGATAAACAAAAATTTAATGCTGAATGTAATCATTTCTATTTAAAAAATATATTACAAAATACTTTTAAAAAATATATTCTTGATTTACTTTATTCTGATAAAATTCATTTAGAATTATTAAATAATTTTGATCAATATACTATTGACGAAAATTTATTATATAAATATGATGAAAAATACAAATCTAATTTTTATCAACATTTAATTGATTTTAATAATAATATTAAAGTTAATTATATTGGTTTATATCTTAAAGTTAATAATGGACTAAAACTTATCTTTAAAATGTCTAACGATGAAAATTATAATATTTATAAATTATCTTCTTTCTAATTTTTTTTTATCTTTTTTATTTTTTTAAATATTTTTTTTATTTTAAATATATTTTTTTATTTTTTTTATTTTTTATTTAAAAATATATTTTTATTAAAAAGAAATAAAAAAAAATAAAATAAAAAA
>Ga0247610_10006035_pt1 | contig 12666 bp, 9 predicted proteins | sample 174DNAGHGhighgp2_FD_193483 | JGI IMG/M metagenome (GOLD analysis project Ga0247610, IMG submission 193483) | Sheep rumen microbial communities from Palmerston North, Manawatu-Wanganui, New Zealand - 1742 DNA GHGhigh gp2 | ecosystem: Host-associated > Mammals > Digestive system > Stomach > Rumen ...
CTTGCGCTCCGTTCTTGCTTGGCAAAGATGTAGATGCCAAGTGACTCAAGTCGCTGTACCTTCATGGTTGACTCGTCCCTGTAGCCGGGATAGTAGTCAAGGTAGAAGCTCAGCTGCGTACCTTTCTTTATCTTACGCGTACGCAGGGTTACTGTCTTGCAAATGTTACTCATACTTGTATGAAATTTGTTTTGTTGATAATCGAAGGCTATGCGTCTCATAGCGGGTGCAAAGTAACTGCGTGATGGAAGAGTGACCAAAGCACCTTTTCATAACTCACGGATAATTGCACTTTCACGCTGTTGTCACTCATTATTGGGCTTTATTGGAGCCTGAAGATTATGGGGACAGGTTTTTGAATGAATTCGGTGAATTCATTCAAAAACCTGTCCCCATGATCTCCTTTGTCGGCAAACAGGTAATAAGGCACTGTAGTATCATACTAAAGGCTCAATAGTATGATACTAAAGGCACGATGGTATGATACTAAAAGGTAGACTGCATCATACTAAAGGTACGGCAGTGTCACTAAAAGCACTTTAAAGGGAAACGGTTCAGAATATCAGAAAAGGGAAAGCGGCTGTTGCAGCCATTGATTCTACAGCGACAACTGGGGGCGTGGAAGGCTGCACCGCCAGAGGCACCACCCTGCCTGACGATGGACCCGAATAATCTTTTTTGAACTTTTTAAAGGGTAATGGTTCCTTTTTTTTCAATAATTAGCGTCATAATTGGGAAAAATTGATTAAATTTGCACACAAAAACCGGCAGCATGCCTATTTTGACACTCTTATGATAAGAAGAACAGGTACCCATATCCGACATTCGCTGACCACCCAGGTATGTCTCTGGGTGGTGGGGTTTGTGGCTGTTCTACTGGTAGCATCTTTGTATTTCATGTTCCACAATGCACACCAGGCCACCAATCGTGAAGCGATGGAAAAGGCCCGGCAGACGCTCCGTACCACTGAGCTGCACATTGACAATACGCTGGACGGCGTGGAGACGGCTACACGAAGCATGCACTGGTACATAGAACACCATTTGGACCAGCCGGAACTGATGGACAGTTTCTGCCGACAGATGGTAGCCATGAATCCGCAAGTACAGGGGTGTGCCATTGCTTTCGAGCCTGGTTTTTACCCGCAATACGGGACCTATCATGAAGTGTATGCCTACCGCAGCACAAAGGACTCGACCTTGATCCGTACAGCCATCAACAGCGGTAAGCAGCCATACACTCACCAGAAATGGTACTTCATACCCTTGCACCAAAGCGACTATACATGGATTGATCCCTATTTCGACGGCCCTCAGGGAGAGATGTCGCTTATCACGTCGTTCGGCATGCCACTGCGTAACAGCAAAAGCGAACTGGTGGGCGTGTTTTCGGTAGACATCTCTATGAAATGGTTTGCCGATCTGATACTCTCGCTACGCCCCTTTCCCAACTCTCATGCCGCGGTAATGGGCAGCGATGGGCATCTGATTATTCACCCCGACAGCACATTTGAGGAGCATGAAGCCTTATTCCAGACCGCCAGCAAGGATGTTACAAGTGAAGGACATCTGGCAGTCATCTCAATGAAGACAGGACATGGTGGACACAGCCTGATCAACATCAAAGGCAAGCCGAACTACATTTTCTACCATCCTTTCGAGAGCGCAGGCTGGAGCGTGGCTATAATCTGTCCTGAGAGCGATGTCAGCGGTGCATACCGTTATCTGCTGCGCGCCACGATTGCCATCAGCCTCATAGGACTGTTGATCGTAGTTTTTTTCTGTATTTTTATCAGCCACCGCCAACTGGTACCGCTGCAGCGTCTGGTAGATGCCTCGCAGCGGATGGCCGACGGCCACTACAGCGATACTGTGGAAGAGAGCCGTAGAAGCGACGAGGTGGGATATGTCCAGAACACATTCCGGCAGATGCAGCAGAGCATCGGTAGTCACATCGCCCATATCAGACACCTCACAGATGTGGTGAGCCAGCGCAACCGGGACTTGCAGCAAGCCTATGAGCAGGCCCGTGAGGCCGACCGGATGAAGGATGCGGTGATTAAGAATGTTTCCGACCAAATGGGCCAATCGGTGAAAGCTATTAGTATCATTGTCAGCGAACTGCGCCAGCACATTACCACAATGGATAGCGAGGAGTGCTGCCAGATGAGCGAGAAGATACGGGTCCACACCCAGACCACTACAGAGTTGTTGGGCCATTTGCTCGACATAGCCGACAGAAAGGAGGACAGGAATGATTGAGATGAGAAAACATATCCGTCAGTCGCTGTCGACGAAGCTGAGCTTTGACATCCTGGTTGTTGTGGCACTGGTATTCATGCTTGCATTGGGATTCCTATACTATCAGTCGCGTAATATTATACACCAGGAGGCTATCGAGAAGGCCTCGCATGTGCTTGATAATACGGCGCTGCAGGCTCAGGGTTGTTTGTCGGAGGTGGAGATTTCCACACGCAACATGTTATGGCTGCTGGACCAATACCAAGATGCAGACTCTCTGCTGCAGTTCTCGCGACGTGTGGTAACCCTCAATCCCAATGTCAACGGCTGTTCCATCACGATGGAGCCTGACTTCTTTCCGCAGATGAGCCACGGTTTCTCTGCCTATTCTGTAAGAACAGGTGACTCGGTGATGACCGTCCAAGAGGCCAACTATGACTATTATAATAAGGTATGGTACAAGACGCCTCGGCAATTGGACAGTGCTTGTTGGGTAGATCCGTTCGATGATTTCAACGCTGGTACACTCTCCAGCCCGGAAATGATTGCCTCCTACTGCATACCGCTGCACGACAGGCAGAACCGCTTCATCGGCGTTATCTCTACAGACTTGTCGCTCAGCAAACTGAACCACACCCTTACCGCTGAACATCCATACGCCCAGTCCTATTGCATGATGTTGGGACCCGACGGACATTATTTCGTACACCCCGACACAGCAAAGATCATGAAGCAGACCATCTTTTCTGTGGCCGACCCTAAACGGCATTCAGACATCATCACCTTGGGGCATGAGATGACCAAGGGGCATACGGGACACATGGAGGTCAAGATTGACGGAAGGAAACACATAGTGCTCTACCGTCCGCTGGAAGGCACCCAGTGGAGCGTGGCCCTGGTATGTCCCTCGGTAGAGATGCTGCAGGGCTACAACCAGCTGAACTACATCCTGCTGCCATTGATTGTGATAGGACTGGTGCTGTTGGTGTTAGGATGCAGACGCATTGTACGGCACTTTATCCAGCCTTTAGGACAGCTGGCACGTGAACTCCGGCAGATAGGCAGCGGCTCATACGAACAGGTCCTGCCTCAGAGTGACCGACCGGACGTCATCGGTCAGCTACAGAACAGTTTCTGCACAATGCAGCGGAGCATCAGCCAACATATCAGTGAGGCACAGCAACATGTGGAAGAAGCAGAGCGCCGTACGGCAGAACTGGAAATGGCTACCTTGCTGGCCAAGCAGGCCAGTGAGCAGAAGACACAGTTCATGCAGGACATATCTCACCAGATACGTACGCCGCTGAACATTATACAAGGTTTCGCGCAGGTAATCTGCAAAGACTCTATTTCCTCTGAAAAGAAACAGCAGATAACCGAAACCATGTACTTGAACACAAGCGCTCTTGACCATATGGTCAGCAAACTGCTCACCACATCAGTCATTGAAAACCAGAAAACCATTTCCACTGATGAACATGTAGGTTGCAACCAACTGGCCCGAGAAGCCCTTGAGGGCCTCAGGAGCCGGGTGGCCAGTACCATTGACATGCGTTTCGAGAGTCACGTCGGTGATGAGGTTACCGTCACTACAAACCGGCAGTACCTGTTGCTAGTACTTACCGAGTTGCTTTTCAATGCCCATCACTTCACCAGCAAGGGAAACGTCACCTTGAAGGTTGAGATATCTGATGACAACAATGTATGCTTCATCGTAGAGGACTCAGGGCCCGGCATTCCTGCCGATAAGGCTGATGTGATATTCGAAAAGTTCACCAAACTCGATATCTTCACCGAAGGTCTTGGCCTGGGGCTCTATCTTTGTCATCGCATTGTCAACCTGATGGGTGGCAGCCTCACCCTTGACACGCAACACACCCCAGGCAGTCGCTTTGTGCTTAGCCTGCGGCTTACACCAAGTGCTTGATCAGGTCTTCGCGTTCTCCAGGCAGCATGTCGATGACAGGAATCTCTATCATAGTGTAGCACCCAGGCTGCAAACGCATGGTAGCACGAGCAACATTGACAAGCACCTGACCTGTGAGGGCAGGGTTGTTGATGCTCATGTTGAACTCCAGACGCTGGTTCTGGGTTTGTCCGGATACGCCCTTGCGAACCAAGTTCACACCATGCCCCATATCTCTTACGTCGTCTACGCTTTCCACTTGGAACACGTGGGTCTCGTCATTGGCGAAATAGGGGTCGGCCTTGATGGCAGCTGTCACGTCTTCCAGCTTGGCACCATCCTCAAGTTCCACATAGACCATACGGCGGTGAATACCTTCACCCAGTGGGATGGTCATGGACAAGGCATTTTTCACACCTGCCTTCGAGCGCACACAGACACTGTGACCCATGCTCATGCCGGGACCGAAGTTGGTATAGCTCAAGCCCTTAGGCGCAAGGCTCTGCATCAGCGTACGTACGATACTATCGGAACCGGGATCCCAGCCAGCGGCAATGACGCTGACGGTATTGCTCTGCTTGTTGATGGGCATGAGCGAAGCACGATAATCGAGAATGGAGGTGTGAATGTCGAACGAATCAACAGTGTTGATGCCAAGTGGCAGAATCTGCTTGGCATATTCCTCGCACGAACGGGTGGGAGTGGCAAGAATGGCCACATCAACGTCCTTCAGTTCGCGGATGTCCTTCACTACTTCATACTGCTGCAGTTCCTGCGGCTTGTTCTCTGCTCCGTTGCGACGCACAATGCCAGCTATCTCAAAGTCAGGGGCAGCTTCCAATGCCTGAATGGCATACTTACCGATGTTGCCGTAACCAACGACGGCGGCTCTAATCTTTTTCATGCTGTTTTCTTGTTTTTATGAACGTTTTGCTTCGTGTTTGTGTCTTTTCGGTTGCAAAAGTACAACTTTTTTTCTGATTGCAAAACATTTTATCGCTTATTCTTTTTCGCGAAGCACAATTTTTTTGATGGAAAACATTACGTTATTAAAAATAAAGTGTTACCTTTGCAACCAAATGTTATGATAACCTGTGGAAAAAAGTAAGTTCGAACTACTCAATCATATTAACGACCCCGAAGACTTGCGGAAGCTGAAAGTGGAGCAGTTACCCCAGGTGTGCAGTGAGCTGCGGCAGTTCATTGTAGACGAGTTGTCGGTCAATCCTGGCCACCTGGCTTCAAGTCTGGGTGTTGCTGAGATTACAGTGGCTTTGCACTATGTCTTCAATACACCCGAAGATCGTGTGGTCTGGGATGTGGGCCATCAGGCCTATGGCCACAAGATTCTGACTGGACGCCGCGACTGCTTCTCCACGAATCGCAAGCTTGGTGGCATACGTCCCTTCCCTAGTCCTTTGGAAAGCCCCTACGACACCTTTGCCTGTGGTCATGCCAGCAATTCCATCTCGGCAGCTCTTGGTATGGCGGTGGCTGCCCGTACGGCTGCAGCGGAAGGCATTTCTTCAGCAGGAAGCTCCCGCAAGGTGATTGCCGTTATTGGCGACGGTGCCCTGTCTGGAGGCCTGGCCTTTGAGGGTCTTAACAATGTGTCGTCCAGTCCCAACGACCTCCTGATTATTCTCAACGACAACAATATGTCCATTGACCGCTCTGTAGGCGGCATGAAGCAGTACCTGCTGAACCTGAGTACCAATGAGACCTATAACACCCTGCGATTCAAAGCCTCGCGCTGGATGCACCGCAAGGGTATGCTCAACGATGACCGCAGGAAGGGGCTTATCCGGCTATCGAATGCGGTGAAAAGTGCCATCTCTCACCAGCAGAACATCTTTGACGGACTGAACATACGCTATTTCGGCCCATTCGATGGTCACAACGTGGGTGAACTGGTACGTATACTCCGGCAGGTAAAAGACATGAACGGACCCAAATTGCTTCATCTGCATACAAAGAAAGGCCATGGCTATGCCCCGGCGGAAAAAGATGTCACCACATGGCATGCTCCTGGCAAGTTCGACCCTGAGACCGGAGAACGCATTGTGGACAAAGACCCCAATAAGCCACAGAAGTATCAGGATGTTTTCGGACATACACTTTTGGAACTGGCCCGGCAGAACCCGAAGATTGTGGGTGTAACGCCTGCTATGCCCAGCGGCTGCTCCATGAATATCATGATGAAGGAAATGCCTGAACGCACTTTCGACGTGGGAATAGCTGAAGGTCACGCTGTGACATTCTCTGGTGGCATGGCAAAGGACGGGTTGGTGCCTTTCTGTAACATTTACAGTGCTTTTGCACAGCGTGCCTACGACAACATCATACACGATGTGGCCCTGTTGCGGCTGAATGTGGTGTTCTGCTTGGACCGCGCCGGACTGGTAGGTGAAGACGGTCCCACCCATCATGGAGCCTTCGACTTGGCTGCTCTCCGTCCCATCCCCAACCTTACCATCTGCTCGCCTATGGACGAGCACGAGTTGCGGCGGCTTATGTATACCGCCCAGCTGCCCGACCAAGGACCCTTCGTCATACGTTATCCGCGTGGTGGCGGCGTGCTTCAGGATTGGCGTTGCCCATTAGAGGAAATCAAGGTAGGAACGGGTCGCAAGCTCCGTGAAGGCAGCCAGGTGGCAGTACTGTCCATAGGTCCTATAGGACACAATGTGACAGAGGTGTTGAACGACCCCTCTCTGTCTGTCTCAGTGGCTCACTATGACATGCGTTTCCTGAAACCCCTTGACGAGCAACTGCTGGAAGAGGTGGGCAGCAGGTTCCAACACATTGTCACCTTAGAGAACGGTGTGAAGACAGGCGGCCTCGGCTCTGCTGTCCTGGAATGGATGAACGACCATGGGTACCATCCACAGGTTACCCGTCTCGGACTGCCTGATACTCAGTTTGTGGAACATGGTAAGGTGTGCGAGTTGCAGCACCTTGTTGGCATTGATGTCGAAGCCATCCGTAATGCCATTCTCAGCCATGTGACTTCAACAACCTAACATTTCCCTGCCTATGAAGATTGTCATTGCCGGCGCAGGTGCCGTAGGAACCCATTTGTCAAAGTTGCTCTCAGGAGAGCGGCAGGACTGCGTGCTTATTGATGACGACGAGAACCGACTGGCTGCTCTTGCCGAATACGACGTGATGACCATGCAGGCATTGCCTACCAGCATCCATGCCCTGAAAGAGGCGGGGGTAAGCACCTGCGATCTTTTTGTGGGTGTTACGCCAGAGGAAAGCACCAATATCACTTGCTGTATACTTGCCCATGCCTTGGGTGCGAAGAAGACCGTAGCACGCATTGACAACTATGAGTACTTGTCGCAACAGAACCAACAGTTCTTCAAGGACCTGGGCATCGACTCGATGGTCTACCCCGAAGTGCTTGCTGCCACAGACATTGTGAATGGTCTGAAGATGTCGTGGGTGCGCCAGCGTTGGGATGTGCACGAAGGAGCCTTGGTGCTGCTGGGTATCAAGCTTCGTGAAACAGCCGAGATATTGAACGTGCCGTTGCGGGAACTCTGCGGTCCTGACGACCCTTACCATGTGGTGGCTATCAAGAGGGCGACGACACCATCATACCCAGCGGACTGGACGTGCTACAGCTGCATGACCTGGCCTACTTTATGACCACCAAGGACTACATACCCTATATCCGCAAGATTGTAGGCAAGGAACATTATACTGATGTGCAAAATGTGATCATCATGGGTGGTGGCAAGACAGCCGTACGTGCGGCACTGGCAACCCCCGACTACATGGACGTGAAGATCATAGAACAGAATGCTGAACGCTGTGAAAAGCTAAACCAGCTCCTTGGTGGTGGCTCTGAGGCAATGATTATCCATGGTGACGGTCGCGACATGGGGCTGCTGTCGGAAGAAGGCATCCGCAACACTCAGGCTTTCGTCGCACTTACGGGAAATGCCGAGACCAATATCCTGAGCTGCCTCTCGGCAAAGAAAATGGGTGTTCGTAAGACTGTGGCCATGGTAGAGAACCTTGACTATGTAGGTATGGCAGAGAGTCTGGACATTGGAACCATCATTAACAAGAAGACCGTTTGCGCCAGCCACATCTTCCAGATGATGCTCAGGGCTGACGTTCGCAACCTGCGCTCGCTGATGTTGGTTGATGCCGATGTGGCAGAGTTTGTTGCGGCAGAAGGTTCACGAGTCACACGGAAGCCTGTCAAGGAATTGGGGTTGCCCTTTGGCGTCACCATTGGCGGACTGGTTCGTGGCGAACGAGGCGAGCTGGTAAGCGGTAATACGCAGATTGAGGCTGGCGACTCCGTAATGGTGTTCTGCCATGAGCACAAACTCGGCACCGTCGAGAAGTTCTTCAAAAAAACGCCTCTCCTCTATTCATAGTCCTTATTTCACAGTTTGCTATAAACATGGTTAACTTCCGCTTGATATCCAAGATTATAGGTTCGCTATTGTTTGTCGAGGCTTTCTTCATGGCGTGGTGTCTCATCATGGCTTTAGCCTATCATGAGGACGACGTTGTGGCTTTCCTTATGTCAACACTGGTGACTTTGGCAGGCGGACTGCTGTTTCTTTTCTTCGGACGCTCTTCCAGGAACTCGTTGAGCCGCCGTGATGCTTATGTCGTGGTGACTGCTGTTTGGGTGGTGTTCTCATTGTTTGGCATGTTTCCCTACCTCATTCATGGCACCATCACAAACCTGGCCGATGCTTATTTCGAGACCATCTCAGGATTCACCACGACAGGAGCCTCCATTCTCGACGATGTGGAGCGGTTGCCCCATGGAATGCTCTTCTGGCGGTCGCTCACACAGTGGATTGGCGGATTGGGAATCGTGTTCTTCACCATTGCCATCCTGCCATCGCTTGTTGGAGGCAACGTGAAGGTGTTCGCCGCAGAGGCCACAGGGCCCATGCGCTCGAAGATTCACCCCAAGCTCTCTACCAATGCCAAGTGGATCTGGTCAGTCTACCTGCTGCTCACCGTGGCCTGCGGACTGGCATTTCTTGGTGCGGGTATGTCGTGGTTTGATGCCATCAATTACTCCATGACTACCACTGCCACAGGTGGTTTCTCCACCCATAATGACTCCACCGCCTTCTTCCATTCAGGACTCATCGACTACATCACCGTGTTGTTCATGTTCCTTTCAGGTATTAACTTCACCTTATTATATATGTCGGTGATCAAGTTCCGCTGGGGGTCGGTATTCAAGAATCCAGAGTTCAGGTTCTATTTGGCCACAGTCCTGTCTACCACCACCCTCATAGGCCTGTTGCTCTACTTCCGGCTGGACTATGACTGGGAACACAGCCTGCGTGCAGCCCTGTTCCAGGTAGTAGCGTTTATCACCACCACGGGTGTGTTCAACGACAATGTAGGCCTGTGGCCCCACCTCACATGGATAGTGTTGGCCGGGCTGATGTTCCTGGGTGCCTGTGCCGGCAGCACTACTGGCGGCTTCAAGAGTATACGCGGACTCATGCTGCTGAAGGTATTGGGCAATGAGTTCCGCCATATCCTCCATCCCAACGCCGTGTTGCCTGTGAGGCTGGGTGACCAGAGCGTGCCACAAGGAAAGCTGGTGTCGCTCCTGGCTTTCTTCACACTCTGCATGCTGATGGTGGGCATCACCACTGCTGTCATGGTAGCCACAGGGGTTGACCTGATCAATTCCGTTACCATTGCCCTGAGTAGCATGAGCAACGTGGGTCCTTCTCTTTCCACCGATATCGGGCCGCAGATGTCATGGTCACAATTTCCCGATTACATCAAATGGCTCCTTTCCCTACTCATGCTCATGGGACGCCTTGAGATTATGACTGTCCTCGTGCTCTTCACCCGCAGTTTCTGGAATGAAAACTAAGTGGGATTTGTCTTAATTGGGAAAATGGTAAATGAGGACGCTTCATGAAACGAAAAATAAAAAGAAGATAATAATGTATAGATTTCAACCATTATTAAAACAGACAATATGGGGAGGTGACAAGATTGTGTCTTTCAAGCATCTTGACGCCAGCCAGTTGCCTTTCACAACGAACATTGGCGAGAGTTGGGAGATTTCAGGAGTCAAGGGAAACGAGACCCTTGTGGCCGATGGTCCCGATGCAGGAAAGACGCTCAACGAGCTTGTCTGTGAGCAGAAAGGCAGGCTGGTGGGACAGGAGAACTATGCACGCTTCGGCAACGAGTTCCCCTTGCTGGTGAAGTTCATTGATGCCTGCCGCGACCTTTCCATCCAAGTACATCCCAACGACGAGACAGCACGACGTCAAGGCCACGAGCATGGCAAGACAGAGATGTGGTACTGCCTACCTCCACATTCCTCTGTCGAAACTCCACGATTATATAACGGCCTGCGGCAGGAACTGACCCCTGAAAGCTACGGGCAAATGGTGGCCAACGATACCATCACCGATGCACTGGCCTGCTTTGAGGTACATGAAGGCGATGTCTTTTTCATTCCCGCTGGACGTATCCATGCCATTGGCGCAGGTTGCTTCGTAGCAGAAATCCAGCAGACAAGCGATGTGACCTATCGCATCTACGACTATAAACGGCGCGATGCACAAGGCAATTTCCGTGAACTACATACACAGTTGGCGGCAGAGGCAATTGACTATCACGTACATAACGACTACAGTATTTCCTATACTCCGCAGAAGGATATGGGTTGTCAGCTCATCAGTTGCCCTCACTTCACCACCGCCCTTTACGACTTGACACAACCCATGACCCTCGACTATAGCGACCTGGACTCCTTTGTCATCCTCATGGCTGTAGGTGGCAAGGGCACCATCTGCTGCAATAACAAAGAGGAATGTTTCCAGGCTGGCGATACCATCCTGCTCCCTGCAACTACGCAGGAAGTAAAGTTAGAAGGTCTGGTCAAGTTCCTTGAGATATATGTCTGATTATTTATTAACATCCAATACCCCGTCACTCATGAAGAGTTTTATCAATGTGGAGGATATCGGCAACCTCCAGAAAGCACTTGCCGAAGCAGAAGAGATAAAAAAAGAACGTTTTAAGTATCAGCACTTGGGAAAGAACAAGACGCTGATGATGATTTTCTTCAACAACTCTCTGCGTACACGCCTGTCCACGCAAAAAGCAGCCATGAACCTCGGCATGAACGTCATTGTACTTGACGTCAATGCCGGTGCCTGGAAACTGGAAACCGAGCGTGGAGTCATTATGGACGGTGACAAGAGCGAGCACCTGCTTGAGGCTATTCCCGTCATGGGGTGCTACTGCGACCTCATCGGCGTCCGTTCCTTTGCTGGACTGACCGATCGCGACTACGACTATGCCGAGACAGTGCTGAACCAGTTCATCAAGTATTCCGGCCGTCCTGTTTTTGCCATGGAGACGGCTACTGTTCATCCGTTGCAGGCCTTTGCCGACCTCATCACCATTGAGGAACACACACCGGTGAAGCGCCCGAAAGTTGTGCTGACGTGGGCTCCCCACTGTCGTTCACTACCGCAGGCTGTACCTAACTCGTTTGCCCAGTGGATGAATGCTGCCGAGGATGTCGACCTCGTGATTACTCACCCGGAGGGCTACGAACTGGATCCGAAATTCGTGGGTAATGCCCGTGTGGAGTACAATCAGCGCAAAGCTTTCGAGGGAGCAGACTTCATCTATGCCAAGAACTGGAGCAATCCAGGCGTGACAAATCCCGAGGACTACGGCAAGATTACCTGTGATGACCGTTCCTGGACAGTAGATACGGAGCATATGTCGTGGACTAACAATGGCAAGTTCTTGCACTGCCTGCCTGTACGCCGCAACCTCATTGTGACCGACGACGTGATAGAAAGCCCTAATTCGCTGGTCATTCCTGAAGCTGCCAACCGTGAGATTTCCTGCTCAGTAGTCATCAAACGGATGCTGGAAGCCATGTAATGTTGCCTGCTAATGGTTCTTTCTCACTGCGTTAACTCGTTTCATTGAACGAGTTAACGCAGACAATGAATCGAGTTAACTCGCGTTTTGGGGCACAGTCATTATTTATGAGAACGTTTTCCTTTATTTTCGAAAACGTTTCCTCTATTTTCGAAAACGTTTTCCTTTATTATTAGAGAACATTTCCTCTATTTTTCGAGAACGTTTTCCTCTATATCTTGAGCAAAACGGACGAGTTATTTAATGATGATAGGACTTGCCTTGCTTGCTGTCGGAAGGCCGCTAACAAGGAGTGAACCCGTACCTGACAGCGATTTAATCCGTACCTGATAGGGAGTGAGTCCGTATCTGAGCGGGAGAAAGGCCGTACCAAACAGGGATTTACCCCGTACCTAAGCGGGAGAAAGGCCGTACCTTCCGATTCCGCAGCGGGCGTGGAAATAATCAGCAGCGCCCGCTGCCAATAGTGGCAGCAGTCGGGGAAATTATTGGCAGCGTCCGCTGCTTACCGTTTTTTATACTATGGGAGTGGTCGCTTGAATGGTATAGTGCCAGGTGCAACCTTTCTTGTAGTGGTTCAGACGTGGATT
>Ga0247610_10006036_pt1 | contig 12665 bp, 5 predicted proteins | sample 174DNAGHGhighgp2_FD_193483 | JGI IMG/M metagenome (GOLD analysis project Ga0247610, IMG submission 193483) | Sheep rumen microbial communities from Palmerston North, Manawatu-Wanganui, New Zealand - 1742 DNA GHGhigh gp2 | ecosystem: Host-associated > Mammals > Digestive system > Stomach > Rumen ...
ATTATGCCTCAGTCAAGCTGGGAACTGGTGCCGATGCTCAAAGTGGTCGTGATGAATGCAGGTTTGACAAAACCTGGGCGTATTGGATACCACAAAATTCGCCATAGCTTTGCTACGAACCTGCTGCGGTCTGGTATAGACATCAGGACTGTTTCTGCGGCGATGAGACACGCCAAGGTGAGTACAACCCTAGATATCTATTGCCATACGACAGACACTTCGATTATCAACGCGGTCAATTCAATCTAAGAGAAATAAGTGTCCCCTTGAATGGGGACACTGTTTGCCTATGCACTGATGCGGATTAAATCAATCTGTACATCGGATAGATTAATCAAATGTAAACCCTGAGATTTAACATCCTCCCATATACCGTCCCAAAATCGGTTGATTGCGCGGAAATTGTGGTGGTTGTGGTAATGATTTTCTGTGGTTCGGGAATTGGCTGCGTGACCTAATTGTCTATCACCCATACCAGGGTATTCGGTGTCGATGAGGTCTGCTCCTGAGCGTCTAAGGCAATTTGATGAGTAATCCTTGCCAGCAACGCCTACAACGGTGCGAAGAAATAACTTGATTTTGTCATTCCTTATGCCATAAGATGATGCCGAAAAGATGTAGTCGTTGGGAAATAGATGGTGTGTGCGGTTGCTACGGATAGCGGAGAACGCTTCCTGCATTATCGATGGGTACTGGGTGTAGCGAGGGATTGATCCTTTGGCTTCACTTATCAGAATCCATCCGGCTTTTTCATTAAGATCGCGCCAGCGTAAGCCCTGTACCTCCATATCTCTAAGGCCGCAAACAAGATGTGCTATGATTTTAGCACGTAATTCAAGGTCAGATGTTGTTGCTGAGAGTATTTGACGGCATTGATCTTCTGTCAGGAATGGTTTTTCAGGTTCTTTTTCGTAGCCAAGTTTGCTCCCATAACGTGCAATTGCATCGAAATACTCCTGGTTGATAAGAGCTTTGGCTTGGAAGGAATCATACCAACGGAGCATTGCCTTGGTTGTTTTGACGATGGCCTTGGCGGTTGAGCGCACCGGAACCGTTTTCCGAAGGAATGCGAGATAGGCACCGACAATTTCGCGTTTGTATAAATCGCGGACACTGCGAATGCTGTATTGTATGCAAAAAGGCAAAAGATGAGCGTGTAAACGGCTATGGTTTGTTTTGGCTGTTTTAAGACGGGAAACTTTCCGCCGTTCGTATTTGGCGTTCTTTTCGCATACCTCGGCTTCTTCCAATTGGGATTGGTAGTACCGTTGAATGACTGATGCAGGGTCGGTTGAATCTTGACTGACCAAAAGACGGCGTTTTTCATTTATCGCCAAGGCCTTTTCTGTTGTTGCAAGCGATATCTGAGAGATTCGGGCTTTTTGTCCGTGTTTGCAGGCTTCTAAAGCGTAATAGCGATTGTGACGCTTGGGTTCTAAAATGCGTATGTAATCAGCACCGTTAGCTTGTGCTGCTGCCCACCATTGCTGGATTTTTTCGGTCGAAGGACTTGATTTACACATATGACGCCTCCTATGTTAGTAACGTCGTAAGCGTGACATCCTTGACCTCCTTTTCATAAAACAGACTGAAATTTGAATGACTACACGACTGTAGTGGATTGCATTAAATATAGCAAAGTCGGGCATTTAGTGCAACTTTTTTGATATAAGTCTAAAAATGCATTTTGTCAATACCTTTATTTATAAAGTGTTAATTTTGCCAAATACTACAAATTTGCAATTCAAATTACTTATTACTAAATAGTTGCTTGTACTTGAATATGCGTACACTTTTGTGACGCAATTAATCGCTTCTGTTATGAGCTGTGTTAAGGTAGAGTGGTTACTTGTTTGTTTGAAAACATAGTGTTATTTGAACCCGCAAGACCATTGCTGTGACAGCAAATTTCGCTTTAGTTGCGTCAAGAAGGATAAAATTATAATATAAAAGGAGTTCATTATGGACTACAAGCATAGTAATCTAGACGAAGTTACCCAAGCCAACATGCAATTTGCCTTGTATGGCGATGACGACAATTCCGACGTGGAATACAAAGAGCGGTTTTGGCACTCTCTTGATAGATTCCCAAAGGGATTCAGCAAGAAGAAAAAACAGCAACTGATGTACTCCAAGACTGAGAATACTGCTGGTCATCGCTTGTTTACGTTAAAAGAATTGGCGGATGATTCGGGTCGTGTCTATCGTCGTTACGTGTCAGACGATCGAAAGAAGTTGAACGAATACATCGACAACAACTATCATTTTTTATTTATTGATATTGATGATTGGGTGGATTTTCACGAAAAGACTTTTGCGATATATGAGGATATGGTTGATTTGGTAAGTAAGTTCGACTCGTTTGATTTTCCGGAAGTTTACGTTCGTCCGTCAACTAGCACTGAAGACAAACCCTGGAAGATGCATTGGTATGTACGCTGCCGCGACCCTTATTACTATCGTGTTCCTGTTGGTGGTGGCGAACATCGCCGCGAACGAGAGCATTCGCTAGTCTTGCCTGAGAATAAGATGGTGGCGAAGTTTCTTAAAACGTTTATGGATGCGTTCCCTGAATATTTCAAAAGTCATCAACTTGCCAAGGTTGACACAGCGTTATATTCGATTCACCAGTGTCTCCAAGGTGCTCCGGCAACAGACATTACGAAGGTGACACGCTCAGTGCTGCCGGACACCGTTATCGGACAGATTCCGACGAAAGAAACCAAGAGAGACATATACTTTGGCGTTCCGGTAGAATATCGTAATATTCAGCCGTACCCGTGCACGTCGTCGATGCGGTTTGAAGCTTGGGAAATGACATTGCTGCCACAGAGCTTTGACGTGCGTCTACCATCTCTCAAAATCCATAGTGATTTCCGTGTAAAGGATGGATCGCGACATCGGTTCGCTTGCAAATTGGCTCGTGATTTATGGGTTGCTGTACACTTTAATTTGGCTTATTATCGCGATTTTGCAGAGCCTTACGATGCGGAGCGACTGTTCCGTTGGACGATGTGCGAAGTCTTCCTTGGGGCAGATATGGATGGCGCCAATGTAAGAAGCATTGAGGCCGCTGTACGAAATGCCATCAAACGAATGGATGCTGACGAACGAAGTATTGAACAAATCCTTAAAGAAGACTACGCTGATACGGTTAAGCGTAATGAAAAGGGCAGGGTGTTTGCTGATCCTTACAAAATAGCGCACTTTAATAGAACTTCTCATAAACACGTATTTTGGGCGATCAGTTTTTTGAAGAAAAACGGCTATATTAAATGCGGCCCGACATTGAGTGTGCGCGGAGCTGAACTTACCGATTTGCTTTCCAATCTTCACATTACGCGTCAAACCCTCGCTAAATATGGATTTAGGTTCCGATATGGTAAACCAAGGCAAACTCGTAGCGATAAGGGAAAAAGTAGGGAACCGCGAAGTCTATGGGCAGAGTATTTGGAGCTTTGCCGCCGTGATGTTGACGGTCGCGTGATTGTTCCCCTAGATGTGGGAGCATTGCCGCGATTTCGTAAATTTGCCAGCCGTCAAGGGATACGCTATGTTTCCAGTCAGTTGCCAAGTGATGATCCCTTGAATATAGATTCCGTTGTCGACATGCCCCAAGATACATCGTGGATTGAACCTTGGCCGCCTGAGGAGGTTGCATAGTGCATTTCACTCCTGTTATAATCAAAACTGCATTGCTCCGCTACGAAACTTGTTTTTATCGGTTCGTAGCGGATTATCGGCTGGATTCTCTAGATGCAGAATAGGTCATCGAGCGTGATTGTGTTCATGAAATCGCTGGAATAGGCGTTGTAGGTGAGCCCATATGTTGTCACGAGTGTGCTGTGCACTGCTGTCTTGCGAGAAACCTGTTGCTGCAAAAGATTGGTCCTGTGGACAAGTGTCTTGTGGTAGTCGTTAGATATGGTGAAATCTTCACTATAGAACTTCATTTCGCATAGGTTTACAACGTTGTCCTTGCGTGATATAATAAGGTCTATTTGTGTTCCGGCCTGTTTGTCGTCGCCTTGTAATGACCACGCGGATTGTGTTGTTGTTACTCCTGCGATTTGCAATGCGTGTTTTATTTGGTTTATGTGCCTAAAGCATAAATCTTCGAAAGCGTAGCCTCGCCAGGCATTTATCTTGGCTGAATCAACGTTGTTCATCCAAAATTGCGGGTCGATGTTCTTTTGACCGTCCACGAATCGAAGGTAGAATAGGCAAAATGGATCGATTAGCTTGTAATGGACTTTCCGTTTGCTTTCGCCGAAGGGAACGTATTTTTCGATAAAATCACTAGCGACAAGTGCATTGAGCAGTTTTGATAAGTCACCATTATTGAGCAATTGTGTATTTTGAGCGATATCTTCACGGATAAATCCGTTTCGGCGTGTCGATAAGAATCGGATGATACGAATCATATCGTCCGGTCTAGTGAAAACGGATGCAAATAGACGCGAAAACTCGTTTTTCAGTTTGGCGTTAGGTTCAAAAAACAGAGTATCAATATTTTGGGCAAGACTTTTGCCTTTTGACAAGTACGTCATATAGTAGGGAATGCCGCCAAGAATCATATTGGCTTGGGCTATATCGTACCTTGACATCTGAATGCCTTGACTCTTGTAGAACGCTTCGCATTCGGATAGAGTGAACGGCATCAGCTTGATTTCGTAAGTGGTTCTGCCATATAGGCCACCATGATTATTGACGAGGTTGTCCAGCATCCACGAGTTTGCGCTACCGCATACAACAAGCATCAGGTTCTGTCTATGGCAAGCCCAAGTGTTCCAGAAACTTTCCAGAGCCGTTACAAAGCCGCTCTTGGGTGTGTCCATCCAAGGGAGTTCGTCCAAAAAGATGACCTGTCTTTTACCGTTATCCTTTTGCTGGAGAAATTGTTCCAGCATAAAGAACGCTTCGAGCCAATTCTTGGGACAATGGCTCTTTTTCATTCCTTGCAACTGGAGCGATTGGTAGAAGTGTTGTAGCTGTTGCTTAGAGTTGTTTGATGTGCCGGATTCGTCTACTGGACTGAGTCCGGCGTGGCGAAATGTGATTAGCCCTTTTAGAGCTTCGTCAATGAGGAAAGTCTTGCCTACGCGACGACGGCCATAGACAGCGGCAAATTCGGCCTTGTCGCTGGAATACAGATGCTTTAGTTCGTCAATTTCTTTTTTTCGACCAAGTATCGCCATAAGAATCCCGTATAGCTAGCTACGAAACAGCTTTTTTGTTGTTCGTAGCGGATTATCCTAATGTTCTGAATATACATAATTTTGAATCCCTGCGTCAGGAAAAGGCTCTTTTGGGCGTAAAAAAGTCCTTTTTGAGCCTTGTGAGGCAATTTTTTACTGTGGGGCGCCTCAGAATGGCTCATAGGTGGACTTTTCGATGTCTAAAGTGTCTGTAAAAGTCCATATTTATGTATTTTTCGAAGCAAATAGAGTATAGCTCTTGTTCTCTAAATGAAATCTGCAAATTTCACGTACACGAGAGCAAGGCGAACGCTCGCGTAGTCATACCGATTACGGTATGGCTCGGTGTACTATGCCCATAGTGATATGGGTCTTTAGTGCGTTGCCCTTTCGTCGCCTTTTTAGGCGGCTCGTTTTGGCGTGTATATGCCACACGATTTTGGGACGCGGGTCGCTCGCGTTTATCGTGTACAGGCATTGCAGAGCCTCATTTAGGTAAGCGCAGCGGTCCGCGTCTTTTTCACTTCAGAAATGGCGCCATCCAACTGCCAGTGCAAGAGCGACTGACAGGTGCTGAATGACGCGATTGGAAGATATTTGTGAAGGTTGCTACCTACTAGGCATTGATGCCAGTGGGCCGGTTCTTGTTAGGGCAATCCTCGACAAGACCGAAAATTCCCTTGAAATAGTATGCAAGGACCTTGAAGGAAAGACTCTGCCTTCTAGGCTTCTATATCGTACTGATGAGGCCAAGATATCCATAGTCGAAAAGCCTTGCTGGCAGTTCGATGGCGATGCCGACGAAATGCGTTTGATGTCTGAGGCGTATAGAATTCGCCTAGCACATTTGTTTGACCCATACTTGGCAGTGCATACTTCATCAGTGGAGCCGCTACCGCACCAGATATCGGCGGTATATCAGGAAATGCTCCCTAGGCTTCCATTGCGTTATATTTTGGCCGATGACCCTGGTGCGGGTAAGACCATTATGACGGGTCTCTTGCTGAAGGAACTGATTGTCCGAGGTGACTTGAAGCGTTGCTTGATTGTCTCTCCTGGTAGTCTTTCGGAGCAGTGGCAAGATGAACTGGCTCAAAAGTTCCACTTGGGATTCGAAATACTTACGAACGACAACATTGAGGCTGCGCTTGGCGGCAATGTATTCCTGACCAAGAACTATCTGATTGCACGTCTTGATAAGTTGGCTCGTAATGAAGACCTTCAAGCAAAGCTTCGTCTTAGTCATTGGGACTTAATCGTCGTTGACGAAGCGCACAAGATGAGTGCAACCGTATGGGGCGGCGAAGTCAAGTACACGCATCGTTTCCGTTTGGGTCAGATGCTTTCGGGTATCACGAACCATTTCTTGCTTTTGACTGCTACTCCGCATAACGGTAAGCCGGAAGACTTCCAACTGTTTATGAGTTTGGTGGATCCGGACAGATTCGAGGGTGCAAACCACAATAAGCCCAAGGCTATTGAAGATGTTGATGTGTCTGACGTGATGAGGCGCCTTGTTAAGGAAGAGCTACTGAAATTCGATGGAACTCCGCTGTTCCCAGAGAGAATTGCTGACACGGTTAATTACACGCTTTCCCAAGACGAAAAGATCCTATACGATGCGGTATCGAATTATGTACGTACGGAGTTTAACCGTGCGGACAATCTGGATGACAAGCGTAAGAGCTCTGTTGGTTTTGCCCTGACAATCCTTCAGCGTCGTTTGGCATCATCGCCGGAGGCTATTTATCAGTCGTTGAAGCGCCGTCGTGAACGGCTTGACAAGACAATCCAAGAATGGAAAATGTATGGTGGTCCGAGGCAACAGCCGCAAGATTTCGATATCTATGATGATGAAGATGATTTGACCGCAGATGAATTGGAACGGACTCAAGATGAAGTCTTGAACCAGGCGTCTGCTGCTAAGACCATCGAAGAAATGGAACGAGAATTGTTGTCGCTGAAGGCGTTGGAAAAGATCGCCAACAATGTCCGTAATAGCGGTACAGACTGCAAATGGCGTGAGTTGTCCAAGCTGTTGCAAGATGACGAGAATATGGTCCGTAACGGTAAGCGTGAAAAGATTATCATCTTTACCGAACATCGTGACACGCTCAATTATTTGCAGAAGAAGATTGTGGATTTGCTTGGTGGCAACGAAGAAGCAATCGTAACGATTTATGGCGGATTATCTCGTGAAAAGCGTCGTCAGGTCGAATCCGATTTTAGAAGTCGTCCGGAAGTCTGCGTGATGATTGCGACCGATGCGGCAGGTGAGGGTATCAACCTTCAACGCGCCCATTTGATGATTAATTACGACCTACCTTGGAATCCTAATAGATTGGAACAGAGGTTTGGACGAATCCATCGTATCGGACAGACCGAGGTGTGCTTCCTTTGGAACCTTGTGGCAAAGGAAACTCGCGAAGGTGACGTATTCGAACGCCTATTTACGAAGTTGGAAGAAGAGCGAGAGGCTCTTGGCGGCAAAGTGTTCGATATTCTGGGTAAGGTATCATTTGACAATAAGCCTTTGCGCGATTTGCTTATCGAAGCAATTCGTTACGGCAACAAGCCAGAGGTCCGCGAGAAACTGTACAAGGTTGTGGATACGGCGTTAGATCGTAAAAAGTTGCAGGATTTGCTTGACGAACGTGCGTTGACTGAAGATTCGATGGACTTGTCCCAGGTGATGCGTATCCGTGAGAATATGGAACGTATGGAGGCTCGTAAGTTCCAGCCGTACTTCATTGAATCATTCTTTAACGCCGCGTTCAAGGATCTGGGAGGTCGTTGCAGTCCACGTGAAAAGAACCGCTACGAACTCAAGTTCGTACCGAAATGCGTGCGTGATAGTGACCTTCTGAAGAGCAGTAGCCAGGTTGTTTCGGACAATTACGAACGTATTTGCTTTGACAAGAGATACAAGGATGTTTCGGGTAAACCTCCCGCACAGCTCATCTATCCAGGGCATCCCTTGCTGGATTCCATCATTGATGAAATCTCCAAGAGGCATCTGCCGGTACTGAAGCGCGGAACCATCTTTGTAAACGACAATGACTTCGATTGCGATGCCAAGGTGCTGTTCTACATCGAATCCAGCATCCAAAATGGCAAGCACGAAACCATTGCTCAAGACATCCATTTTGTTGAATTGAAGCAGGATAAGACTGCTGAAAATGCTGGATATGCGCCGTACTTGGATTATCGAAAACCCAACGACGACGAACAATCTGCTATCAGAGCGTATTTGGAATCACAATCGTGGTTGAAAGGCGATTTGGAAACATTTGCCACGTCCTATGCGAAGGAATCTATTCTGCCTGCCCATCTTGAAGAACTGCGTGAACGTAAGGTCAGGATGATCGAAAAAACGATGAATGCGGTGACGGAACGCCTTGATGCGGAAATTCGTTACTGGGATGCCCGTGCGTGGGAGTTGAGCGATAAGGAAAGCAAGGGAAAGGTCAACGACAAGCTGAACTCTCGTAATGCTGCCCAGAGAGCCGAAGAACTGACAGAACGTAAGGCGAAACGTCTAGCCGAGTTGGAGCAAGAGAAACTGATTAACGCGATGCCGCCGAGGATTATCGGTGGCGCTCTGGTGATTCCGAAGGGGTTGCTGAACAAACTTATGCCTACGACGACAACGGAGCCAGAACCCTATGGTGGTATGGATAAGAAGGCTGTCGAAATGGCCGGAATGAAGGCTGTTATGGACATAGAGCGTGAATTGGGCTTCCTTCCACGTGACGTTAGTGCCGACAAGTGTGGATATGACGTTGAATCCCTTGTCCCCGAAGACAAGCGTACTAGTAACAGTTCCCTACGCTTTATCGAGGTGAAGGGTAGGCAGAAGGGAGCCGACCAAGTGACTGTCACCAAGAACGAAATCCTGACAAGTTTGAACCAAGACGAACGAGGGAACTTCATCTTGGCGCTGGTAGAAGTAGATGGTGACACGACGCATACGACCTACTTGCGTAATGCATTCAAGGAAACGCCGGACTTTGCGGCGGTAAGCATCACATTTAACATTGAAGACCTGAAGAAACAGGCTGAGATTATACTGGAAAGGTAACAAGATGGCTATCAAGAAACTGATTGAAGTGGCTTTGCCGTTGGAGAAAATTAACGAGGCTTCAGCTCGTGAAAAATCTATACGTCATGGTCATCCGTCAACATTTCATTTATGGTGGGCGAGACGTCCTCTTGCTGCTGCTAGAGCTGTTGTGTGGTCTTCTTTGGTTGATGACCCGTCTAGCCATCCGGAGTTATTCCCTACTGAGGAAGATCAGAATAAGGAACGTCAAAGACTTTTTAAGATACTAGAGGATTTGGTTGTTTGGGAAAATTCAAATAATCCCAAAGTCTTAGATGCAGCCAAAGCTGAAATAATGCGGTGGACGAACAATAATCCGCCTGAATTACTTGATCCGTTTGCTGGTGGTGGCGCAATTCCATTAGAAGCTCAACGGTTGGGGCTAGTTTCTCACGCACATGATTTAAATCCGGTTGCTGTAATGATTAATAAAGCTGCTATTGAAATTGCGCCGAAATTTAGTAATCGACCTCCGATAAATAAAGAAACCTCTGAAAATGGTTTAGTGAATTGGGTTGGCACCGCTGGTTTTGCTGCTGATGTCAAGCATTATGGCAATTTGCTGAAGAAGAAGGTTTTTGAAAAGGTGGGGCACCTTTATCCAAAAGTTTCGATATCTAATTCAAATAATGCGGAACGGGTTTCCGTAATTGCTTGGATATGGGCACGAAAAAATAAGTGTCCAAATCCATTGTGTGCTTGCGACGTTCCTTTAATTAGTAGTTACGCAATTTCAAAAAAGAAGGGAAAAGAGGCTTGGGTCGAACCTCTTTATGAAAATGGAACATATAGGTTTAAAGTTCACCAAGGAATATGTCCCAATGAATTTGAATTAGGAACAAAATTTAGAAGTTCGTCTGGGAAAGGAAAAAAAGGAACTTTTATATGTCCTCAGTGTAAATCTGGTGTTGTAACCCATGATTATATTGAGGAGGAAGCAAATAAATATGGATTGCAATCTATGCCTATTGCAATTATTGCAGAAGGTGATTCTGGCCGATTGTGCCTAGAAATAGATAAGGAATCTATGGCTAAGCAAATGTCAGAAGTCGATTTATTTTATGAAAGTGAACAAATCGAAGATGATGTGCCGATGGAACAAACTAGAGGGACTTTTGCAAGTAATGCTCAAGGCGGAATATATGGTTTTTGGAAATTTAAGGATTACTTTACTAAGAGGCAATTGTGTTCAATTGTAACGTTTATAAGAACCTTAGATGAAATTCAAAAGATTGTAGAAGAAGATGCCTTGGCCGCAGGATTATCTGCTGATAAGTCAAATCTTGAAAAAAACGGAACTGGGGCCTATGCTTATAGTCAGGCTATCAGAGTGTATCTGAGTTTCCTAATAGATCAAATTACAAATCAATCTGCTTCAATTTGTGGATGGAATAGTACGAACACACAAATGCGATGTGTTTTTGCTCGACAAGCTATTCCGATGGTTTGGGACTATGCTGAATGTAATATTTTTAGCAATTCAAGTGGAAGCTTTAATAATTTATTAGAGTTAATGATAAAATCATTTTCTGGGTTACCAATGGGTGGAGTTGGTTTCGCCAATCAGGCTGATGCGCAATCGCCTTATGGAATGTCCAATATAATGATATCCACAGATCCTCCATATTATGACAATATAGATTATTCGGATTTATCAGACTACTTTTATGTTTGGTTAAAAAAATCGCTCAAAAATGTTTATCCATCTTTGTTTAGAACATTGTTGGTTCCGAAGGCAGAGGAACTTATTGCGACTCCATATAGATTTGAAGGTGATTCAGAAAAGGCTAAAAAATTTTTTGAAGATGGAATGCTTGTTGCTTGTAAACAGATGTATAATAGTGTAAGCGATGACATCCCATTAACGGTATATTTTGCATATAAACAAAGTGAATCCGATAACGAAGATGAATCAAGTATGATTGCTTCGTCAGGTTGGGAAACTATGTTGGTTTCTGTTGTAAAGTCAGGTTTTTCTATAACAGGAACTTGGCCGATTCGAACAGAAAAGCCTGGACGTTCTGTTGGAGTCGGTGCCAATGCTCTAGCTTCATCCATTGTTCTTGTCTGCCGTAAACGTCCAGAGAATGCTCCTACTACGACTCGACGTAATTTTATCCAGGAACTGAAACGTGAACTGAAGTCATCGCTACAGAAGTTACAGTCATCAAATATTGCACCGGTGGATATGGCGCAATCAGCAATTGGCCCTGGCATTGGCGTATTTTCCAAGTACACTCAAGTTCTTGAAGCCGATGGTACACCTATGAGCGTTCGTAGTGCACTCCAAATCATCAACCAAGAACTGGATCTGTACTTCAATGAACAAGATGGCGAACTTGATTCCAATAGTCGTTTCTGCGTCGATTTTTATACCCAGTACGGTTTCAATGAAGCCAAATTTGGTGAAGCAGATACTTTGGCGCGAGCAAAGAATACGTCTGTAGCTACGTTGCAGTCCAAGGGGGTATTTGTGGCCGAAAAGGGTGTCGCACACTTAATTGATCGAGATAAGTTACCTGAAAAGATTGACAATTCCGACAATACGGTATGGCTCTTTACGCAGCGTTTGACTCGTGCTATGTCCACAGGCGGTATTAAGGCTTGTGCTACGCTAATCCATAACGTGCACACATCTCTTCCGGAACAAGCCAAGGCTTTGGCATATCGTCTGCACAGTATTGCCGAACGTAAAGGTTGGCAAGATGAGGCATTTGCCTATAACTCATTGGTAATCGCTTGGACTGATATCCAGATGGCTGCCGCAAACATCCACGAATCTGAAGACGACCAGTACAAGCTGGATCTTTAAAGAGGTGTCCCTATGACCAACAATATCGTTATCGTCAAGGAAGCGATGCAAGTGCTTTTGCCGCATATCGCTCGTTACATTACCGATGAGTTCAAGTCCAATTTTTCGAACAAATGGAAACAGGTTATCTTCGACACCGTATCTGATTCATCTCGTGAATCCTTGTCGATGGATCAATCCGACAAGGATTTCATTGATAGCGTGGACTTGTCTGGTTACTTGCGTTGCTTCGACCAAAACTGGAATAACATTTTCCGTTCGAAGTTGTCTATGGATTATCGCAACTGGGCAAAGGAACTGATGGGCGTCCGCAATAAGGTGGCTCATTCCGGCTCGAAGGACTTTTCCGAAGACGACACTTGGCGTGCGCTCGATACGATTGCTCGTCTATGCGATGCGTTTGACGACTTGGCTGCTGAACAGATTCGTGGTATGCTTCGTAAAGTCCGATATGGCTCGGAGCAGGGCTCCGCAGCCGCAAGTTCTGCGATGGTAAACGCCTCTGCACCTAAGGCAGTCACTAAAGATATTGGCGTGATGTCTAAAGGTCTTA
>Ga0247610_10006038_pt1 | contig 12662 bp, 9 predicted proteins | sample 174DNAGHGhighgp2_FD_193483 | JGI IMG/M metagenome (GOLD analysis project Ga0247610, IMG submission 193483) | Sheep rumen microbial communities from Palmerston North, Manawatu-Wanganui, New Zealand - 1742 DNA GHGhigh gp2 | ecosystem: Host-associated > Mammals > Digestive system > Stomach > Rumen ...
CACCAATGCGGTCAAGTACACCCATCAGGGACATATCCGCGTGGGCTATCGTCCTGAGGAACGTAATGGCCGACAGGGCATCTACGTATACTGCGAAGATACGGGAGCAGGAATTCCTGAGGACCAGTTGACGCGTGTCTTTGAGCGCTTTGTGAAGCTCAACGACTACATTCAGGGCACGGGTCTTGGCCTCTCTATCTGTAAGGCTATCATCGAGCGTTGTGAGGGCGAGATTGGCGTGCAAAGCACCTTCGGACAAGGGTCCACCTTCTGGTTCTGGATACCCGTGAGTTGATTTTCCGCAAAATCACGATTTGCTGTCATGAAACGATTGTTGGGTTATACTTTCTTGTTTTTAGCCCTGTGCAGCTGCACGGGAGGAGGCCGTTATGCTGCCATGCGCAGCGGACTCGACAGCATCAACCAGCTCAACCGCACAGACCAGCCTTTTACTCCAGCCGGTGTTCAGCCTTACATGGACTATTTTGACCAGCACGGCACAGCCAACGACCGCATGTTGGCCCACTATCTGATGGGACGTGCTTTCTACGAGCAGGGCGAGGCACCGATGGCCCTGCAGTACTATCACGAAGCCATCGATTGTGCTGACACCACCGCCCAGGATTGCGACTATCCCCAACTGGCTCGGGTGTATGGGCAGATGGCTCTTGTGTTTTATGATCAAGGATTGTATAGACAACATCTAAGGTATGACAACCGGTCTGTTGAATATGCTTGGCGAGGCAGGGACACTTTACTTGCCCTTCGCAATTATGGACAAGAGTGTTTTTCCTATACCAATTTAAACATGCCAGATTCTGCAATATTTGTCATTGAAGATGTCGTCTCGAAGTACGAGCGTTATGGGTATCATAGAAATGCTGCTATAGCTTTAGGATGCACTATTATGTCTTTGTTAGATAATGGTGAATATTCAAAGGCCAAGCGCTATATGGACATCTATGAATCCGGGTCTGGCTTTTTCGATGCCCAAGGCAATATAGCGAAAGGACGGGAAGTCTATTATGGTTTTAAGGGCCTCTACTATATTAAAACAGGCAAGTTAGACTCTGCGGAATACTATTTTCGAAAAGAGCTGCGTGATGGTGAGGACTTTAACAACCAACTTTCTGGAGCATTAGGGCTGGCAAAGGTATATAGGCAATATCATCATCACGACTCAGCTACCAAATATGCCTTATACGCTTACGACATGAATGACTCCCTCTATGCTCGCAGAGCGACACAGACAGTAGAACGCTTACAGGCTATGTATGATTATAGCCGCAATCAGGAAATAGCACAGAAAGAGAAGGAAAATACGGCTAAAGAAAAAAGGAAACTGTATGTCAGTGTCTCGTTATTATTGGCAATAATGGCCGTTAGTGCCTATTTGTTTCTGAGGATGTCCGAGGAGCGACAAAAGCAACGAGCCCTCTATCTGCAAAACCTCGAACAGTTGGAACAGACACAATCCGAAATCCTTCAATTGCGCCTACATGCCGACGAATATGAAGAGCTGTTGGCTGAAAAGGAAAAGCTTCTTGTCCGGCAAAGTGAAGAACTGCAGATGCACAGTCAAAAACAACTATTAAGTCGTGCCGTCATTGAGAAGAACCTACAAGAGTCAGACATATACCATGTATTGCAGAGTAAGCGCTATGGTCAGGGCTTAAGTGTTGATGAACTCCGTGCTTGTCGTAAGTTAATTATCGAGAACCTTCCGGAGCTTAACAACCTGCTGCTTTTGAAACAATACAAGCTGAATAGTAAAGACTTCAATGTGTGCATATTGTTTCGGTTAGGCTTCAAGTCAAAAGAGATTGGCAATATGCTGAAGATTTCCCCTGGTAGAGTATCCCAGATATGCGCGAAAATTTTGCATAATGTCTTCGGGAAAGATGATGGAGGAGCTGCAGAACTAATAGAAATATTGCACGAAATACGTTGACGGGTGTTCTGCTTAATTTCTTCTTAATAATTTTCTAATTCGCTCATATTCACTAGCTTATAGCGGAAACTAAAATTCTGCTAAAATCTTTGTGTCCTTTTTCTTTTGTAAAACATCAAAAGATACTTAAATTTGCAGCAACAAATCATACCAATTATACATATTTATGAAAAATCAGTTTTATTTACTTCTTTTGGCTCTTTCTTTGAGTACAAATGGATTTGCTTGGGATAAGATCCCGCTTACTGTGAACATTATCAACGGCATGCCAATTGGAGAGGGACACGCTAAGTCCCCCATCCAAGTTCCAATTGTTTACATTGAGGACTATACCCTCTCGTTTACCACCGACCATCCTGACTATGTTCTTAATATAAAGGATTCTGATGGTGAGACTGTTTACTCCACTATGGTTTATTCCTCTATGACGCTGGTCCCCCTGCCGTCAACCCTTATAGGCGACTACGAGATAGAACTCTTGATGGGCAACTGGAAGTTTACGGGAAATATCAATCTTTAATTAGCAAGGAATTTCTTATTTAACATAATTTTTTGTATCTTTGCGCACAAATATTAAATATAATGAAACGATGAAGAAAAACAGTTTCTTAGTGATTTGTTTTGTATTGATGTTTGCATTCTGCTTCGTCAGTTGTAGTAGTGAAGATGGTATTTCCAGTTCTTGTTATGGAGTGAAAATAACTCATATTTCTGACGAAGGATATGGCGGTGGCGAGATTGTCAGTGTCCCTGATGGGTCTACGATTGTCAAAGGCGATGAGATAGTCTTTCCTGCAAATAACCTCAATCTGAAAAATGTGAGTAGTGGAGACGTCATCTACGTTCATGTCATCAATGCTGAAGAAACTATGATAACAGATCCTGTATCAATATGGAGAATGAGATATATGTGCGAAGTTGAACCATGTAATTAATGTGATGAAAAAGTATTTGATATTGTTTGTACTAATTTATATCTGCCAATTGACACTTTTGGCACAAGTAGGTTATAGATATGAGGGACGTTTTATAGAACTTATACCAGCAAACTCATCTGCACGTTATGTCCGAATTTTGCAAAACAATAAGCAGAAATTGCAGACGATTAAAGCCTTTGAAAAGAAATTTAAGGGGGATCTTACGAGAATAGATAGCAGTAGTTTTATTTTGACTAATCCAGGCGAATTTATTGGTAGGGATTATTATTCATCACAGATTTATTCTACGGTAGATGGATATAAAATTATAGTTCTTCCTCGTTTTGCTATTAAGTTAAGGGGAAATGCAAGTATTGATGAAATATTGAAGAGCGCAAATGGGGAATTGTTGTTTGATAGAGAGCAATATTCTATTCACATGTTTAACTGCTCTTTAACCAATTCAACGGAAATCTTATCTTTAAATGAGAAAATCAATCAACTGGATTTTGTTGAATGGTGTGAGCCAATGATGATTACAAGCACCAAGAGGTTTAATACATTATATTCCCAACAATATTATCTGCATAATATTGGACAGAATAGCGGGACATCAGGGATAGATATCAATGTAGAACCAGCTTGGAACACTGTTACTATTAATGATTCATTGGTTGTTGCAATTCTTGATGATGGTGTTGAAAGGAATCATGAAGATTTATTTGGTAATGTTATAGATGGTTATACTATTGATTATCCGAACGAAAAGGGTGATCCAATTAACGATTTTTATGATGATTATTCTATGCAATATGAGGCGAAAGCTCATGGAACAGCCTGTGCGGGTATTGTAGGTGCGCTTAATAATGCTATCGGTATACGTGGAGTGGCCAGTGGTGTGAGGTTATTGCCCATAAATATTTTTCCCTATGATAATAATTTAAATTTTACGAATTTTACAGAAAAGCTCGGAGATGCCATAAGATGGGCCTATACTACAGGAGGAGCGGATATTATTAGTTGTTCTTGGGGGTTCACCGAAAGTGAATATGTTACAGCTGCCATAAATGATGCTGCTTCTTATGGAAGAGATGGCAAAGGAACTGTTTTCGTTTGTGCTTCAGGCAACGATTATGTAGATTATTCAATAAAATACCCTGCCAATCTTTTGAGCACAATTGCTGTCGGAGCTATAGATAAGAATGGTTGTTTATGGGAATATAGCTGTGGAGGCCCTCTCTTAGATGTGGTGGCACCAAGTGGGGATGTTAATTTGAATGGCGATGTTGTTACCACTGACAGAATGGGAGCGCAGGGATATGACAATTCTAATTATACCTACTCTTTTGGCGGCACATCTGCAGCATGTCCGCAAGTGGCAGGCGTTGCTGCCTTAGTTTTGTCGGCAAATCCCAATCTTACTCAAGAGCAGGTTAAACAAATTCTTCAATGTACAGCACGTAAATTACCAGACATGTTTGGAGAAAATCGGACAGATGATTTTGGCTATGGCCTGGTAGATGCTTATGGTGCAGTATTAGTTGCTCAAAACTGGCAAGATTGTAATAATTGCACTTTATCCGGAAGTTCCACGGTTTGTAGCTACGAGACATATACCTTGACAGGTGTACCTTCTAATGTCACAGTGTCTTGGAGATTTGAAGGGCAAACCACAACATCTCCACAAATGTATCCAAATTCCTCAAACAACACATGCGGTGTGACTTTGGGAAATAATTCTTTCAAAGGCTACTTATGTGCAGATGTCCAACTCCAAGGCTATACCATGGTAACATATAAAAAGCTAATAGAGGGAGGTAATAACTTTATCGGGTATTACTGGGATGATACGGAGTATATGGACGTACTATGGAGTGATGATAACTGGGTTACGCCAGGCCATACCATCAGCGTGCATTCAGAAGATTTAGCAGGTAAGACAGCTAAGATATCAAGATCTTCATCCCCTTCAAATTACACTTATCTCAACATCTTAGGCACATCACCTGAGACTAGAGTGGAATTTTACATGCCTTATCTCTCGAATGGAGAGTACTTGACCCTTTGGATATCTGGAACTTGTGGGGACAGTTCTTTTAAATTCTATGCAGCATCCTCAAGAAACAATTCAAACCTCTTCACTATTTCAGAACAGGGTGAACGTCGATATATGCTTTCACTTAGTCGCCAAGATGTGGCCAACAATGGAAAAAATAAGTGTGCAATTATTAATTCGGATGATGATTATTGGGTCTTTAGAGTCTATAACGCTGCTACAATGCAGCAAGTAGCAACGGAATTAGTCAAGGGTGACCATTATCTACTTGATGCAACTTCGTGGAAATCAGGAATCTATATTATTAGAGCTTATATTGGCAAAGTACCATACACAGCCAAGATTTCTGTTAAATGATTATTTCGTAAGCTACAAAGTAGGAAGCTATAACGCTATGAGTCCATAAAGAAGATTACTAATGCAAAAAACTGCTTCGAAAAATCAGGAGGTGCATCCATGAAGGGATGCACCTCCTAACTCGATTATTGATAGCGGATGGCTTAGAACAGGAACGTCTTCTCTAACCAGTAGCAGACGATACCTGCCAGATAACCTACGAAGGCTATCCATGTGATCTTCTTCATGTACCATCCGAAGGTGATCTTCTCCAGTCCCATGACAACGACACCAATAGCCGAGCCGATGATGAGCATCGAACTGCCTACACCGGCACAGTAAGCTAGCAACTGCCAGATATGACAAGGGGCTGGCACATGTTCAACTGGCATAAGTTGTAGCTACTATTAATGTCCGCAATTGCTACTAGTAATGCTAGCAATCGCTACTATTAATATCTGCAATCTCATTTCTTAGCTTTTATTATTAATATCTGCCATGCTGCATCCAATGTGCTGTGATACCCATATTATCGTGATTTCTGCGGTGGGAGATGCCAAATTTCATCTACAATCATCTGCCACATCTCTCACCAACAGCAAGGGTTTCTGAATAAGGCTGCGTTATTTCTGAATAAGGCAGGGTTATTGTGCGATAAGGGTGGGTTATTGTTGGGGCGGTCATTCCGATAGTCTTTTTGATTGTTTGTAGTGTGAGAAAATATCCTTTTCCTCGTGTGAAAACATCGTTTTCTCCTTTAGAAAACGTTGTTATCTGCCGTGCTCATGCGAGAGATCGCTCTCTCTGCTATCTGAAAGTGGTAGGAGATGGTGGGAGATTAATCTTGAATCTACCACCGTGAAAATGCCTGTAAATATAGGCTACTTGAAGCATTAGTGGTAGTATGGTAGATATTATGGTGAAAAAATATTTATACGAAACATGTTTTTTATTAATGCAAAAATCTGCTTCGAAAAATCAGGAGGTGCATCCCTTCATGGATGCACCTCCTAACTCGATTATTGATAGCGGATGGCTTAGAACAGGAACGTCTTCTCCAACCAGTAGCAGACGATACCTGCCAGATAACCTACAAAGGCTATCCATGTGATCTTCTTCATGTACCATCCGAAGGTGATCTTCTCCAGTCCCATGACAACGACACCAGCAGCCGAGCCGATGATGAGCATCGAACCACCTACACCAGCACAGTAAGCCAGCAGCTGCCAGAAGATGCCGTCGATGGCCATATCGCCTGTTGGGGCTACGGGATACATACCCATGCAGCCTGCAACGAGAGGCACGTTGTCGACAATTGATGAGAGCACACCGATGATGCCCGTCACCAGATAGTGGTTACCTTCGAAGGCAACATCAAGACCTTGCCCCAGCATGGTGAGCACCCCAATGGTCTCGAGACAGGCCACAGCCATGAGGATACCGAGGAAGAAGAGGATAGTGTCCATATCAATGCGCGACAGCATCTTCGATACGCGTTTCTGCGTGTTGCGGTTGTCGGCAGTGTCCTCGCCCTCCTGATGAATGCTGGTGTAGAAAATCTCTGTTGCTGTCCACAGCACGCCGAGCACGAGCAGAATGCCTACAAACGGTGGCAGGTGGGTGATAGTCTTAAAGATTGGTACGAAGATGAGGCCACCCACACCGAGGAAGAAGATGGCTTTGCGCTGACCATCCGAGAGCCCGTCAGTCTCTTCTACGACTACGGTGTCCTGCTGAATCTCCAGATTGCCTTTCAGCGAGAGCGAGAGGATGTAGGCAGGGATAGCCATCGATACGAGCGAGGGGATGAATATCTCCATGATGACGCCTGCAGCGGTGATGACACCCTTGTTCCACAGCATGATGGTCGTCACGTCGCCAATGGGCGAGAAGGCACCACCACTGTTGGCAGCAATCACCACAAGTGCAGCATAGATCAGACGGTCCTTCTTGTCGCTGACCAGCTTGCGCAGAATCATGATCATCACGATACTGGTGGTCAGGTTGTCGAGAATAGCCGAGAGAATGAACGTCATGAAGGCGATACGCCAGAGCAGCGCACGCTTCGACTTGGTCTGCAGCGTGTCGCGCACGAAGTTGAAACCACCGTTCTGGTCCACCAGTTCGACAATGGTCATGGCACCCATCAGAAAGAAGAGGGTGGTGGCTGTAGAACCGAGGTGATGCTCGATGACGGAGCTGACTGCCGAGGCGATGTTGGTGCCTATGGCTTCGGGTACATAACTAGCCGGGTCGAACATGAAGAGTGTCCACGTGGCTACGAACATGAGCAAGGCAATGGCTGCCTTGTTGATTTTTGTCAGGCTTTCAATGGCTATGCAGAAGTAGCCAATACAGAAAACGATGACAATTGCAAGTGTTAGTGTTGACATTGTTTTTTGATTTGTTATTTTTATTTGATGTATAGTTTAACTTCCGAGTTCAGACCGCTCTTCACGGGCTCCCATTCTGCATAGGTTGTTTTCTTGTAGTTAATATCTACCACATTGATCTCATTAAACTTGCGCCACTTCACGCCCTGACGGTCCAGCTCGGCAATGCGGTTGGCGGGCAGGTTGGTCACCTCGATGCGTATCTCGTTCTTGCCTGCCTTCAGGGTGTTGCGACAGTCGAGCGTGAAGGGAACAGCCCAAGCGCACCCGATGAACTGTCCGTTAATGTAAACACGAGCCGACTCACGCACGTCGCCCAGGTCGATTGCCCAGTGCTGGCGTGCCTGCTGCTTGGTCAGCTTAAGCGTGGTAGTATAGACTCCCGTACCCATCGTGATGGCAGCTTCTTTGCTCAGCGTCTCCCATGTCTGCGGTTCCTTCAGTTGGAACGTCTGGCTGACCTTGGGGGCCTCTTCGATGAAGGAAAGGGCCCAAGGACCACTGAGGGTGATGGCTCGTGAGATAGGCTGAGGCTTAGCTTCAGCGAACGGGACGGCCTTGTTGCTGGTTTGCAGGATGATGCTCTCGCCACTGCGCAGGGCCAGCTGTACTTTCCCGTCTTTGACAATGGCAGGCGTTATGTCACCATTCATGGGGTTATATAGTGTAGCGCCTTTGAAATCGACAGTCAAGGCAATATCAGCCTCCACGTCGTTAGGTGTCAGGTTGGCGATGAAATAGTGCCAGCCCTCAGCCGTCTTCCTGCGGATTGCGCGCAGGCCCATCTTCTTCATGGGCTCTGCTTGGGCATACAGGGCCATCTTTGTAGCGCTCTCGCCATGGATGACGTATGGCTGAAGCGGGGACAACAGTTGCTGCAGCGAGGCGTCGATGGTGGTACCTGTGGGAATGATCAGTGCGCGATAGCGCGTGCCTCCTTCCGTCACCAGCATGCCGTTCTCGATGCGTACCTTAGCCAGCTGGCGATCACTGATGTAGTCGCAGTCGTAACCCAGACTGTCAATGGTCAGGATGCTACGAATAAACTGAGGTGCCTTCTCGTCCATCGTGTGGATATCGAATTGCATCAGCAGATCTTCGCCACCCCTGCGGTTCTTGCTGGCTTCTTTGGCGTCATCATTGCGTGGTCCGCGGATGCGCCACATGTCGCGTACGGGCAGGTATACCAGGAAGTCGTTGTCAGGCTCGCCCAACTGCAGAAAACTCTGACACCTTTCTATATATTGCATGAGGTAAGGTGCGTCGCGCCAGATGCTGTTCGTAGGACTCATGTCTATCGAGGCATAGAACTTCCAGCCTGGCCATGTGTCATCCTTTGGTGTGTAGCACGAGCCATGGAAGTAGAGGTGGTTGACACCACAGGTGAACATCAGGTCGATGTCGGGCTTCATCTGCGACAGCGACGTGCGGAAGTGTTCTGTCAGCCACGTACAGGTCTCACTCGACGTGAAGGGCTTGCCTGTCACGTGGGCTGCTGACGAGGCATACTTCAGCATCGATACGTCGCTGAAGTTCTTTCGTGTCTTACCTGGATCGGAGCGTAGTCCTTTGATACCAAATTCCGACAGTCCGAAGCCTTCAATCTCTGGTATGTCGACAGCCGCATAAAGGTCCAGAAGATTGGCGGGCGATCCATGCGCTTGGTTGCGCACCTTCACGCCATGACGGTGTGCCCAGTCGACCCACTGCAGCGTGAAGTTCTCGTACAGCAGGTCGGAGAGCGTCTCACGATAGTCGCAGAGCACCTGGTTGCCATCGTCCACCACACCCAGCAGTTCAGGCAGTTTTTCACGCAGGTCGTAGCCTCGACGCTTCTTGAACTCGTCGAACAGGGTGGGTGTCCAGTTGGCCTTGTACACCTCATATGAGTCGTTGAAGAACGTGTGAGGATAGGGTACCCCCGACTCCTTAAACGCCTTTTCGAAACGGTCCAGATAGTGCTTCACAGCCTGACGGTCGAAGTGGTCTACTACCCATCCCTCGCCACCAGGTGCAGCTCGCTTCACCTTCTGCTTGGTGCGTCCTATCTCGACGTTGTAGATGGTCTTCCCGTTGATGGTAGTGTCTTTGAAGACGGCCTTACAGGCAGCCTCGTCTAGACTGACGTGCGGACCTCCGAAGGGCCATCCCGTGCCACAGTTCATATCTACCTCGATGCCCAGAGGCTGGGCGATGTCCTGTACGTCCTTTAGGGCCTGCATCCATTGTGGCGACAGGAACGGGATGTTGTTCCGATCGTTGCCCTGTACGCCATAGAGCGGGGTGATCTCCACTGCTCCGATGCCCGTCTTGGCATATTCCTGCAGGTTCCACTGCAGATTATCCTTGTCGACAGCCGACCCTAGCCACCACCAGCGAGTGCCAGCCTTCGCTTCTGGCTTTGGTGTGGGCCACTCTTGCGCCCCTGCGGGGCTAAATAAAAAATAAAAAATAAAAAATAAAAAAAATGCCCTATACTTCAATATTTTCATTCTTTCTTGTCGTTTTGAGAGTTTTTGCAATAATTCGAATAATCTCGTCTAAATCTTTTTTCATAGATGTATACATATTATCCTCTATATAAGAGGTCCTATGAAGTAACGTTAGCCAATAGGATGTTTCGCTTGCTTCTTTTAAAGAAATACTAAGTTTACTAATAAAATCTGCCTTGCTTTGAGCATATATTGCCTCATTTGAATTTGCACCAATGCTTGTACCACATCGCAATAATTGTTTTGACATAATAAACTCTTTCTTGCTTTCAACAAGAAACTTGTAACCATTGACAATCCTAATGGCAAAGGCAAGAGTCTTTTCTGACAAAACATTATTAACCATCATATTTTATATTTTTTATTTTTTATTGAGGGCGAAGCCCGCAAGTTTATAGTATTCGGTTAATCCTAAGAGATAGCATCCCGTGCCATAGTCTTCGAAGTCGGGAATACTCGTGAAGGTGACGGGTTGTCCTGCTGAGGGATCCTTACCAGTGCCTTGATTCCAGCCCAGGAATCCATCGCTGTGCAGACACGACTGCAGTGCCTTCCATGCCTTGTCGCAGGCAGGTCGGTATACCTTCTCTTTCAAGATGCCCTGCTGGATGCCCCATGCCATACCATATAGGAACAAGGCGGTACCCGTCATCTCTGGGGTGGGGTAGTCGACGTCGCTCACCAGACTGGCATGCCAGAAACCATCCTCGTGCTGACATTTGAGCAGGGCTTCCGACATGAGGATGAAGTCCTTCTTGAACTGCTTGTAAGCCTTGTCCTTGGGCGACAGCTGGTTCATGGAGCGCAGCAGGGCAGCATATACCCATCCGTTGCCACGACTCCAGTAGCAGTTTTTACCGTCCTTCTCCTTATAAGGAGCCACATAGTCAGCGTCACGCCACCACAAGCCTTCCTTCACGTTGAAACAGCCGCCACCACACTCGTTACGACTCCACAGATACATCTTCAAGGCGTGATCGCGGTATTTCGTCTCACCTGTCAGTTTGTATATCTGCATGTAGAGCGGCATGGCCATTTGGATGGCATCAATCCATGTCCACCAGCCATAGAGCTCGCCATTGGCTTTCTTGTCGTTGGGAGTCTTCATCTGGTGGTCCAGATTGGCAATGACGTTACCTAACACCTCGCGGTATTCCTTCTTGGTGTATGGCACAAGGTCGACGTATGTCTGTCCGCAGCACTGGTCGTCTGCGTCGCAGGTGGTGATACCGTTGCGTGGTGTCCACTGATGGAAATCGGCCCAGCGCATGGCGTAGTCAACATACCGCTGCTGCGGGTCTATCTCCTGCAGTGCCATCAGACCTTCGTAGTAGACAGCGCGTGTCCACAGACTGCTGGGACGGATTTTCTTGACATTGGTTGGCAGGGTGGGGTCACTGTACTTCGTCATGAAGTAATCGTTAGCCTTCTGTGCTGTCTGGAGCACTTCTTCCTGGGCATGGACCACGCCGATGGTCAGGCATGCCAGACAAAGGGTGATTAGTCTTTTCATCATGTTGCTTATCGTGTTTCAAGTTTTGTTATTACGTTCTTCAGGGTGGCTGCGCTCGTCTTTAGCGTGACCTTCGAAGGCACTGAACCTGCCCTCAGGATGACCATTGCCGAGCCTTGCCACAGCTGGCGGTGGTTGGTGACATTCAACTCGTCGCTAGTGATGTCGCCATTAGTGACAGCTACTATCTTAGCATCGCCTGTGGCTTCGAAGGTCAACTCGTCATTGCAGGTCAACACCTTACGGCCTTTGCTGTCTACGGCAGTCACCTTGACGTGTTGCAGGTCCATTCCGTCAGCTTTCCATTGGCTGTTGTCCGGCTCTACAATGAGCTTGGCGGGCTTGCCTGTCGTCTCCAGCGCATGGCGGGCTATGGCCTTGCCGTTCTTGTAAGCCACAGCCTCCAGCTTACCTTTCTTGTAGTCTATCTCGCCCCAGCGTATCTGGTTGCGCAGCTTCGGCTCCTTGGGGTTGACCTTGCGTCCCAGGCTCTTGCCGTTGAGCAGCAGCTCCACCTCATCGCCATTGGTGTAGATGTAGATGTTAGCCTTGGTGCCTTCCTTCCTGTTCCAGTTCTCGGTCATGCGGTCATTGCCCATCTTTACGCCATTCCACATCTCGGCATTCTCGCTTTCCAGCACTGCCAGATGGACTACAGGCTCATCGGGCTTGAAGAACGAACGCATATAGTAAGCCTTAGGCTTCGGCTCGAGCGAGATGTAGAACACACCCTGTGACCAACCCTTTGCTGGCCATCCCATACTCTCGCCCAGATAGTCGATGATGCCCCAGTAGGCCAGACCGATCACCTTGTCAAGATTCATCTCGAAGAAGTTCTGTCCCATGGCCTGTGTTGAGGCCTCGCTCTGGTAGAAAGTCATCCAGGGGAATCGTCGTCCGTCGCCAGGGAAGTACATATATCTGTAATTATAGGCTTGGACGTCGGTCTCCATAGCCAGTGCGCAGGGCAGCGAGTCCGTCTGCCAATTCCTATAGCGCGGATG
>Ga0247610_10006039_pt1 | contig 12662 bp, 10 predicted proteins | sample 174DNAGHGhighgp2_FD_193483 | JGI IMG/M metagenome (GOLD analysis project Ga0247610, IMG submission 193483) | Sheep rumen microbial communities from Palmerston North, Manawatu-Wanganui, New Zealand - 1742 DNA GHGhigh gp2 | ecosystem: Host-associated > Mammals > Digestive system > Stomach > Rumen...
GCCTTTCAATTTCGGGGTTTTTGGAAGAATCCGGGATTCTTGCGTCTATTATTTCAATAGCAAGATCCACTTTTTTCAGGTTTTCCTGGATTATTCTCCTGGTCCTGGCCATGTGGCCCGGAAACCAGTTTATGTTGTTTATTTTTCCGTCCATGTTTAACAATTCCTTTTTGCTTGATCTGGTTTCCGTAGAAAGAATGCACGGGATTGCCATCTCCTCGTTGTTGTATGTACCGTTATGCCTGTCTTCTATATTCATAGCCGGCAATTTGTAGTCAAACTCTATCATAGTTGGCTCCGAAAAAAAGATTTTAGATTTTAATTATTTCCAGTTTATCTGTTTTTTATTCTAGAAAACATTGTCTTTTCGACAACTATTGAATCGTCCTTTTTGTGGAAAATCTTAGTAACGACGAAGTTGACCCCGCTGTACAGAACAAACGAGATGAGGAACAAAGCCACCATTACCAATACTGACTGCAGATCAAGTTCACTGAGATAGAAGAAATCCTTGAAGAAAAATACACATGCAAAGAAACCACTAACCATTGTGACAAGAAGCGCAATCCGTATTTTTGTCATCGGAAGACAAATCTTGAGCATGTACAGGAAAACGGTTACAGTTGTCATAATAACCGCCATTGTGCTGACGGTTCCCGGATTCAGTCCGTAAACCTTTGATGCTATTGTAATCATGATTACATTCAGCAGCACTGTTATAGATACCGGAATTGATCTGGATGCAATCCTCGTTAGGAACTTGCCTTTGACGAGCTCGTTGTTAGGCTCAAGTGCAAGAACAAATGTTGGTATTCCTATTGTGAAGAAAGTAATGAGACTTGTCTGAATCGGTATGAAGAAATATGTCTGGAAAGTCACTACGCTGAACAGCGTCAGAAGGAATGTGTAAACAGTCTTGCTCAGAAGAAGCGATGCGCTTCTCTCGATGTTGTTTATGATCTGTCTTCCCTCTTTTACAATATTCGGAATCGAGTTGAAATCGTCGTCCAGGAGTATGAACTGTGAAACGTTTCTGGCGGCATCAGCTCCGGATTTGATGGATATGGCGCAGTCGCTCTCCTTGAGTGCAAGAACGTCATTGACTCCGTCACCGGTCATGGCAACCGTCTTGCCCTGTTCCTTGAGTGTCTTGACTATAAGCTTTTTCTGAGCAGGTTTTACTCTGCCGAATACATTGTATTCTGTCACTGCCTTAGCGAGTTCTTCGTCAGACAGTTCACTGACATCTATTCCCCTGAGGTCAGACAGTTCAAGCTGCTCTGCCGTGTTGAGAACGGTCTCCGTCTTGTCTCCAGAAATAATGACGACGTCAACATTGTTCTTTCTGAAAAATTCGAGTGTGGATTTTGCGGATTTTCTGATAACGTCTTTTATGAGTACATACCCTATTTTTTCAAGTCCGGATATGTCCGATACGTCGCCTCCGCGCTTTCTTGCAAATGCGACCACCCTGTATTTTTTGAAATACTCTTCGGCTTCTGTCGTGTCGTCAAACAAAATGTCCGGCGCACCTAAATAGTAGGTGTAGTCAGTATGTTTTATTGCAGAATATTTTCTTGATGAAGAAAAAGGCATCTTCTCTGCTATTTCTTTTAAATCAGGTTTGAATTCCTTGAAATGTGCTTTCAAAGCCTGCATGGTTGCATTGTTGTCTTCTGACAAAGACACAAACTCCGCCAGCTTATCCAGGGGATTGTCCACCATGCAGTCCGATGACGGAATGAAATCTGAATATTCCATTCTTCCTTCTGTCAGTGTACCGGTTTTGTCAAGGCAGATGGTGTTTACCCTTGCCAGTATTTCAATCGAATACAATTGCTGTACCAGGACCTTTACCCTGTACAGTTTTATAATACCTACAGCCATTACTGATGAAGTAAGAAGTATGAGTCCTTCCGGAATCATTCCGATTATTGATGCGATGGTCCTGAACATGCTCTCGGACAGCTCGCCGCTTATGTTGTATTCTTTAAAGAATGTTATGGCTCCAAGAGGGATGATGAGTATAGTGAGAATCTTCAGTATCTTGACAAATGAGCCGAGAATCATGAAGTTCATTTTCTTTTTCTGTTTTGCTGCCGCGCTTATCTTTGATGAATAGCTGTCTTTGCCAACATGTGTGACTCTGCAGTAGGCAGTTCCGGAAACAACAAATGCACCCGAGAGCAGGCTGTCGCCCTGCTGCTTCACAATGGCGTCGCTCTCCCCTGTTATGAGGGACTCGTTTACTTCTAGACTTCCTTCAAGCACTTCTGCATCGGCTATTATCTGTCTTCCGGCAGTGAGCTTGATTATGTCGTCTATGACTATGTCTTCCGCACCTATTTCAGTCTCGGCCCCGTCCCTGACGACAACACATTTGCTTTCTGAAACTATTGAGAGTTTGTCTATTATTCTCTTTGATGCAAGTTCTTCTGCGATGCTTATTATCGTATTGCCTATGGCTATGAGTACAAATGTGCAGTTTTTCAGTCCTTTGAGAACGTCGCCTGCGACAATCCCTGCCACTATTACGGCAATTCCGAGCACCAGGTTAAGAATGTTGAAGTACGTAAAAAAGTTGTCCGCAATAATTCTGCCGACAGATTTGGTCTTGTTGGATTTATCCCTGTTGACTTGACCTTCGTCTATTCTCTTTTTAACTTCAGCACTGCTTAATCCTTCCATTTATTAACCCTTTTTTGCGTTTCTTACGAATGATATAACTTTGTTTCTGTCTTTGATTCCTTTTTCGTTCTTGCAGCCGCTGTTGACATCAACGCCGGCAGGTCTGCTTATCTTTATGGCCTCGGCGACATTGTCGGGAGTAAGTCCTCCTGCAATGATGACGGGCTTTCTTACGGTCATTACGACCTTTCTGTCTATGTTCCAATCATGGGTAAGACCTGTTCCCCCCACCTGGTCCGTAAGCCTGTTGCAGCTGTCTATAATGAAGCAGTCAGCGTACCTGACAGAATCTATGTCCGTCAGTATTTCACCTTCGGGCGTAACCTGCACCAGTCTTATCAGCTTCATTTGGGGTAGAGCACCGACTATTTTTTCCACTTCATTTTCATCGATGTCTGAATGGAGCTGGAGCACTGAATTGCCGACTGTTCTGCATATATTTACAATACTCTTAGCATCCTTCAGATGTGTTACGACTGCAACTTCTATTTTTCCCTTGCAGTACTGTGCTATCTTCGATGCCGTTACCGGATCCACGAAATCTTCGCTTGAGTGCGCCTGGCCTACAAGTATTCCTGCTATATCCGCACCAGCCTCAATACACATCTTGGCATCGTGAATGCTCTTGTTTGCACAAATCTTAACAATCATATTATTTCCGTAATCTACAATAATCTGCGCATTTTATTTGAAAACAATGCGCAAATTTTGCGCTTCGAATTTTCGTTAGTGCGCAAAAATTGCGCACCAAAATATCTTATTTTCCAAGAACACCGATTTTAGTCAGCGGGAAAATCCTGAAAAGAGCTCTTCCCATGACTTCGTCTTTTCTGATGAACGAAACTCTTGAATCCCTGGAGTCGGTTGAATTGTTTCTGTTGTCTCCCATGACGAACAGGCATCCCTGCGGGACAACTATTTTTCCGTTGCGGAGGTCAAGCCTCTTCATGCTTGCGCCCTTGATGTAGTTCACATAGTCTTCATCAAGTGCAACTCCGTCAACTTTTACAATCCAGTTGTCGAAATCAATTTCAATTGTCTGGCCTTCAGTTGCAATTACTCTTTTGACCAGAGGATAGTCAAAAAGTCTGTTCTCTACATCACTCTGCTGGAACACAATTATGTCGCCGGTCTTCGGCTCATAGAACAGGTTGCTCAGAACGAGTATCTCTTTGTCTTTCAGTGTAGGATACATGGAGGATCCGTTTACGCTTGCCAACCTGAATACGAATGAGACTATTATGAATACCATTACAATTGAAGTTACCGTAATTTCGGCAATGTCAAAAATACTCTTTCTCGTTTTTTCACGTGAATCTTCAGGTTCTGTTTCGTTTTCCACAGTTTCAGTTGATTCTGTTTCGTCTTCACTGTCAGAGACCTGCTCATCCTGATTCATGTTCTGCTCTTCGCTTCCGTCTTCTTCAGGCAAATCTGTCATTTCTGCCTTTTCGCCATTCCCGACATCTGCTGATTCGTCAGAAATATCGTCTCTGTTCAATTGGTCTTTGTTTTCTTCGATTTCCGGAGAATTGTTTTTTTCTTCCATATGTTTCACCTATTTAATCCTTGCAGCTTCACTGCTGATTGAGAGCGAAACTGCATATATTCCGATCATGGCGGCTGCCAAAAGCAGCATCCTGTACAGCCACTGAAGTCCAAATGCATCGGATACCTCTCCGAACGGAATCATCATTGTTGTAGCAACGGTCGCCACTGCATATATTATCTGAAGCACCAGAACTGCGATTGACTTGTGTCTGAGTTCCTTTCTTCTCGCTTCGTCCATTTCGTCTCTGTAAACCGACTCATTGTTTGCTTTTCCCACACTCTCGACTATCATGTGGTTTCTGAACCTGTGATGCTCAACTGACAGAACAATCATAAAAGCGCAGGATGCTGCCGTCAGCACGGCTATTATTGCATAAACAATCCAGAACTTGACCGGACTTGAGAGCCTTCCGTCGTACGGAGATGAAATAAACTCATATGTGACAGAGTAAAACAGCATGGCAGAATATCTCAGAAGAGACAGAATGCCAAAGCATATTAAACTTGTGCGGATTCTCTTTTTGTTTCCCGGATAATCCTTCACTGAATTGAATGCAAGGAACATGAATAAAGCAAACAGGAACTCCGGCATGAAATAGTAGCCGTCAAGCGGTATGCTCAGGGTGAAGAAATACCCGACAAGAGAATATATAGTAAACTTGGATATTCCTCTTATGAACCAGAGATTTTTGTCGCATGCAATCTCATTCTGGTATCTGTTGTAGAAATATTCCACCATTTCCCTGTCCCTGAAGAACGCCTTCATGTACTTGCGCACATTCGAAAACCAGATGATTCCGAAAACAAGCGACACAACTCCGGCAGCTGCAATCAGGAAGATATGCATTGCACTGTTGCTGTTGATTTCGTCCCTGTATCCGAGAGCGGACAGCCATGGAGCAAATGCGCATATTCCTCTGACTACGAGGAATACGGCACTTATAATACCCGGGTTGCTGTCTTTCTTCTCCACTTTCTCGCTGTTTTTCCTGATATCTCCGTACTCAAGCGCAGCAAACAGGTTCCTGAATGCGGGTATGAGCAGAATGCAGTATACAATATGTGATGCGAGCATAATCGTCAGCGTAGTTGTCTTGTCCATGCCCCCTGAGAATATTCCCATTCCCATGGCAAAGAACATTGCGACACTGACCCATGTGGCTGCAAGTATGTTCTTTTTTGAATCGTGTAGTCTTTCGTCCAGATCGGCAAGTTTCTCAATGGACCTGTATATGATAACCATTCCTATGAAGTCGGGAAGAATATCAATGACGCCATAGTAAGGATTTATCAGGAAAAGAATGCCGATCAGAAGATTGGATAAACCGAGATCTTTTCCTTCCCTCTTATTTCTTTTTGCGTCTGCCATTGCTGTATTTGTTTTTTCCCTTCTCATATATTTCGACAGGGTTCGGAATCCTGGACTTTTTTCTGCTGTGCATGTCTTCGTCGCCTTCAAGACATATAGTCATGTAGAACGAGAACATCAGAATCAGAAGGTACAGATCGAACAGAAGTTCCGCCACCATGGACGCGATCTGGATATTGTTTGCAAACATCGCATCCAGTCCTGTGTTTTCAAGTGAATATACATAAGCAAATCTTGCCAAAAGGAACAGAAACGGGGAAATCCATGTCCCTATTTTTGCCCTGAGAGCAAGCATTCCGCAATCTGTCTGTTCTGCTATGCCTTTGAGAGAAATAAACAGAGCTGTCAGGAAAACAAATACGAATATGGAATGCGCGATTCCTATGTAGTTCATGAGTCTTTCAGCGCTGAACAGCTTGAAAAACGATGCAAGCTGAAGGGCAAAATATACAAATGAAACAATTATCCCTGCAAGAGACAGTTTCTTTGACAGTTTAAAGTGATCGCAGTACTTGTCTGCAACGGAAATACCTTTAAACAGAATCAAAAATCCTATGAAATCCGGCAAAAGATCCAATCCGGAATATCTGGCCGTCGCAAGAAACAGACAGCCCAGAACCATTATTCCAAATCCCATAATGCTTTTCTGAATCTCCTGATTCATTTCTCCTTTCCTGTATTATTTCTGCGGCAGTTGCCGCAGCATTGTATTATCTTCCGCAGCAGTTCTTGTACTTCTTCCCACTGCCGCACGGACACGGGTCATTTCTGCCCACTTTGTCTGAAACTTTTCTTACAAAAGGAGTCTTTTTGGCGTCTTTTCCGCCTATGTTTCTGACTCCTTCAACTCTTTTCTGGGATGTTTCGGCGCTTTTGTTTTCGTCAGCAGGTCTTGCAAACAAAACAAATCTTGTAGTGTCTTCCCTGATTTTTTCAATCATCTCGTCAAACATTTCACTTCCGTGAATTCTGTATTCAACAAGCGGGTTTCTCTGCGCATATGAAGACAGACCTATTCCGTCCCTCAGATCGTCCATTGCGTCGAGGTGCTGCATCCATGACGTATCCACTGCCCTGAGAAGAGCAATTCTTGTGAGTTCGGCAAAATGTTCTCCGAATCTTTCCTTCTGGGCTGCGTATACATCCTCGACTCTCTTCTGGAGTTTCTCTTCGAGATCTTTCGGTTTTACATTCTCGCTAATGTCGTCCTCTTTAAGAAGGATCCAGAACAGTCTTGCCTTTACTTCTTCGGTTATGAGCTTTCCATCTTCCTGACAGAGCAGCATTGCGTTCGGAACTGCAGACAGAACCATCTCATCGATTGTTCCGCTTATGTCGTCTCCGTCAAGAACCTGTCTTCTCTGTTTGTAGATGATTTCTCTCTGCTGATTCATGACGTCGTCGTAGTCAAGGACAGTCTTACGTCTCGAGAAGTTTTCGCCTTCAAGTCTCTTCTGTGCGTTTTCAATTGTATTTGTTATGAGCTTCGCCTCAATTGGCTCGTCTTCGGGAAGTCCGAGTCTGTCGACCATTCCCATGACTCTTTCAGAACCGAACAGTCTCATGAGATCGTCTTCCAGGGAAAGGAAGAATCTGCTCTCGCCCGGGTCACCCTGACGGCCTGAACGGCCTCTCAGCTGGTTGTCTATACGTCTTGACTCGTGTCTTTCGGTACCGAGAATAAACAGGCCTCCCGCCTCCTTCACCTTCTCAGCTTCCGGCGCCAGTTCTTTTTTGAATTCGGCAAGTTTTTCATTGAAGATGTTTCTTGCTTCAGCTATGTCTTCCGGGATATCCTGAGCCGAGCCTGTAGCTGTCAGAATCTGTTCTTCATTGTAGCCTTTTTTTCTCAGTTCATTCTTAGCAAGGAATTCGGGGTTTCCTCCGAGCATGATGTCCGTACCACGTCCTGCCATGTTCGTTGAAATTGTAACAGCTCCGAATTTTCCGGCCTGAGCAATTATTTCAGCTTCTTTTTCGTGATATTTCGCATTCAGCACGTTGTGCTTGATTCCGGCCTTTTTGAGCATTGCGGAAAGCTGTTCGGACTTTTCAACTGAAATTGTACCGACGAGCACCGGCTGTCCCTTTTCATTGCAGTCTTTTATCTGTTTTACTATTGCGTCATATTTTCCCTTGACATTTTTGTAGACAAGGTCGTTTCTGTCATTCCTGATCATCGGCTTGTTTGTCGGTACTTCCACGACATCAAGTCCGTAAATCTCCCTGAATTCGTCAGCTTCGGTCAGAGCGGTACCAGTCATACCGGAGAGTTTGTGGTACATTCTGAAGAGGTTCTGGAATGTAATTGTTGCAAGAGTCTGGTTTTCATTCTGGACTTCCACTTTTTCTTTTGCTTCAATTGCCTGGTGAAGGCCGTTGGAGAATCTTCTTCCGGGCATTATACGTCCGGTGAACGAGTCAACTATGAGAACCTTGTTTGCGGCCACAACGTAGTCGACGTCTCTCTTCATTATTCCGTGTGCCTGGAGCGCTTCGTTTACATAGTGAGCAAGCTGGTTGTTTTCAGGATCGGAATAGTTTTCAACGTTGAAGAATCTCTCCGCCTTTGCAATTCCGCGCTGGGTGAGAGTTGCATTTCTTCCCTTTTCGTCGACAATGTAGTCTTCGGTCACATCCTCGTTTGTGGATTTGGTATCCATCTCCTTGACAACTTTTGCTCTCAGGCTTCTGACAAATGCGTCTGCTCTAGAGTACATATTGTCGGATTTTGCACCCGGACCTGAAATTATAAGCGGTGTTCTCGCCTCGTCTATGAGGATTGAGTCCACTTCGTCCACAATTGCAAAATTCTGTTCTCTCTGGCAGATGCCTTCCTTGAAAACCGCCATGTTGTCTCTGAGGTAGTCAAATCCTATCTCGTTGTTTGTTCCGTATGTTATGTCGCATGCATATGCTTTTTTCTTATCTTCAAAACTCTGGCCGACCAGAATGAGTCCGGTCGTAAGACCGAGGAATGAATATACCCTGCCCATCTCTTCGCTGTCGCGCTTTGCAAGGTAATCGTTAACCGTTACGATGTGTACGCCTTTTCCGGTCAGAGCGTTAAGATACGCAGGCATTGTGGCAACAAGTGTCTTTCCTTCACCTGTCTTCATTTCCGCAATTCTTCCCTGATGAAGAATCACGCCGCCTATGAGCTGTACGTGGAAAGGTCTTTTTCCAAGTACTCTGGTTGCTGCTTCTCTGACTGCCGCAAATGCATCGGGAAGAATGTCTTCAAGAGTCTTTCCCGAAGACAGCATATCCTTGAACTTTGGCGTGACGGCTCTGAGATCGTCGTCGCTCATTGCAGCATACTTGTCAGCCAATGCCTCTATTTTGTTGACGGTCGGCATTATTTTCTTAATCTGATTTTCACTGTAGGTTCCGAAAATTTTCTCAATTAAACTCATTTATTTTCACGTGCCTCTGGGCACATCTCCTTTCAAACCCCGGTTTTTTCAAACATATATTAACATTATACAAAAATTTAATTGATATAACAACAAAAAAAGCAAGAAAAAAAGGAAAACGTTTGTTGCGTTTTCCCGAATTCTGTTATCTTGTTTGTTTGTCCTTTATCAGAATGACAAGTCTGTTGAGAGCAGGTGCGAAAATGATGTTTACCGCAAACTCCGCAATGAAGTTTAGTCCTGCGCATCCAATCACGAGGAAATACAGCAGTGTCGAACCTTCTGCAACGAAGTTTTTCTCAAGTGTGGGGCCGACGAGAGTGAGTCCTCCGAGAATAAACAGACCCGTGTTGATAATCGGAACGAGCGCAGCTGAAACAATCGATGCCACAAGATGATTTGCTTTTGACAAAGCCTTGTAGACAAGTCCCGCCACAACGCCGGCAGCTGTAGATTTGACAATACAGATTGCTATTGTTCCGACAGGGTTTTCATTCAGAAGAATGTTTGTGAATGCATCGGTTCCTGTTATACCTCCGATTAATACTATGACTCCGAAAACAAGCCCCAGAAATCCACCGTATACAGGGCCGTAAAGCATTGCACCCAATGCAATCGGAATCAGTACCAGACTGATATTGGTCGGACCAATGTGAATGAAGTTTCCTATCAGCTGAAGCACGATAAGAATCGCGAGCAGCACCGCCATTCCGACCAGTTTTCCAATTTTTTCTCTGTTTGATTTTTCCATATTTTCTATTTCTCCTTAAGGCAGAACACGCTCTGTCTTACATTTTTTCTATGTCGATCATCTTAGCCTCTATGTCGCGTGCCAGGAATATGTTGGCCACATTTTCAAACCTGATCGGCTGATCTGATACATAATATTCCACTTTGCCGTCATTTTCAAGAGACAATAAATCACTGTTGTCTAATGTTTCTTTAAGTTTGACCGCAGCTTCATACGCCGGGTTGATGAGTTTTACGCCTGGAAGGACCTTTGAAATGACCGGTGCGAGAATCGGAAAATGCGTACATCCGAGAATGAGTGTATCCGCTCCTGTTCCCCTCAGAAACCCAAGGTATCTTTCGCACACCTGATATGCCACTTCATCGTCCTCTTTGTAAAAACCGCACTCAACGAGTGACACAAACAATGGGCATGCCGCTCCTATATATCTGCTGAGACCGTAGTTGCTCAGTTTTCTCTCAAAAATCCCCGATCCGATTGTCGCTTCCGTTCCGGCTACCGCAATGACTCCGGTCTTTGTCTCCCTGAGTGCTTTTTTTGCTGCGTCGTCCACTACTCCGTACAGAGGAATTGAAAATTTCTGTTTCAGGTCGTCAAGAGCAACTGCACTGACCGTTCCGCATGCGGCAAGAACGGCTTTTACGCCGAAAGACTCAAGAAATCTTACATCCTGTTCAGCATATCTTTTGATTGTCTCGTAAGACTTTGTACCGTAAGGAACTCTTCCCGTGTCACCGAAATAAACAATGTGTTCGTTCGGCAGCAGTTTCTGCAGTTCTTTTACAGCGCTCAGGCCACCGAGGCCGCTGTCAAATACTCCTATTGGTCTGTTATCCAAAACTGACTCCTCAAAAATCGACCACACAAACGCGGTCATTGTTACCGTAATCTTTGTATACTCTGCAGAAGTATCCTCTGCTCTGACACAAATCCTCTATTGCGTCTTTCTGATCGTATCCTATTTCCAGGACCAGATGCCCTCCTGCGTTTATCATGGGAGGACATACTTTCAGCAGTCTTCTGTAGAAAAGCATTCCGTCGCTCCCTCCGTCAAGAGCCCACTTAGGCTCGTTTCTGACCTCGGGGGACAGTTTGTCTATCACTTCAGTTCTGATGTAAGGCGGATTCGAAACGATTACGTCATATTTTCCGCAACCTTCGAAAAAACCGCCGTCAAACAGATTTCTCTGAAATATCCTGACCTGCTTTTCAACACCGAGTTCTCTTGCATTCATTCTGCTCAGTTCAACCGCTTCTTTGGAAATGTCGAACAGATCCACCCTTACATTTCGTATTTTTGCAATGGACAGTCCTATGCATCCGCTTCCGCTGCACACATCTGCCACAAGCGAATCTTTTCCGACAAACTCAAGTGCCTTTTCGCAGACGGTCTCTGTATCCGGTCTCGGAATCAGAACACCGGGTCTGCACTGGAAAAGACAGCCCATAAATCCCGTTTTGCCAAGGACATATGCGAGAGGAATCCTCTTCAGTCTCATTCCGAGCAGCTGTTTTGTTCTCGCCTCAACCGCTTCGCCGGCAGGTTCTTTGTATTTGGCGACAATTTCTGATCTTGTCAGTCCGCCGGACTGCTCAAGAATCAAAGTGGCTTCTCTTTCAGCCTCATTTGGGCAGATGGGAAAAAGCTTGTCAACAAGAAACTTTTTCAGTTCAAAATATGTCATGCCTGTTCCCGTTTTTCTTCTGTGGGTTCTGTCCGGGTTTCTTCAGAAAAATCTGTCTGAACTTCTTTAGAAGGTTTGTCTGCATATTCCGGGAACTCGTCGGGCATTGCGCCTTTGAGTGACTCTATTGCAACTTCTATCATGGAATCGTCAGGCTCTTTTGTCGTGATTCTCTGCAGCCAGAGTCCCGGTGCACTGATAGCCCTTATAAGGAAATTGTCATGCTTTCCGGCATACATCAGGAATTCGTATCCGACTCCGCAGATGATCGGGAGTACAAGCAGTTTGCAGAGCACTCTTATCATAATGTTGAGCGCAGGCACTGTAACATTTGCCCACTCCCACGGAATTACCATTCCTGCAATGATACCGAGTCCGAGCATGAAGAATGTGAAGCTTGTTCCGCATCTCGGGTGGAATCTCTTCTGTTTTCTGACATTCTCGACTGTAAGTTCAAGTCCCTGCTCATAACAGAAAATGGATTTGTGTTCCGAGCCATGGTACATGAACGTTCTCTTTATGTCCGGAGCGAGCGAAACAAGGGCAAGGTACGAAATGAACAGGGCCACTTTTATGACTCCCTCTATAATACCTTTCACCCACTGTTCAAGGGCAACATTGAATATTGCTTCTATGCCTCTGACAATTGCCGCAGGTGCAAGGACAAACAGTCCTATTGCAAGTGCGATGCCAAGAATTATTGAGATCGGCATGATTACAGCCATTATGGATTTTCCGAATCTTTTCTGCAGCCATTTTTCGAATTTTGTTTCCTCTTCTTCTATTCCAAGCATCTCGGCGGATCTGGAAAGAACCTTGAATGAAAGGATCATGGATTCAACAAAATTGATAACCCCGCGTATAATCGGAATATTGCAGAATTTATGCCTTTTTTTCAGCGGAACGTATTCAAAGTGTTCCGAGGTAATATCTCCGTTTTCCTTTCTGACAGCCATGTTTACGCGTGTCCCGCATCTCATCATGACTCCTTCTATAAGAGCTTCTCCTCCCACTTTGCCTCTTCTGCAGAAAAAAGGATCGTTTTTAAGGTCTTTTTTGCTCATTTTTTCAAAATTGGTTTTGTACCAATTTCCTTTCTATATAAAACTTCGCGTCATATAATAACACAAAATATAAGAAAATGTATGTATTTTTTGTAAATTTTGTTTTTATCCAAGAAAAACGAGGCCGGACAGGCCCCG
>Ga0247610_10006040_pt1 | contig 12661 bp, 8 predicted proteins | sample 174DNAGHGhighgp2_FD_193483 | JGI IMG/M metagenome (GOLD analysis project Ga0247610, IMG submission 193483) | Sheep rumen microbial communities from Palmerston North, Manawatu-Wanganui, New Zealand - 1742 DNA GHGhigh gp2 | ecosystem: Host-associated > Mammals > Digestive system > Stomach > Rumen ...
CATCGATTCCTTGATGCTCTCCACAGACATTACCTGCGCTACTTGGAGGGTTTGGATGCCCTCGTCGATGCGGTCGGTGTAGCTGCACATGCTTGCGATGTTTATCAGGTCGCAATATACATTGATGGCGTCCTCGTTTCGTTGGTCGATTTCGAGTGCGTTTTTGTAAAAAGCAAGAGCCTCCTCAAATTCGCCTATCTGTTGGTGATATTCGCCCCAAGTGGAATTGGTGTATGCCAAAGCCCAGTTGCTGCCTAATTGGTTGGCAATGTCCATGGCTTCGGTGAGATATTTTTCGGCTTGTGCGCCGCTGCCCCTGTAGATATTGGCGGTGGCGAGACCGATGTATGCGCCGAGTTGTTTGCTGAGTACATCGAGGCCTTGCGTGGCGGCGAGTGCGTCCTCAAAATGCTTGATGGCTTCGTCGTAGTTGCTACTGTCGCAGAGCAAGTTGCCGATGTTGATGTGTATGCCGGCAATGCCCGGAGTGTCGTTGATTTGCATTAGCAATTGTTCGGCGGTGCGGTAATGCTCCATCGCCTTGTCGTTTTCGTGGTTGCTTTGATAATACGAACCTATTGTGGCGTGTGCGCGCGCCTCCAATCGCGGGTCGTCGATGTCTTGTAAGAGTTTGAGCGCGAGTTTGGCCTCCACCTTTGACCTGTCCATATCAAAAAGCATCTTGTGCGACTGCGACAATATGATGAGCGATTGGCATTGATGCTTGGCGTCGCCGTCCAATTCCGATGATTCATATACGTATGTGGCGTGTTGGATGGCTTCTTGTAATTTGGGTTGGTCGTTTTCCAACGATGCTTGTATGCAGGCGTATTGCCGGGCGGCTTGCTTGTCGTAATGTGACGCCTTGTCGATGGCTGCCGAAAGGCAACGCTCGCTCGTCTCAAAGTCCTGCATCAATCCTGCCGCATAGCCCTGCCTAAACAACGCCTCGTGATATGTGCGGGCGTCGCCGTCGGTTTCGGCAGATTGATATAGGAGCATTGCTGTGTCGTATGCGTCCTTGGTGTGTCCGAGGAATATCTGGGCGTCGCTTTTGTACCGTAATGCAATGCGGTAATTGTGGGTGTCGCCTTTGGGAATGATGTCGAGCAAATGTTGGGCGTTTTGCAGGAGTTGCGACATCTTGTATTTTTTGGCGAGCGGCGCAAGGATTTCGTCGGCTTTGTCGATGTTTTCGGGAGTTATCAGCAACGCGTCGTCCGGCTGTCGATTGTCGGCTTGATTGCTCGGCAATAGGTCGGCAATAGAGCGCGATAGCGTATCGTCGTGGACGGCGGCGAGTATGCGGGGCGCGATGTGGACGAGTTTTTCGATGCCTTGTGTGCTGATTATGTGATGTTTGGCGTAGTTGCGGCAGAGTTGATGAAGTCTGGTGGCGAGTGCGTCGGCATCAGCGGTTTCCAAATCTTCCGCCAAAAGGTTGATGCGCAGAGTTTCGATGTCTTCTATAGATGCAGAAGGGGCGAGGACTGGGGCGGCGAGGTCTTCGTCCAAGTGCCATTTGCCGTCCGTGATGGTCATCATCGACGATTCGCGGAGATAGTTGATTACTTCCCTTACGTATAGTTGCACGCCGCCGGTGAGGGCGTAGAGACGATTTACAAAATTGGACGGAAAGTCGTTTGGCGACATCGTGAATGCTATTGTCGTGGCGATGTCGGCAAGCGTCATTGGCTTTACCTCAATGTCGGTGAGGGCTATCGATGCATTAGAGAGGATGCCTTTCACTTCGGCGAGGGTGGGCATCAGCATCGTGGATTGTGTGGCGATGCTGCCGCTCGTGTATGCCATTACAAGCATATAATGCAGGTCTGTGGACGATGCCAACGTCTGCGCCAATTTGCAGATGTCGCTGAGGCTTTGGTCGTTGCGGTCTTGGATTTCGTCTATAATGATTACGGCATAGCAATCCCTTGGCAGCGCGGAGATGTCGCCGCCGTCCGTGAAGTGTACAAGCCCTTCGTCTATCTGCCGCCCCGCGAGAAAACCAAACCTTTCCAACATTCCCGGCGAGGAGAGCCGTTCACGCAGTTGTTTGATGAGTGCTGACTTGCCCACACCCTTTGCGCCGCTTATAAACAACGCCCGGTTTTTGCCTTCGATAACGTCTTCAAAGGCATTGCAAGCCACGCTGAGAGCCAATTCGTTGCCGTGGAATTTTTCTTCCTGCATATATTTTTTTGCTTGTTGATACTTTGTTTTTTGGTAGTTTGACGCCTACCTCACAATAACTTGCAAAGTTATTGAATCGTCGGCAATGTTGCAAATTTTTTTTCGTGGAGACATATTTTTTTTGTAAAATTGCACTTTGTTAAGTATCAATCCAAAACGTATGAAAAAGATTACCAAAATACTCCTGATAGCGGCGGCTCTCTTTATTGTAGTGGGCTGTGTGATAGGATATTATGCCTATCAAATGATATATGCTCCCAATATTTCGGTGCGCGACGCCCAGTATCTCTACATCCATAATGGCGCGGATTTCGAGCAAGTGAAGAAAGATTTGTACGCCAATTTTTATGTTGACGACAAGGCGGCATTTGAGCGCGTGGCAGATTTGAAACATTATGCCGGCAACGTCAAGCCTGGTCGTTACCGTATCAAAAAGACGATGAGCAACAATGAGTTAATCAATATGTTGAGGTCGGGCGCACAGGAGCCGGTGCAATTGCGCATCAACAATATCCGCACCGTCCCGCAACTTTGTGGCAAGGTGGCTTCGCAGATTGATATTGACAGCGCGACGCTCTGCAATCTCCTTACTGACGGCGATGCGTTGGGCAAATATGGTTTTGATGCTAAGACGTGTTTGGCGATGTTTATCCCCGACACTTACGAAATGTATTGGAACACCACGGAGCGCGGTTTTGTCGATAAGATGTACGTCAATTACAATAATTTTTGGAATGATGATCGTCAAAAGAAAGCCAAATCGTTGAATCTCACGCGGATACAGGTGGCAACATTGGCGTCCATTGTTCAGTGCGAACAATCTGTGCACCGCGAGGAACAGCCTACGATTGCAGGGCTTTATCTCAACCGTCTGCGGATTGGGATGGCATTGCAAAGCGACCCGACGGTGGTATTTGCGATAGGGGATTTTTCGGTGAGGCGCGTTACGGGCGCGATGCTGGAGGTAGATTCGCCTTACAACACTTACAAGCACACTGGACTTCCGCCGTCGCCCATTACCTTCCCCGAAAAGACCGCCCTCGACGCCGTACTCAATTACGACCACAACGACTACATCTACATGTGCGCCAAGGCCGATTTCAGCGGCAAACATAGTTTCGCCAAGACGTATGCGCAGCATTTGCAGAATGCAAAGGAGTATAGGAAGGCATTGGACAAGAGGGGGATAAAGTGATGGGAAATTCAAAACCCCGCACGTCGGTGAAAGAAGTTGCTTGATGTACGAGGTTATGGACTTATATTACCGTGGGTTCACACCCACGGCTATCATATATCACCCCTACGGGGTTTGGCTACCGAATACTATCCGAAACCAAGTCCTGAAAGGACGAAATATAATAGACGGGGGTGTGAACCCCCGGCGCAATGCGCATTAATTAGTTTATGATTAATCCATCTCGCTTATGATGTTATCCCTTACTTTTTAGCTTTGAGAATAGCCTTGTAGTTTCCTGACGTATATGCCTCGTAAAACTCTATTTGAGAGTCAAATAAAAAACCGTTTTTTTCATATTCGTCGTGTAGTTTTTTATTGCAAGCAACTAACGAAGCAACCATATCGTCATAGTATTTCGCGGATTTACATTCTCTGATATAGTCAGTGACTTTTACATACGATTTGCCATTAATGTTGTATTGCGACAGTTTTTCATTTTGACAATTAATGCTTTGAATCTGTTTTGTGTTTGCATTCACAAATGACTTGAGATTGAGCAACAATTTGCGTTCTTCGACTTCTTTTCTCAAAGCGTCAAGACCTGAGCAATAGTACTGTTCGAATATTTTTCCATTTTCAAAAAACTCAATATATTGATTCCATGCTTTTAAATAGTCGTTTGTTATTTGAGTACAAGCACTTTTGTAGATACTATCAAGTTCAGTATTATATTGCTCATTCATTTTTTCAATATGCTCCGAAGTGTTGTCCAAATTTAGTATAGAAATATTTATATACTTACACGATACTCCTAAATTACCTATATTTCGCCTATTCTGCGCTAATTCTGTACGATACTTATTAAATTTTGCACGTATTTGTTCATTATACTTCACAATAGACATTGAGTCCTTAGCACGTTGTTCTCTTTTCGCTTGCCGTTCTGCTTCTTCTTTTGCGCGTTGTTCTGCTGCTTGTTTTTCCATTTTTTTATTAATCAATATTTTCCATACTTCATTCATCTGACATTTTTTCCCTGCAAGGTACTTGTTGTTTATGCCAAGTTCTGCCGCTGAATATGTAATTTCTTTCGCACCAGGATATTTTGAATTGTCAATTTCAAAATAAAACGCCTCGGTAGAAAAAATTAAATATGTTGGTATAAATTTTCCGTTTGCAACACATTGCAAAGGGTAATAAGTAAATAAAGAGAATGCAAAAGGAGTTACAGAGTTTTCATATGCCGTTTCAAACACTTGTTTGAGGTGACGAGCATCCGATGGGGCTATTGTAACTTTCGCTGTAAAAAAATCACCATAAAAGTCAACCCTTTCATCTTTACGCTTATATAGTTCAAGCGTATATTCCTGTTTGTCAATGTCATATTGTATTGGCACGAATGTCCATTCGTATTGTCGTAGTGTGTATCGAGTGTATGCGAGACACAAATTATAGAACTTTATTAAAGACTCATTTTTGAGCCTTTCTTCGTAATCTGCGGAAGTTTCGAACTCGCCCCTTTGCTGCCAATCCTTAAATGCGTCGGCAATCGCTTTTTTTGTTCTTGCGTAATCAGATAGATTGTCATTCCCTGGGTAATATTCGTCAATGATGAAATAAACGTCCTGTTTTTGTTCGTATTCTTCAAATACATCCCAATCGTACTCTTCGAACGACGGAATCTGCGCCTTTACATTGAAAACGCAAGACAAGAAGATGCTCATAAGCATCAGTACGAATGTTACTTGTTTCTGTTTCATTTTCTTTGTGTTATTACGTTAGTTACTCCAATGATTGAATTAATTTGATGTTTTGCGTTTCAATGTTTGTCAACATACTGTTGACATCGTTGTAACGCGGTGTGTACCACGATTTTGATGAAAAATGATTCTTCATATCGGCGGTTTTGAAAATGTAACCGTGCCGTGCAAAGATTTCATTTCGCATAATTTTCAGTTCACGCTTGCTGTATCCCTGCAAGTCAGAATATTTCAACACTCTTGTACTTGCCTCGGGGTAGTCGCCAGGGACGTTGGATGTTGTTGTATTGTACGAACTGCCGCCATTATCATTTTGGGAATACAAGTCATTTTCATCAATTTTGTTGAAATGAAATGTTTTCCCGTCTGCCGTTACTGTCAATCTGTTTCCAGAGAGACTTATCGGGAGTTCTCTAATGGCATCGCCTTTTTTTGCATACAAGGTGCCGAATTTTACTATCCATACCGACCCATCTGCATACGTGCCGCCGAGTTCGCCTTGCTTGTTGAACGACCATATTTGCGAGCCATCCTCTTCGCACTGCCAATAACCATTGAGTTTTTTTGCCGTTTCTGAATCACAGGCAAGGAACATCAATGATATTAATGACATCATTATTATAGTAATTTGTTTCATTTTTTCTAACGTTTAATCGCCTAAATGTCTTACAAAATACTGAAAACTTTCATTATCAAAACTTACGATAAAATCAAGCGTGCTATTATCGTAAATAATTGCAATTTCAATTTCATCACAATAAAATTTGCCGCAATCATACCAAAAGGCATCTTTTTCTGTCTTGTCATCAGTGATAGATTCTCCCAATTTCCCTCGTAACATAGAAATCCCCAATTTTTTTTCAAGATTTTCCTTTATTTGAGTTGCAACTATTTGGGGTACAGTCCCATCTTTCATACGAAAACGGTCAACTATTATGTCAGCGTTTTTGTTGTTTTCGTACATTGCCAATACCCTCGACCACATATAAATATTTTCACCACAATCAATATTATCGAAATATACAGCGTAGGTGTTGGCATTCAGTTTTCGAAGGTTCTGTTTCGTATATCCCATTTTCTTTATGGTGGCATTTTGTTTGTTTAGTCCAGAATAAGTGTATCTGTCTGTGACTAAATTCGCTAATCTCGCTGCAAAATCACTACCGCTTGTAGCTTCTTCTTCGCCGACACGATGGTAAACATTTCCGTCTATTTTCAATTTTGAGTTGGTGAAAGCAATTCTGTGTTTGACGGCATAATTACCCGTTTTAATATATAAAGTTCCAAATTTAACAATCCACACATTGCCGTTGTTACATACACCACCAAGTTCACCTTGTTTGTCAAACGTCCATATTTTTGAAGCGTCATCGTCGCATTGCCACATACCATCGAGTTCTTGTGCGGTTTTTGAATCACAGGAACTGAACATCAACGGTATAATTACCAATATGAGTAGAATATCGTTTTTCATAGCACGTCGTATTAGATTTATCTGTCGTAAGAAACGTCAGGATTGTTTCGGAACATTTTGCTTATTTTCCAGCAAACAATGAAGAACAAAACTCCCCACACGAAGTCTCCATAGACACCAAGTTTTGCATAGTCAATGCGTCTGATAGTGGCAAAACCATACCATAACGAATCAGTGAACGAATAAATAGTGTTGGAAATGCCATTAAGTATAAACATAACTCCAAAGGCAAGAATCCACCCCGCAACGTTCTTTATCATTCCCATACAATTTGCTCTAACTTTTACCGCCAATTCTATCATAAAGATGCCTTCTACAATTGTTGCATATCCTGTAAGCATTATGCCCAATTCCCAAAAAATTGTAAATATGCTTTTCAATCCGATACAAACAATTATAGGTTTCATCAAGTTGTCATAATTCAAATCGTAACGCCTGAAATTTTTCATTATCACCACACCATATAACGCCATTCCAAAGTAGAATGTGGATTTTGCAACAAGGTCGTAGTAGTCAGAAGAAGACCCCATTCCAGCCATATACATAATCTCCATTATCACTGCACCAAACCAAACAATTGCGGCGTAGTGAATGTTGCGTCCTGGCAGCATCTTTGGCCATACTTCGGCAAAACTATTGATAATAGTCCTGCCTTCGACATATTCCATATTATTGTGTGCTGTCGGTGCAGTGTATTCGACATTTTGAACCGGTGCATACGCAGAGTTGGATGGTGTCTGCATAGTAGGCGGTGTGTATGGTGGTTGCTGAGGTGTTGGCGGCACAGGTGGTGCAATCGTCACCGACGGCTGTTGTGGTGTCGCATTTGACGGCGGCGGTGCAACATTTGATGTCGGTGCCGAAACATTTACCGACTGAGGCGGCGCAACATTTGGCTGTGCATCCTGTACCAACCATTCGCCACAGAACCTGCACTTCTTGGCGGTTGCCATGATTAGTTCGCCACAAAGCGGGCATTTGATTCTGTCTTCCATATTGTTTAATTTGATGTTATCTGTTCTTTTTACCTTCAAGAAAACCCTTTTTGTAGTTTTCTACATAGATTTTGTATTTTTCTTTTTCTTCTTGTGTTTTTGGGGCATTGTAACTCAGACTGAATGATGTGCGAGCATCTTCGATGTCAAATGAACCACCGAAAGAGAATCCGTCCTCATATCCATCTTCGTAGCCTTCTTTTGCGATTTCATCTACACTGACATCACTTGCAGAGAAACTGCATGACACCCAAGCAAAAAGAGAGATGCAAAAAACAATGAGAAGAATGTAGCGACGCAATGAAACACTACTCCACCATTCTCTGAACCGATTGACGACATTTTGCTTTGTCGTCGCATTGTCAAGTTCGATGCCATCGATGCTTGACAACATTTCCATTTCTTTTCTTGTCATTTTATTGATTTTTAGTTAGTTACACTTTCTTATTATAGAACTAACTCATTCAGGCAGGGACACAAAAAAAGCGTAGATTGCTTGAATGATGTAACTCTTTCTGCGGTGAGGATTTATCTGGACTACCTGTGAACACAAAAAAGTACGAAGCAATCCACGCCATGGCGTGGACTCATCGCACTTATTCTTGTGTTCAGTTGAAAGTGTCCAGTTTTCACCGCAGAAGAATAAGGCGTTAGTCTATATATATGTATGTATTGTTAAATTTTATGGTTTAACGTTGCAAATATAATGCAATATTTTGATATGTCGTATCACTTTCCACGACTTTTTTCAAAAATATTTTTTTCGACGGTTTTTGTGGAATGAAAGACTTATTGTTTAACGCAATCTTCATTTGAACAACTCCTCTCCCGTTACCACCGACTGAAACACCTCTGCATATTCGTTCTTCACAAGAGGGCTGATGCCGATATAGGTCAGATGGAATGTTTTTGAAGGATTGGCTTCTTCGAGGGCGGCGACGCGGCTGTAAAGTTTTGTAGCATAATCTTTCGTTACGGTGTAGGGAGATTTGCTGTATTTGATTTCGCAGACATTGACAATATCGTCGGCGCGGTCGATGAGGAGGTCTATTTGCATGCCGACGTTTTGATTGTCTTTTATGATGAGCGACGATTCTGAGGACGACACACCCGCAATCTGCAATGCACTCTTAATCTGATGGATGTGTTGCAGACAGATTTCCTCAAAGGCAATTCCTCGCCACGACGAAATTTCTGATTCGTTGAGATGATTTTGCCAATAGTCGGTTTGACGGATGTCGCCGTTTTCCTTGAAGTGCAGCCAAAACCAACAGAAATTGTCAGTTAATTTGTACATCGTCTCGCGTTTGCTGCCGCCGTATGGAATGTACCGCGTTATAAAACCACTTTCTTCGAGCGCTTTCAAAACTTTTGTGAAATCGCCATTGGGTTCGGATTCGGTCATTTTTGCGATTTCGTCGCGAGTGAAACCCGAATGACGTTTGCCGAGAGAGCGGACTACTTTCATACATTTTCCCGCATTATCGAAAACAGTACAGAAAAGCCGTTCAAATTCGTTGTCAAGTTTAGCACTACGGGAAAAAAACAGAATGTCGATATTTTGTGCAAGACTATACGACGGATTAAAACAGTCTAAATAATAAGGTATGCCACCCAAAATCATATATGCCTGTGTAATGTTGTAGCGTGACATTTTGATTCCCCGACTGTTGAAGAATTCCTCACATTCGCCGAGAGTAAAAGGATAAAGTTTCATTTCTAAGGTCAGACGTCCGAAAAGTCCGTCTTTATTTTTTATCAGTTTGTCAACAACCCACGATGATGCACTTGCGCATACAACAAGGCAGAGGTTGTGCCGGGCGTTGCCCCAACCGTTCCAAAAAGCCTCCAATGCCGTCAGGAAACCTGACCGCGCGGTGTCCATCCAAGGCAATTCGTCGATGAATACCACCTGCCGAGAGCCGTTGTCGATGCGCGTAAGGTATTGTTCCAAGAGAAAAAACGCCTCCATCCACGTTTTGGGCGGTTCAATGCCGTCCATTCCGTGGCGCACCAGCGAAAAATAAAAGTTTTGGAGTTGGTCTTTCATCGTCATACGTTTTTTCTTGTCGTAAGGCGATAGCCCCGTATGCTTGAAGACCATATTGTCGCGGAAAACTTCGTTGATTAAAAAAGTTTTCCCAACCCTCCGCCTACCGTAAACCGCTATAAATTCGGCGCGGTTGCTTTTTAAGCGGCGGTTGAGTTCCGCAATTTCCTGTTTTCTGCCAATTACTATGCACATAATCTTATCTTTTTTATGCCCCAAAGGTAGTAATTATTTTTGTTAATAGAAGTTAAATTTGGTAGAAAAACGCCTTTATTCCGCTACGAACACCAGAAAATCGGTTTCGTAGCGGAATAAATGCAAAAATCTTTATTTGAACAACTCTTCGCCCGTTACCTGTCTCCCTGCCTTTCGCGCATACATATTGTTGGCGAGGCCTTGGGGCGTGATGAAGGCGTGGACGGTCTTGTTGCATACTATGTCATAGAGTTACAAAAAAAACGAGATTTAGACAACTTATAACATTATAATCTGTCTAAATCTCACCAAAAAACCGAGATTTAGCCAGTTAATAAGTGTTAAAACGCCATTCTACCGTGCTACAAGCGTATCAATATAAACCGTGTTTGCCGAAAAATATCCGGCGGTTTTCAGGTTGGGATTGTTGGTGGTGAGGATGTTGATGTTGGTGTGGAGATTGCCGTGCGCCTCGTCAAAATATCCGCCCGACCAGCGGGTTTCGGCAAGTAGGGAGCGGAGGTAATTCTCGTAGGCGCGGTCGATGCTGTATTTGCGCTCAACGATTTGGGTGCCTGGGGGAAATGCCGTTTCTGACACTTTGGGCGCAAAAAGTTGCGAAATGTCAACCGTGGTGAGCGAGTAGTAGTATATGACGGCATTTTTGGGGCGATTGGTTTGGGGATCCGCCCACGAAAGTTGGAGAACGTATTTGGCTGGGTTTTCAGAGACAAAACTTTCCGCTATATGGCTGATTACGAGATTGTTGTCGGTAGTTGGCGCAAAAGTTACCTTGTCTGGCGGCGTTACAGGCAACATCGTGGATTCCGCAGATAATACCACTTTGCCGCTGTCTATCTCAACGTGTAGAAAATACACACTGCCCGCAACCCCTACAAAACTTTCGTCAGATTCGTAAACGCCGTCTTCGCGTTCGTGGTAAAAATACGTGCTCGTCCCCGACGTAACGGCTACAAATGCGCCCGAAACATTGTTGACAATGGTGTCGTTGTAAGAATTGAGCCGCGTAATCTTGATGGTGTGACGTTGAAGTTCGTTGGTGATGTAGCCTTCCACAACCACGACATCCTTGTCCACGTCGCCTTGCGGAAACTGGAATTCGTGCACGCAGGAAGCCGCAAACATCATAATCGCGGCATAGACTATGAGAAAGCGCATCCTTGTCATGGTTGCAACGTCAAATAAAATTATCAGTCCTCTATATACTCATTGAATTCGTCGATGTCAACAGCATTTTCTATCATCTTGCCTTCCGACAGGCTCTCGTCGTTCTCAAAATCGCTGTAATTCTCCGGCGGTTCAAATTTGGCAGCGTCTGGATAAATCTTGGACAACACTGGATCTTCAGAAATTTTCTTCATATAAAGTCCCCATACCGGCATCGCCATACGCGCACCCTGACCGAGTTCGCCGTTGGAGAATTGTACCGAACGGTCTTCGCCGCCAGCCCAAACGCCCGACACGAGCCTCGGCGATATGCCCATAAACCAGCCGTCGGCGCAGAGGTTGGTTGTTCCGGTTTTGCCGCCGATGTCGCCTTTGAGACCAAAGAATCCCGGAGATACAAGCCTTGTGGCAGTGCCGCCGTGTGTAACGCCGCGAAGCATCTCCACCATCTTGTAAGCTACGATTTCGTTCATCGCCTCCTTGTGGACGGTATTGAACTCGGCTACGGTATTGCCGTTTTTGTCAACAATTTTGGTAACGAATACCGGCGACGTAGATTGACCGTGATTGGCAAAAGCGCAATATGCGGCTACCATTTCGCGGATTTTGAGTTCCACTGCGCCCACACAAATAGACGGCACGTTTTCTATTGGCGAAATGACGCCCATCCTATGAACGAGTGCAACCACAGCCGTAGGGCTCACGCTCTTCATGCACCAGCCCGAAATTTGGTTGAGAGAGAGAGCAAGACCAGTTTTGAGCGTAATCATCTGACCGTCCTTAGAACTCTTGGAAAACCTCGGCGTATATACCGGCGGTACGCCGCCAGGATTGTCAAATGAATATTCCACATTGGCGAGTTTGTGTTCAGGAGTGATGTCGTGGCGGTTCAGGAACATGCCCGCATATACAAACGGCTTGAATGTAGAACCCACCTGACGACGGCCGAGGCTTACATGGTCGTATTGGAAATATTTGTAATTGATGCCGCCCACGTATGCCTTCACGTGTCCCGTCTGAGGCTCCATGCTCATCATGCCGCAACGGAGAAATTTTTTGTAATACAGTATCGAATCCATCGGCGACATCACAGTGTCAATGCCCTCTGGATGCGCCCATGAGAATACTGTCATTGGCACCGGCTCCAAAAATTCTTTGATAATCGTGGCGGAGTCGAGTTTGTTGACATTCTTGCCAACGCGCCAACGCTCGCTGCGCTTGACAGCCTGATTGATGATTTGGAGGGTTTGCGCCTCCGAAATCCTTGCGCTGAACGGACGGTCAAACTCCTTGCCGCCAAATTTCATCTTCTTGTGTTTTTTGAGTTCCGACTTCTCAAACAACGCCTGCAATCCGTCATAATCGAAATTGCCAACTTTGAAACCCTTGCCCATGTGCTCCACCATTGCATCTTCGGCGTATTTTTGCATACGCGAATCTATCGTGGTGTAGATGGAAAGTCCGTCGTTGTAGATATTGTAATATTCGCCGGTGATTTTCTTGTTTTTGTTGCACCAGCCGTATAGCGGATTGGTCTCCCAGAGCAAAGAATCCTCGTGATAGACATCGCCCTGCCACGAGGCGTAATTGGCGCGGTCGGGCTTTTTGGCGGAGAGAAACAATCTCAGG
>Ga0247610_10006042_pt1 | contig 12658 bp, 4 predicted proteins | sample 174DNAGHGhighgp2_FD_193483 | JGI IMG/M metagenome (GOLD analysis project Ga0247610, IMG submission 193483) | Sheep rumen microbial communities from Palmerston North, Manawatu-Wanganui, New Zealand - 1742 DNA GHGhigh gp2 | ecosystem: Host-associated > Mammals > Digestive system > Stomach > Rumen ...
TGTACGAACCGTTGCCATCCGTGTCTGGAAGGGAGTCGAAATTCGTCCACCACGTGAGCTGGTAGTTCCCGCTCACCAGACGCGCCGTCGCTGGCGAGATGCATTCGTACAACGGGATGCACGTCACGCCAGACCCCGTGTCCTGCACGTTCGGGGGGATGTAGATGACTGGTCGCATGCCTACGCCTTTCAGGACATCGCCAGCGAAAGACCTGACGAACATGAGGCAACGCGACCCGATTCCGTCGTTGTCCACCGACATCCTGTATCGGGGTGTGCTCCCGTTTTCGTCGAGGATGTTGATTCCAGCCTCCATCCCCGCCTGCACGGTCAGGTTCACGAAGTTGATGGTGAAGTCGTTGAGCCTGACAATCGCTGCGTTCTTGCCTACGTCGTTAATCATTTCATGTCAGCCCTGATGTTGAGAACCACGCCCTCGCTTCCAGAATTGAAGACACGGGCGGTGTTGCCGTCGATAGTCCATGCAATCTCCCCAGCTCCGAGGCTCTCTGGACACACCGTGAGGAACAGAGGCTCCGAGTCGAATATGACTTCCACCGCGCCTCCGTTTCCAGCGGAGGAAGCCTTCTTGAACACGACCCCATGCACGGGGTTCCCCTTCACGGAAAGGGACTCCTTGACCTGAAGCTCGTCCTGAGCCTGAACCCTTCCGTGCGGGTTCGTCGAGTCCATCGTGTGCGCGAGGATGTTCTTCGCGTAAATCTTGTTGACATCCGCATCCACCGTGCCGTCGCCTTCGGTCGTATCGACGACGCAGAGCTTCATCCTGCAATCGTTCTCCTTCTGGGGTTCGAGGTATGCGTTGACGGAGAAACACTGGGCATCCGTCTCAAGACCGTTCTGGTACTCCACGTACACATGATAGACGGCATCCGTGTACAATGTGCCAACCGAGATGTCCTCCATCGAGCTGAACAGCCTGCCGTTGATGATTCCGAGAAGGGAGTAGCCGTCCTGCAAGGAAGGACGGATATGGAGATGGCAGGAGCTATGGTTCCTGTCCCATTCAATCGAATAGGAGCCTTCCTCAAGATACGCCTTCCTGCATCCGAACATCGCTGCCTGAAGCAGGTTGTCGATGGTGCTCATCTGAATCCACTCCTGCTCCTCCGTCAGCATATCCCCCTCGCCCATGACGGGGATTCTATAGAACTGTGTTTTGAATTTGTAAGGCATTTGAAATCCCCCTACTGGTATTTGCAGTATTCGTCCGTGGGATGGTCTTCGCTCCCGCAGACCGACTGCCCGCAGATAATCGGTTTCGACACCCCGCGTGCGTACAATGTGCGCCCAACTGTATTATACCCCTTGTTGACACCGCTCAGCGACATGTTCGCGAGCGAATTCAGGTATATCGACTGGCTCATCGACTGAGCCGTGTACTCGGCTATCGAGTTAAGTATCGTCTGGCTTCTATGGACTGGCATTAGTTGTCCTCCATATAATCATTGAAATCACCGCCGTTTTCAAACGACTTCCCCCTGAAGCTGTGCTCCCAGTCTATGTCGTTGATGTTACCGCTGTTGTTCCCGTTCCTGTTGATGCACTGCAACTGGTAGCTCGTCGTCCAGACCTTGCTGGACAGGTCGAGGCTGTGCTCTATCGACGTGACGAAGAATTCCTGATTGTCCACACGTATCCTCTGATAGATGTGGTTCACCTTGGTGTTGCCCCTGACCGTCATGTTTCCGAGATAGATGTCGGCGGTCATCATCTTGACTCGGTTCTGGTGGATTTCGGCAAGCTCCCATTTGGTCAGCATCGCCGACTCCACGCCGACGCTCTGGCGCGACCACGGGAACTGCACGCCCGTGCGGGAAAGCTCGCTCGTCTTGCTGAAGAACGAGCCGAACTCGATGTTCCCGTCCGCGAGAATCTTGCCCTCTGGGTTCTTGCGCTGGAGAAACCCGAACGTCGCAATCGCGTTGTACTTGTTCTGCAACTGGGGTTGCATGGAGATGGACACGATTTCGGACGGCTCGAACTCCACGATGTCGGTCTGGTTGTTGACGTAGAACGGGAATCCGAGGTTGTTCAGCTCGTAGTACGTAATGCTCCCGTCGAGCTGTGGCACGCAGACGCAACCCGTCATCTTGCCCAAGTCCTTCAACGCCTCCATGACGAACGTCCCCGTAGGGAAGTTGACAGCGGGGCTTCTCCAGTCACATGAACGAGGCACGCGGAAAGCTGGATGCGCGATGTCCACGGAATTGACAATCGTGTGGCTGTCGGACTTCCAGAGGTTTCTTCCCTCGCCGTTCACGAACAGGTTCGTGCTGACGTACTTCGCGTCGTCGTACTTCGTCACCGTGTGGTCAATCATGCGTATCTGGATTTTGGCGTACTCCTCGAAGTACGCGCAAATCATCTCCAGCCTGTCGCCGTCCCAGAACGGGGCGCAGATAATCCTCATGTCCTCCAGCTTCCTGTTGATTCCAGCGAGGTTCACGCCGACAGTGTAGTTGTTGTCACTGTCCGTCGTGGCAAGCTCCATCCCGTATCCGCTGAACAGGTTGTACTTTTGACCGTTCTGCTCCACGGCGAGGTCGATTTCGCCGATGGACTGGTCTTGCTTGTACACCTTCAGCCCTTGTTTCAACGGGTATCCGTCGAGCGTCATCGAGCCAGACACGCCGTCGAGCGACGCGCTGACGCTCACGTTCTGAATCAGCCCGAACAGCTTCTTGTCGCCACCCCACTTGTGCCCCGCCCCCGTGTCTGGGTCTTCGATGAGATACCTGTCGAACTTGTCCTGCTCCTCGACAAAACCCGTGAACATGTCGAGCACTGGCTTGTCGAACACGAAACTGCCGTTGTTGGTGTTGACTGGGAACTGGAAATCATGGCGTTCGTAAACCGCGACAGCCCCGAAGATTTCAATCGGATAACGCTGGAAGCGGTTGGCGTAGAACTCGAAGTCCACGGCGTATATGCTCTCCTGAAGGTTGTCGTCGTTGGCGACCCACCTGACGTTCGAGCCGTATATGCAGTCCGCCCCGTCGGAGTTGATTCCAGACCATTCGTCAATGGTGTTGTCGCCGACATTGGCGCAGACGACTGGGTAGAAGTAGTATATCCCGTAGGACTTGTCCATGATGTCCCTCGCGTCTGGATTCCTGTACTCCCCTTTGAAGTAGAGCGTAATCTTGATGCTCCTGTGGAAGAATATCGGGCAATACGCGAAGCGACCTAGGCACTTGTAGAAGTCGAGGGACACGTTGTCGGAGATGTTCACCTTCTCGGAACGAGGGACTTTTATCTTTATCTGGTGCTTGCTGTCGCTCTCCTGATACAATGTCGGGAACCACTTCATCAGTTCCGACGTGTCGTCGTGGGACTGCATGTTGTTTATCTCGTTCGACTTGTTGACGTTGTTCACCCTCGCCGTGTAGATGGGGTTGAATATCTCGTCGTCGTATGGGACGAACACGCCAGCATTCCCGTCCTTCAGGTTCCCCACGACTGAATTCGTCATCACGAACCCGCTGTACAACGGATACATGAACAACGGCTTCAGGTCGTACTCGTCCGCGTCGCGCACGCAATGCGGTGGCATGATGTCGGACGAAGGCTCTGGCAACGACCCCTGCACGTGGTTCCCGTTCACCACCCCGATTATCTCTCCAGCCTGATTGATGATTGCGCCGATGGTGTTGGAGTTGCCCGTCCCGCCTTGATTGTTCATCCTGCCAGCGAGCTGGATTTTTATCATCGCCCCAAGCTCCTTCTGCGCGTTCGTGTTTCCTTCGCCCACTTTGTTATGGTAGATTATTTTATGGCATATCGCGCAAGAGCCAGTGCCCGCTGCGCCAGCACTCGTGTCGCAGTTGTACTTCCTCGTGGCGAAGATGTCGTGGTCAACCATGTTGTTCTGGCTGTTCTCGTTCGTGATGCACCTGTACAACGGGCTTCGCACGCCGTAGGTGATGTCGGAGAACGCGCAGTCATAGAAAGCCTCCGTGTTCACGGCTTCGCCTTCGCCGTAGAAGTCGTTCAGGACGAACAGCTCTGGTGTCCAGTCGTAGCCCCCCTCCTTCCTGGACTGCGTGATGAGCGAGCTTGCCTCCACTGGGAACACCAGCCCGTTGTCGATGACGCGCCTCGTCGGGACGATTACCTGCGGGACGAGCGTCCCGTATGGGGACTGGAAACAGCACGGGAGGTCGCGGTACTTCTCCTTGTCGGTCGGACTCAGGATTTCGCCAACATGGTCGTCCCCTCCGAGACCGCCCGTGTCGCCGATTGTCCGAATCCACAGCAACGCCTGCTTCCCCTTCATGTGCCTCATCAGCTTCTCGCGCCCAGTCTCGGACGCTTCTGGATTGTACGAGAACTGCCTCGACTCCACATCCTTGAACTCGATGTAGTTGAACTGGCAGTTCTGCCTTTCGTTCACATGGTACGGCAAGTTCTTGCCTGGAACTATCTTGATGTTGTCCAATTCGTCGCTCATTTCGTCATCTCTTACGCTCTAACGCCGTTCGTGTTCAAGCCCCTTCCCTGCTTGGACAGGGCGTTCGGCACCTCGTGGTCAACCACCTTTCTCACCTTGGCATCGAACATCTTGTCGTCCGATGTCACCGTCACCTCGATTTTGAGCCTCGTGAGGGAGTCGTTGCCCTCTCCAGCCCTTCCGCGTTCGGCAATCGGCTTGTCCTTCTCGGCTTTCGCCTGCAACACGCTCGCCTCCCTCATGGCGTTGTCCATCGACCTGTTCCCCGTGCTGACAGCCTGCCTGTTGGCGGATGCTGTCTGCACCGCGTTCTGCTGTGTAGCGACCGCCATCTGCATGGACTGCTTCACAGCCTGAGCCGTTTCAGCAGGCTGTTTCACGCTCTGCAAGGCGTTCTGACCCCTCTTCACACTGAAAGCCGTCTGCTGTTCAGGCTGGAACAGCCCGATGTTGCTGGCATGCTCCTCAAGAACCTTCATCGCCTGCCACTTGACGTTCACCATGCCACGCTTGTCGGCGGGGTTGACGTTCCTCCTCATCGCCATGATTCCGTTCTTCTTGTCCTCTGGCAGGGTGTCCCACATGTACTTGCGGACATCCTCGTTCATCATGGCGTTGTTCAGGTCTTTGTAGCCATGTTGCCTGATGATGCCCTTGATTCCGCTCAGCCTCTTCCTCTCGGCTTCGGCTTTCTTCCTCATCTCGGCTTTCTTCCTGTCAACCTCCTCCTGTTCGGGATTCGGCTGAGCCTCCTGCACTTCAGGCTCCTTGACTTCTTCGGCTTCGACGACGGGTTCATCTTTCATCGGCTCCTCGTACACAGGCTCCTCCTTGACAGGCTCCTCGGCAAGCTCCTTCTTCACGGGCTTGGTCTCGTACCGCTCTGGATAAAGCTCCTTCATCGCAAGCTCACGCGCCTCGTCGTCGGACAGATAGGAACGACCACGGCGGACTTCCTTCATCTTCTTGTTGACGGCAACGCCCTCGTCAAGCATCTTGGCGTGCATCTTGTAGTAGGCGGATTGCGTCATCTCGCCCTTCTTGACGCTCTGCTTCGCACGGTAAAGCTTCTCAGCCTGCTTGTAGGACAGGGTGCCTCCCTTCATCATGCGCCCGATTTCCTTGTCCTTCGCGATGTCGCCGTTGTCGAGCCTCTCCTTCGCCATCCTCTTCGCGTCCTCGTCGGACATGTCGGTATGGAGCTTCTGGATGGTGCCCGCCTCGGCGTTGATTTTCGCGCCCTCGATGTACGCCTTCTTCAGAATCGCGTCGTATTCGGAACCCCTTATCTTACCTCGCCTGTAGTCGCGTCTCGCGTCGTAGAGCCTCTCCGCCTCGGCTTTGGTGAGCGTGCCCTTGTTGAAAATCTTCTGGATTTCCATCTCCTGAACCGCGTTCTTCGGCTTCCACTTGGACTGGACTGGCTTCGGCTCCGCAGGCTTCGCGAAGATTTTCTTCAGCCCCTCCTCGGATGCCCTCTTCTTGCCCATGTAGTCGATGGTGTCGCCTATCAGCGTGTGCTTCGTCTGCCCTCCAACGCCCTTCGGGATGCTGATTAGACCAGACGGGGTGAAGATGTCCTTCTGCCTCCTGACACCGCCCGTCGCAGGCGCAACGGCTTCCCGCGTGCTCTTGGCTTCGGCGGATGCCATCCTCCTCTGGCTCTGCGCGGATGCCTTCCTGTACTCCTCGGATGCCTGCTCGATTTCCTTCACGGACGAAGAAAAGTTGCTGGACGCATCGTTCATAATCTTGGAAGCCTGTTCGCTCCCGTTCGTTGACATCCCGAACAGCTTCGCGATTTCGTCCGTGTCCTTCAGAATCTCGGCGAGCAACTCATCCGTGTTGGACGCTTGCTCCACGGCTTCCTCGACACCTCCGAACGCGGAATTCTGAAGCTCCCTCCCGACAGCCTCGATTCCAGACATTCCAGCATACTTGTTGCCACCGAAGATGGACTTGCCAGCAGACCTCCCCTGTTCGTTCCTGTTGGGCTGTTCCTTGAGCCTGTCCCTCGACGTGTTCTCCCCGTTCTTCTCGTCGTATCTGTCTGGCTCCTTCCCGAACGGAATCGCCTTCCCGTTGTCGAATATCTCGGCTTCGCCACGGTACAGCTTAGCCCTCGTCCCGACAGCCGTGCCAGACGCGATGCGCAACCCCTGCACGCGGTCGGCGTAGTTCGTCACTGCGCCTCCAGAGGCGGAAATCATGCCTGAAGGAAGCTGTGTGTACCCCTGACCAGCCTTGCGTGCCTTCATGAAGTCGCTGTCTGGTCCAAAGATACCGCCTATCTGCTCGAAACCGCCCATCATCTTACCAAGCAACTTGTCGAGAGCGTCACGCTGTGCGCCAAACGATGCCTTGATGACATCCATGCTCGCCTTCTGCGTCTTCAACTTCTGCTTCTCGTACTCGGCTTCCGTGATAAGCCCCTGCTCGCGTGCCTTGGTCGCCCTCGCGAGTGCCTCCTCCTCGATGTCGTACTTGGTCTTGGCGTTCCTCACGAGGTCTTGCTCAATATCCAGAATGTATTCGAACGGGGCACCGATGGTCTCGTACAAGTCCTTCTCCATTCCGAGGGACTCCTCAATCCTTCCAGCCTTCTCCCTCATGCCGTCGATGTACTTCTGGATGGAGTCCATCACCTTCTTGGCTTCCTCAAGCCTCTTCCTTGTGATGTCCTCCTCGCTCTGCTTCACGGCGATGGCGTACTTCTTGTCGAACTCCTCCCTGCTGATTTCACCGTTGGCGAACTGCTCGCGCAACACCGCGAGCTGTTTGTCCCACGATTTCTTCGTCAGGGTTATCTGCTCCTTCGCCAAGTCCTTCGCCGTATCGACGAGCACCCTGCCAGCCTTCTGCATGGACTGGAAGCTGGACGCGCTCGTAGCCATCTCGGAAATCGCGTCGGCGAGGTTCACGTTCGCGGTCTTGCGCTGGATGCCGTAGTCGTTCTGGACGCTCTCTTCGACACGGGACTTCAAACCCTCAATGAATTCGATGAACTGGCGTTTGTATTCGCCCGTGGCATCGGAGACAGCCTTGATGGACGATGCCATGTTGTTGGCTGAACTCATCAGGGTGTTGTACTCCTGCTCGTTCTCCTGAGCGAACTGGCTGATGACCATCTGGTTCTTGTCATAGAAGTCCTCGACCTGCTTCGACGCAGCTCTCGCTGCCTCGGCAAGCTCCGCGTTCTCTGGGTTCTCCATCGCCTTCATCTGCGCCTCGTTGGACTTCTCCATCAGGCTGAAGTACTGGTACGCGGTCTCGTCCTTTCCAGCAATCTGGTCTTTCAGGCTACCCCATGTCTTCTGCCACTCGCTACGGCTCTCCTCCACCTTCTGCTGAGCCTTCGGGATATTCTTGCCAATCGTGGCGATGGCGGATGCCTCGTACTGGGCAATCATCGTGGCGTTCTCGACACCTCCGTTCTTCAGCGAGTCGTACTTGGCGGACTTCTTCATCCTGTCGGTCATGTACTGCGTGAAGACGACATCAGCCGTGTAAAGCATGGCTTTGGACATCTTCTCGGCGGCGGACGACGCGGAGTCCAACTGGGTCGTGAGCTTCGTCAGCACCTCCTCGTATGCCTTCTCCTTCTGGACGCTGGCATCGGTCGCGCCAGTCGCAGCGGTCTGGGCTGTCCTCGCCCTCACCGCGGCCTCCTTTATCCTGCCCTTGCCGTACAGGAGCCTCTTGTAGTCCTCGTCTTCCCTGAGCCTTTCGTCAGACCGATTCAGTACCCTGCCCCTTGCATCCGCCAATACGCTCTGCATGGTGGAAACGAGGTTTTCAACCGCCTTCGCGCTGTCGGCGGAACTGATTTTCTCGCTCACTTCATTGAGGCTTTTTATCGCGTCGGCAAAACCTCTCTTCTCATAGTCGCTTAGTCCAGACTCGCTCCTGAGCATTTCAAGCAATGTCTTCGCGTTGTCAAGATGGGTCTCCAGACCGCTGGCTTCGCGCTTCGCCTTGTCCGCGCTCCAATCCTCCTTGTTCGCGACGGCGTTGCTCGCCTTGTCCATTATCTCGCTGACGCTGTTGACGCTCTCCGCCAGATTGTCGGCGTATGCGGCCATGTTCTCCTCGCCCTTGTTCTTCATGATGGAGAGCAGTTCATTCTCATAGTCCGCGATAACCCTGTCGTAGGCTTCGGCGTTTTCCTTTCTTATCTGCGAATTGCCGTTGCTGACCTGCACGCCTTCGCCTCCGAGCGCGATGAATTCCTCCTCCGCGTCGGTCAGGGCTTGGTTCGTCCTCCTAACCTCCTTGTCGAGCACGGACATGACATCGGAGATGTTCTTCAGGTCGTTGGCAGCAACCTCAAGCGACGTGGACATCGCCATCAGCGACGAGTCCATGCCAATCGAAGCCTGAATGAACGCGGACGAATTGCCACCGAACATGTTGTTGTTGGCGCGTTCGAGCGTGAACGCCTGCATCTTCGCCTTGATTCCGCCGACGACTATCTCAGGAACCTTGTCGAACTGCGCGATTGAATTGTTGAGACCTTGGATGAACCTCTCAAACACCTTCGGCAACTCGTTTGCCTGAATGTCGGCAATCTTCTGCTCCTTCTGCGCGTTCGTCAATTTGGACGACCTCAGAATGCCGTCAATCTGCTGGTTCATGCTCTGGTAGTCCTTGACAAAGGAAGTCTGGACTTCGCGTATCGCCGACGTGGCGTTGAGCATGAAGTCATTCTTGTTACCGCCAATCTGACCCATCATGTTCATGTTGGACTGGTAAGCCTTGATGTTCATCTGGTGCCTTGCGGTGGTCGCGCCGTCCGCGATTCTCTTGGTGACTTTCGAGATTCTGGACAGCTCGACGATGCCTTTCAGCATGTCCTTGTGCGTCCAACTAGCCCTCTTCTCAAGGTACTTCGTCTCCTTCGCCTGCCTGTCCTTTATGTCCTGAAGCAATTGAATCGTGTCCTTGTTCCTGAAGGTGTTGTCAATGTCCTTCCTTTTGTACTCCTTTTCCTCATCGCTTTCCATAAGCGAAATGGCACCGCCAATGGCACTGCCGACGATTCCTCCGCCAGCCGCGCCGAGGGCTGAACCGACCGCCGTTCCAAGGACAGGCACAACACTTCCAGCAAACGCGCCAAGGGCAGCACCAAACATGGAACCGTACTTCAAACCTGTGCCAGCCCCGTTCTTCCATCTTTCATCGTCGTAGTTCTTGGTCGAAGTCGATATGCCGACTCCGTACATCTGCTTGTTCTCCTTGATGGAGTCCGACTTCTCGCGATACCGTCTTTCCCTTGCCTCCCTTCCTTCCTTCTCCCACTTGTTCCCAAGCCATGAGGAAAAAGCAAGAATGGCGGTAGTGGCGATAGCTCCAGCAGTGTCCTTGACATTGAAGCCCTTGCCTGCGCCACCGCCGTTGCTGGAGCTGTTGTCAATCTTCCACCCTTTCGGGGAACCCTTGCGCATCATCTCCTTGACGTTCCTCTCCACCACGATGGTGCTCGCCACCATTCTGGCAAGAGGGGCGATTCCAGCGAAAATGGCAGCGGTTCTTTGTGAAAGCGTACCTATCAAAGGAGAAAACGTGTTGTTGAGGAAGCCCCTGATTTCATCCGTGGTCTCGGCGATTTGAGCCTGAACCTCCAACGCCCTCCTGTCGGCTTCGCTCATGTTAGGAGTAAGCCCCTCTATTTCTCCGAACGCGCCCTTGGTGACAAGCTCGGCGGCCAAGTCGAGCTTACCGCTCTGCATCAGGTTGGCAATCATGTTCGCCTCGTCGTCCATCGTCCCCTTGCCGTTGATGAGGACATCAATCTGCTTCTTGGGCAGGTCGTTGATGAGACTCACCGCCTCCTGCAACAGGGACGTGTCGAGCGCACCGAACTGCTTCCTGATGTTGTAGGCGATGTCCTCGATGTCGGAGAACGCGGTCGTGCCAGACAAGCCAGCCTTCCTGAACGTCTCCGTCAACGCGGAAGCCTGCTCCCTCGTCAGGTTCATGTCGTCCTTGAATTTCTTGACATCCACGCCTTCGAACAGACCGCTCGCGGCACCCTTGAACTCGGAGAACTTCTTGTTCAGGTTGGCCTGCTCGACAAAGAACTTGGACAAGTTGCCAGTGGCATCGACAAACGCCTTGGAAAGATATGTGATGGCACCGACGTAAGCCATTGTGCTGACGAGGTTCCCATTAAATGCCTTTCCAATCAGCGGTATGCTTGACAGCTCGTGCTTGATTTCATATTCGCTGGATTTCGTCAGCTTGCGCCATGCGTCCTTGAAGTCCGTAATCCTGTCTTCGGACTTGTGAATCATCAACTGCATCTTCTCGATGCCGTCGCAGATTTCCTTGATGACGTTGAGCTGTTGGGAATTGAGACCTCCATTCTCCATCGCCTCGACAAGTTCTTTGGTGCTACCGATGCTAGTCTCCCCAGACCTCTTGGCAAGCATGGCTTCGAAGACGGAGCCGATGCTTTCATTGCTGTAAGCCAGCTTCGCGATGTTCTTTATCTTCCCATAGGAGAGCGCGTCTTGACCTTTTCCATTTTTGTTCGCATCCTCTTTCAGCTTCGCGCTTGCGTCGATGATGCTCTTCGGGTCGATGGTCATCTTCACTTCCCCGAACGCGCCGTCAATCACGTCGGAGATGTCGCTCTTCACCTTGTCGAGCTTCTTGACGTTCTCGTTCTCGTCCTTCGTGGACATGAGCCTTTTCAGCATCTCCGTGACTGTCTTGATGCCTTCGTCGCTGTTGATGGTACCGCCTTTCTTTAGATAAGCGTCAAAGGCTTTGTACAGCTTTTTGTTCTCCTCGTCCGAAGCGTCATAGTCCTGAATCTTCTGAATCAATTCGTCCAATTCGACGGAAATCAACTTCGCCTCCTCGGAAACAGGGGCATATCCTCTGTACGAAGCAAGGAATGCGTCCATTCTGGTTTTTTCATCGCCAGTCAGCCTTCCGCCCAACGCGAAGCTCCTGCCCTTCTTGATTTGCGGGAGGTTCACGGACGGGTTGTTCAACGCCTGAACATACATGTCTGGGGACATGCCACGCTGTTTCGCACCCTGCCTGATTGCCTTCTCAGTGATGATTCCCTCGCCCTTGTTCGCGAAGATGAGGTTCCTGTCGCCGACGGACGACCCCCTGCGGAAGATTCCGCCCGTCTGCGCGGTCTCCGTGTTCTGCCTGTGGTACGTGACACGTCCGCCCGTGGCGAATTTCTGCGGTTTCACAGGCTGTCTCACGGTGGTCGTCGGCATGCTGACGCTGATGCCGAAATGCATGTCGGCACGCAACTTCTCTATCCTCCTCGCAATGTCGTTCAGGGATGCCTGCGCCTTGTCGATGGAGATTCCGACGGGGATGTTGCGACCGTTCTCGGCGATGCTCCTCATGGCGGTCTCGACTGCCTCCAACGGCTTCGGGTCAACGGACTTGATGGAACTGCCCAAGCCCATCATGGACAGGTCAGCCTCCTTCGATGCCTTGACAAGGGCGTTCATGAGGCTCTCGGTCTTGGCTATCGACTCCGAGTTGATGTTCGCGCCCCCGTTGGTCGTGGCGTTGGCTATGCCCTGAAACGCCGACTGGAGTCCAGGATTGCTGTTGACCATGTTGTTGATGTTCCTGACTTCACCGCCGTTGGCGAAGTTCTGTATTTTTGAAAGCACGTCAAGTGGCATGTTCCGTTCCCTCTGTAATATTGCCGATGTCCGCGCAACGCGGACGGAAATTCAATGAATATTATACCTGATTACACAAAAAAAGAGCACCATCTGCCGTCTCCAGCGAATAGTACTCTTTCAGAAAGGGAATTAATTCCCAGAATTACAGCGACATCTTCCTCTCGTATGTCGCGAGAACCACGTCGAGCAACACGCTCGGAAGCGTGTAAATCAAATCCAGCGACTCGTCGCTCAAGGACTTGTTCGGGTCGAACTTCAGCTCAATCTTCTTCCCGTCCTCGTCGGTCAGATTCCAATCGACCAGATGGAACACAAGGAAGAATTCGCGCAGGCGCACTTCGTTGATGGTGTTCGTCTTGTCCTCAATGTTGTACCTCATGGAGTGCGTGCGGTATCGGTTGTACTTGTCATACGTGCAACGGGTGAACCAGAACTTGTAGTTCACCTTTGTGAACAGTTCGCCGAACGCATTCTCGGTGTCGATGGTGGCTTCGTTCTCGACGGGAACCTCGAACGC
>Ga0247610_10006044_pt1 | contig 12657 bp, 5 predicted proteins | sample 174DNAGHGhighgp2_FD_193483 | JGI IMG/M metagenome (GOLD analysis project Ga0247610, IMG submission 193483) | Sheep rumen microbial communities from Palmerston North, Manawatu-Wanganui, New Zealand - 1742 DNA GHGhigh gp2 | ecosystem: Host-associated > Mammals > Digestive system > Stomach > Rumen ...
CGGTGGTCCGTTTACCGCGTTGCCTACGGTTCCACCATGTATCATGCTGCTTCTTGGTGTAACCTGCTGCACGGCTCGATGCCAAGCTCTCTTCTTGACTGAGTACTTGCTGGCCGTCACGCTCTAAAAGAAGTCCTTGGTCATTTTGTCCAAGACTTCTTTGAACTTCGTATTGGACTTCTTTTCCTCCTTCTGCTTCTTTGGCTCTTCTGCTGGCTTCTTCTGTTCGTCTGTCTCGGAGTTTTCCAGAGGGAAGTAATCGTGATACATCTCCTTTAAGTATCCTTGGAGTTTTGCTTTGGCTTTCTCCATTCTTTCGGTTGGCTTCTTCTGTTTCTCTGTCATAACCTATAATGCCTAAAATGTTTGCGATGCGTTCATTATCTTCATTTGAAAGTCTGTCGGTAACTTCTTCTATATTGCCATTTGACATAGCAATACTCAGGCTATATACGAAGAACTCTTCCTTCTGCCGTTGTTCGGACTCGTCTCCGTAACGCTTTCTGCATGCCTTTTTAAGTTTGTCGTCATCTGCTGTTGCATTCCACAGACTGTTTGATATAGTCTGTGCATTGCTGCCGTACAGGTCATGCAGGATGCCGTGCAGATTCTCATGGAAGAATGTCTCGTCTATCGAATCAGGACTTGAGATATTTTCCGCAAAGATAACAATTTTTCCTGAACTTGGAGAATAACCGCCGCCAACATTTGCATTTTTGTGGTATTCTTTTGATTCCTTGGCTAATTCTGCCAATTCTTCAGGCGTGAAATCTTCCAATTCGTCATAAGAGAAGCCAACAAGGTTAAGGAACTCTTTGTCTTCTGCATCGTCAATGCTTGTCACGACTTTGTACGGCTTTCCATGATACTTCGTTGCTAATGCATTATAACGCTCTTGAATCTCCTTAATGGCTATTTTCCTGTTCAGTGCCTCCACCTGTTCATCGGTCACTGCGCCTGCCACCGTTCCCGATGCGTCAGCTTCGGGCTTGAACCCGCTCATCAGGTCGTTCATCATCATGTCGGCAAAGTCCTCGCCCTTCATGCTGGCAAGGTTCTCGTTCTTGCCTGCAAACAGGTCGCGTGCCATGTTCCAGAACCGACTGAGCATGTCGCGTAGCTTGGCAAAGACAGTTGCCACTCTTGCCTTCTCTATGGTGCCGTTGGCCTTCGCCATCTCTTCGCGCATATCACTGCGCAGCCTCTCTGCTCCGCGCTTGCCGCTGTAGTGCGTGAACATCTCTTCCATCAGCTCGTCCTCATCGGTAATCTCAGGATAGAGACGCTTCACGTAGTCCATCACGTCCTGCTCATTGCGCATCTCGGCTTTCAGCTTCTCCCATGCCTCGGGGTTAGCCTGACGAAGTGCCTGCGCCCACAAGTGAGCATATTCGTGTATTGGTGTCTCGCTCGTTGCAATACGCGGGTCAAGGTATATCTTCCCATTCAGCGTGAAGCCGTATGCCTCGCCATTGCTCGTGCGGAAGAACTTTATCTTGTCCGTTATCTTCGCGTCGTTCTCGCGAATGTCTTTCGGCAAATCGTGCTCAACAGGGAAATAGGTGTAGTTACCGCCAACGTCCTTTGTGTGAAGCTTGCAGTCAGCATCTATGACGTGGATATTGCCGTCGCCATCCTTAACAACATTGTTCTTCTGTAAATCAGCAACAATTATCTCGCCGTTACCAAACGCCGTGTTGCTCTTGTTGATAGGCTTGAAACCAAGTCTATCCATGAACTCCACGCGCTCTTGCTCTGTCAGAGGCTCACTCGTCTCAAAGTCAACATAGGGTTGCTCCAAGATGCGCACAAAGCCTTTGCCAAAGTCACCATAACCTAAAATCTTGTAGGCCGATGATGGGAAAACATAGTTGAATAAAGGAATGTTGTCGATGTCAGGAGCAAAACGCTTACCCTGCTTGCCACGAGAAAGCTTTATGACATGCTGCCCGTCTTTCGACAGATAAACATCGCTGTCCGATGTGTCGTCCGAGATTAGTCTTTCTCCGTCTGTAAAGTCATTGAGGTCTGTATGCCAGTTTCCGGTTGCTTTAGCCCATTGCTCTAACGCTTCCTTCTTTCGTTCCTCAATCGCTCTTCTTCCTGACGCACTAACTCTTTCATTCGGAGCGACTGTGCTCTCGCTTGCTCGGGAGAATAGCGTATCGACTGCCGTGAGGCCATCCTCGCGAACAACTTTTCGCTCCACTCTCTGTGGTAGTCGTTCAGATAATCTCCGTCCGTATGGATTGTTAGGTGTGACATCGTTGATATAGTCAGAAATCTTCTGCAAAGATACGTCATTATATTCACCCGACAAAATAATGTCGTAAATTTCTTTCGCTTGCCTGCGCCTTTGCTCTTCGTTCTCAATGCGCTCGCGCCTTACATCCTTAACATCCCTGCCCGTCACGAGCGATACGGCTGTGTCAATCGCTCTATTCTGCTCTTCGCGCTCCTTGCGCCTCTCGGACATTTCGCCGCCGCCCATCAGACGCGCAGCTCCATTCACTTCGTCCAGCACTCTCTGTCCTTCTTCCCAGTCTGTGCTCACCTCTATGCCTGCTTCGCGCATGAGACGTATCAATTCATCGCGCAGTGCCTCTTCTGCAGCATCGTTCTCTTTCGCTATGGTCGAACCATCTACCTTCTGGAACAGCACTACATTGCCATTCGCGTCTGTCTTCTCCCCGAAGTCGTCTATCTTGCCAACCTTAGAGGCTCTTGTCCTCGTGGCCGCAGGCTTACCAGCTGCTGTGCCTTCTGCTGTTGTGGCCGCTGTTTCTTCCGCAGGCTTTGCCACCGTGCCAGTGGCATTAGCCGCTGCATCGCTTGCAGAATCGCTTACGCGTTGTTCTGTCTGTTGCGCTTCCAACGCAACTCCTTCGTTCTGTCCTTCAGTCGCATTCACGCTCTTGTAATCGGCAAAAGGTTTCGTCTTTCTGTGTGAGCTTTCCACCCACTTCTTGAACTCGTCCTTTGTCACACCTGTAATAGCACCAAGGCCTTGCCAACCTTCTTCATAGTTGGAAAGATATGCTGCAGACGCTTCTTCTGCACTGTTAAAGCCGTACATGACTTTATGCTCATCGAAGCTGCCGTCCTTGTTCACTTGGTCAATGACATAAACGTCACCTTCCTCGGGATTGTCGCTCAGGAACACGTCGATGTGGTCGCCATCAACACCCTCTGTGCCGCGAATGTAGCCGTATGTGTTGTGCATTGTCTGCTCCCACTTCTTGCCACCCGCATCAGTACCGCTGCGTACAGAGCCTTTCGGGTTCTCAATGGTAACATCGTAGCCGTCAATCTTGACGTGGCCTTTCTTGTAGTTCCCTGCTTTCTTCTGTGCCTCCGTCGGATTGGTGTTGGTCTCTTGCTCGGCAACCTGAATGGGATTAGCATAGTCGATGCCGTCTGCAAGAGCAACACGCTTTCCTGCACGGACAAGCATCGGAAGCGTTTTATCCAAATCAGCAGAAGGAATGAAAGCAAACTGCGTTCCCTTGCTGTCGGTTTCAAGTGTAATACCCAAGATATCGGCTGCATCGTTGGCATCATCGGCCACAAAGGTGTATGTGTCACCTGTACGGAACAATATCGTTGCGTCAGGATGCAAGCCCTTCAACTTGTCATATTGCTCACGAAGTGGAGAAATATCGTAAGTTTTTTCCTGGTTTTCTTGCACGTTATCGGATTTCTCCGTACCTTTGCCTTGTGAAACGTTGTTCTCTTGCGTAGGAAGGAGGTCCGGCACAGCATCCTGCTGTTCAGCTAAGTGCATTTCAGAGCTGTTGGAGAGTAACGCTTCATTTGTATATAGACGGTCGAATTTAGTCAATCTCTCCACAACCTTTGATGGGTTCATGTAATGGCTGCTGACAGACACTTCCATATTGTCTCGCTTAACAGTTACAGAGGCATAGAACTTTATCTTTTCACCATTCCTGTTGAATGTCTTTACAAAAACATAAGAATACGGACGCTCTGTTTCCTGACCTTCTTTTGCTTTGCTTGGTTCTATAAGTATGACATCTGGGTCTTTTAGCGTCTCAACTGCCATGCCAAACTCAGATGAACGCTTCTTGTCAAAGAACTTCTGATATTGGCTCTCGCCCATCTTGACAATACCAACAGGTGTTTCCAAAGAATTGTTGATGCCGAATGTCTCCATCCACGTTTCGGTTGTCAACGTGACACTTGGATCATCTTCAGCGTTGGCCTCCATTGCTGCAACAAACGCTTTCGCTTCTTCTTCGCTGAATGGACTTGCTACTTGGCTATTGCCGTCGCCATCGCTGCCAGTGCCAGCTTCTTGAGCGCCTTCTGTTCTTGCGCTGATAGCGCCTTCGATGGCTGCTTGTTGTTCTGCTTCTGTTCCATAGTTTAGTAACTGCTTAACTTCGTTTATGATTTCTTCTTTTGACTTCACATCGCCTGTGAAGAGGTCTATCTGTCCGTTTGCGCTGTCCTGGGCTGCATTGTTATAAACGATGAGCCACTTCTTCAACCTCGTCACGCGATTGTCGTTTATCACGTCGGCCAGCATCATGGTGGTGGCGTTGCTGTAGTCGGCAACTGTCGCTCCTTCATCGAAGGCAAACAGGTTGCCCTGTCTTGCATAGACGCTCACCTTGTCGCCAAACTTGTAGTTGCCGTTCTTTCTTGCTTCATACACAAGGGCTATGGCCTGCGACAATTCGCTTTCTACGCTGTAGTCCTCGCCAAGTGTGAGGTTGTTGCTTATCTCTGCAAGGGCGGTAATGATAGCCTGCCGCATGCTTCGTATGCTCGTTATCTGTCTCACGGCATCGGGATTGCTCTCGAAGGCTTTGCCGATGAGCATGTTCTCCAGCATCTCCCTGCCTTGTGCGCTGACCGCATCGCCGTCGAACATCTCTGCATACTGCGCCTGGCTGATGGCACCTGCAGCAAGAAGCTCGTTGATGGCCTGCGTTGCGGATTTGGCATCGTTGTAGAAGTCGCCAAGCGTCTCGAACTTGTTGATGCTCCTGATGATGCGACCGAATGTGTTGTCGTCAACAATCTTGCCAAGCTTCACGGCCTGCTCTGTCTTCGACTGGCCTTTCATCTCCTGCTGGTTGAACTTGGCGTAGGTCTCGGCATTATATGGCATGTCTGCATCCGGCACGAATACCACGCGAGGATGCGCCATGCTTCCCACTTGTTCGGGTGTGAAGCCATACTGACTGCCGTAGTTGGTAAGGTAGTCTATGTATGCGCCATCGGTGTTGTGTGCCGCTGCAAGCTCGCCTGCCATCGTCCTGCCGTTGCCGCTCATCACAATGCCGTCCTTTGTTACAACTACAGGTGACTGTGCTGCTCGCTGGTCGTAGTTGTCTGCTATCTGCCTTGTGATGGTCTGTGCGTCCTTGTCGCGCTCATAGTCGCGGTCGTTCACGCTCTGGCCGTTCTCGTCAACTGGATAGCCTTCGTTCTTGGTGAACTCTGCTCTCGGGTTGTGGCTCGGTGTGGCCGCTCCACTCTCCACGAGGTAGTAACGACCAGGTACACGCTCACCATTGGCAAGAACAATCTCATTCCTTGCTCCCTCTACCTTCGGTGCTGCCACCCACTTCTCACGGATAGCAGGAGCTACGTTGTTCGTGCCAAGTGCTGCCTGTTCTGCCTGCTTGCGAATTTCCTCTGCCTGTCGCTGCGCCTCTGCCTGCTGTGCCTGTGCAATAGCTGCAGCATCTTCTGCTGCTCTTGCGTCAAGCTCACTTGCCAATACAAGTTGCTGGGCATCCTTGACAGCCTGCCAGTAGTCAGCAACATACTTTGCTGCATCCACCTTCTGCTGATACTCGCTTTGCTCTCTCTTGTACTTGGCAAGGCTCGTTCCCATCGTGGGCTTTCCTTTCTTCGCCTTTTCAAGCTCCTTGTCTGCCGCCTTTTTGTTGGCCTCGACAAATTGGTTTGCCTCATCACGGCTCAGGTCTGCCTCGTTGTATAGATAGGAATGTGTTCGCTCGGGAGTAACAGCCATGAAGTCCGGCTCTTCGCCTATCATCGGCATAGCATCCACAGTGGCCGCTGACGGCTCGTTTGCTCCAGTCTGTTCAGGACTTGCCTCGCCGCCAGCTCCACCTTGTTCTTCTTGCTCTGTCTGTTGTGATTGCATCGCAACCTCTTCTGCTCGCTTCGCTTCCTTCTCCTTTTCGTTTTCTGCAAGCCTTGCAAGATTGTTGGCTTCGAACATTCGTTGTATCTCTTCACGAGACATCACCTGCGGAACATACGAGCCATCAACCGACACAAGCACGCTGCCTTCTGCCACTGCGCCAGATGCTTCTGCGTCGGGATTAGGCACAACCTCTATCGTGTGCTGCTGTCCTTCTTCGTCCAAGATAGTATATGTGTCGCCCGCATTGAACGGAAGAATACCTTCTATCTCGTCGGATGCTTGCTGTGCGTACTGCTCACGGATATTGTTACGTGCTGCCTCTGCCTCTTCTTCGGCATCAATGGCCTCATCAACTGATAATATGTCAGCAGGAGAGATAAACGACATCTCGCCTGTCTCTGCGTCACGCACAATAATGCTGCCGTCACTCTTCTCGACATCTACCATCGTGCCGTCGGGTAACATCTGCACATTGCCGTTAATGATATACACCTGCTTGTTATCCGCTTTGAGGATTGCAGGGTGTATCATGCCATCAGTATTGTTTACTCGCTGACCGATGAGCTGGTCACTTTCTTCGATACGTCCGTCTATATCGTCCGTCACCTTCTGCAGCATGCCGTCGTAGGTGGCCTTCGCGTTCACATAGTCAAGGGCAATCTGCTTCTCATCCTCGCTCCAGTATTCACTGGTGGCAATATATGCAAGTTCTTCTATAGGATTCTCGTCAAACCTCTGCACCATTGCATCTGTAGCAATCTCACCAAATCTCTGCCGCTGATAGTCCAGGTTGTTCTTCGCATCGTTCATTTCCTGACCGCTTGCCGTATAACCATCATCAAAAGCCTGCGCGACTTCCAATGTGATAGGTTCAATAGGCTCATCTTCTTCGGCCATTCTTTTCGTAGCATATTCAAGTGCTTTAGCTGTTACTTGAGCCGTTCCTGATGTGTAAGCACCAGCCAGTGCTCCACCGATAAATGCCTCACCATACTCTTTCGCCTTTGCGGTGGCAAAGTCCATTAGGTCTGCATTGGGATTTTCCTTCTTTATCTTCTGCCATTGCGCTTCTATGCCATAGTTCTTATCACCATTTGCAAGGTCAAGCATCTGGCCGAGAATATCATTGCCAAAGTTGGTAATAATTTCCTCTCCTCCTTCACCAGCTGCATCTTTGCCAAGTCTGCCGAGTGCTTGGTATATACGTTTGGCAATGCTTTCTGTTGCTTTCTTGACTACATCTTGTGCTACTTCCTTACTTAAGCCTCTTTTTATGTACTTATACACTGGGTCTGTGTACTTCTCGACAGCCTGTTCGATAGCCGCAGAACCCACTGCGTATGCAGCACGCTTCCATGCAGGAATATCGGGGTTTTCAAGTGTCTCTTGCCGATAGTTGCCGCCTGCCATTGATATAGCATTAAGTGTGGCCGTATATGGGTTTGCCCACGATAATGTCATAGGCAGAGACTCGCCAGCTGTTGCAAGACCTTTCTGAACAAATTTCCCAAGCTCCCCATCTATAAACAAATCAATGAAGCCTTTCTGACCTCCGTATGGCTGTGCCTCCTTGCTCATCCTCTCTGCTGTTGCGTTGAGTGATGCAGATGCCTGTGTCAGTGGATTGTTCTTGTCCTTTAGCTGCTCTTCGTAACTCTGTGTTCGTGTATATCCTGTTGGGCTTGATGCGTCCTCTACATACAAATTACTCGACAACTGCTGCAAGACATCAACAAGTCCGGCTCCCACGCGAGTAAAGCCAGCACCGATGCTCTTGCCTATAGTCTGCATAAGCGATGGGTTGTTGGTCTTATCCTTCTCCATCTGCCATTTGGCTCTCTCTTCTTCGTCTGTACGAGGTATAGCCTTCGTCTGTCTCTTCACTTCCTTCTGTACGCTCTCATCGGTCGGGTCGTACTCGTTCCCCATCAAGTCACGCACAACTGGCGTTTCCTGCATCCTTCCACCAGCAAATGTCGGTTGGAGCTTCGGTCTGCGAACTCTATTTCCTTCTTCATCTGTAACGACTTCCTTTTCAAAGACTGGCTTCGGCTTGAACTGCGGCATTTGTTCCATCGTTTCTTCCAACGTAGGCAGGTTTGCTACCCTCTGCGGCGGCTGCTGTGTCCTCTGTTGAGGATGCTGCTTAGCTGTGGTTGAAAGTGGCTTCTTCCCTTCCAACTCGCTTTCCGTCATCGTGAAGTCCTGATTACTTGGCTGGTGAACATGAAGGCCGAGCCAGTCACGGAACTCGTCGTAACTCTCGCCTACATCGCCGCCATCGGCCTTGAAAGTGTCATAAACATACTTTCGGTTGTTATAACCTTGCTCGCCTGGTGCAAGAAACCAACTCTCGAACTCCTGTTCGCTACCTACATCGCCTCCGTCTGCCTTCAGCGCGTCGTATAACTGCTTTATCTTGTCGTTACGCATGGTGTCTATCTATGAATACTGAAACCGCCCTTTGCACTCTTTGTCTTATCTTTCTCGTTGTTATGAATGCTGAAACCTGATGCGCCGCTTTTGCCTTTTCCGCTTTTGCCGCTTGATGCAGGTTTTTTATCACTGCCTTTCTTTCCGCTATTCGCATTCCTGTTGGCTGCATTACGGTCTTGTCGCTCGTAGTGTTCTTTCATGATATTGCGACGTTCCTCCTTGTCTTTTTGCCCTGCATCGAAATTCTCTTGCCAGTTATCCTGCGCCTGTTTTTCTTTTCGCTCTCTCTCTTCCTTAGCTTTTTGGGCTTGTTCTCTCCTGAACTGCATTTCATCTAACCAGTTTTGTTGCCTCTGGTCAAGCTGCATCGCATTCATCTTTTCCCTCAGATAAGCACGCTTCTTCGTGTCCAGTTCGTCAAACAACTCGTCGTACTTGTCACGTACAGCCTTCGACTGGCTCTTGTTCTCCGTTAGCGGCTTGATGCCACGACTATAAGCGTATGCCTGGTGGAAAGCATTCAAACCGTCACCTATTGCAGCAATCACAGCGTCACGCTTCTTCCTGCGTGCCGTCTCTTCCTCCTTCTTCTTCATGGCCTCTTCGGAATAAGGATGGTTTTGCTTTAAGTAATCTGCAATACTAAAAGACAGATTCTGTTCTTCCTCTCCTCCTGCTTCTGTGCCAGCTGGAGATGCAGCAGGATTCACTTGACTCTCATTATTCGTATTCGCTCCCTGCTGCTGCCAAGGAGCTACAGGAACGTAACCGAGCCTTTCCCTTTCGTCTTTCTTCTGCAAGACATGGTTAATATCTTCCAATACACTCATAAGCTCATTTATTTGCCTTCTTTACCTTCTTACGGAAAGCACATTATTCTTTCGACTTATTTTTGCCGATAATATCTTCAATACGACTCCCAAGATTCCAGCCATTGCCAGCTCCGGCAAGCGTATTGCCAAATATGTCAAGGCCGCTTTGCTGCTGAGCATCCACTTCGCTTATCTTGTCCTCCAGACGCTCTTTCCTGTTGAGGTACTGCTGCTCGATGGCATCCTTGCGCCTCTCTCCTTCGGCTGCAATCTGCCCAATGATATTTGCTTGTGCAACGTTGTTCGCCTCTTTCTCCGCAGCAACACTCTCTTCCGTACCGCCCATTACGGCTGCACGGCCTGCTGCTGCACGGTTGCGACGCTTGATAGCCTCTTCCGTCATTGATATCATTCGCTGTGCATCAGCACGCTGCGTTGCGTCCTCATTGTATCTTCGGGTATACCAATTCTCATTCTCCCTTTTTCTACGCTCAAGGCTGTCCTTTAGATTCTTGAGAGACTTGTTTTTGGCTATCGAGCCTGCAATACTGCCAGCTGCACCAATTGCAGCTCCCAAAAGTGCACCAAACATATTTTTATCAAATTTTATGTAGTTAATCTTAAAATTACGCAGCAAAATTAATGCTTTATCTTTGCACAATGATTTTAAGTTTAACAACACATCATGGCATACGGAAGAAAAACAGGAGGCCGACAAAAGGGCACTCCAAACAAAGCGACAGCATTCTCTAAGTCTGTCATCCAAGAAATCCTCAACGACTACACAAGTTCTGAAGAAGAAAAAAAGTTTAAGCATGACATCGAAAAGCTCGATCCAAAAGACAGGATCGACATCATGGTCAAACTTATGGGGTTCATCACACCCAAACCTCAGTCCGTCGACATGAACCTCACGTCAAACATACCAAAAACTATCGAAGACAAGCTCAAGGAACTCTCCGAGGAAAACGAGTAATGCGACTCTGCCGCTCACCTCTCCGGGCAGTTCTAAAAAGCTCTACTTTAGAAAATCCATTCACCCTTTGGGTGAAAAGCAGTTTATCGAATGCGTGACGCATCACTTTTGTATGCGTCACGCATACATTTTGGATGCGTTTGCTATGCGTCACGCATACCATTTTTATGCGGAAAAATCACAAACAGGCAATTTTAGCCGCCAAAATGTTAAAAAATGTATAAATAATGCGTCACGCATACAAAAGTGATGCGTCACGCATACATTTTGGATGCGTTTGCTATGCGTCACGCATACAAAAATGATGCTAAAGTAAAGTAAAGTAAATATCTCTCTGCGAGAGATAAAAACGCGCGCGCACGCATAGAAAGGATTTTTTCGGTGGAATTAAACACTTTTTAAGGGACATGCACGAAATGGCGGTCAAAATGGTGGTTAAAATCCTTTGCCTTTCATGCGCTCATATATGGCCGTCTGCTGCTTGTCAAGATTCGTTATTCGGAACATCACATTGCAACGCTCTGGTACTTCATCAGGAACAAACGGCACCAGCTTGCTGATTATCTCATCCACATTGTTGAAGCCAGTGTCTTCGATTGAGCCAAGCAACTTGCCACGGAAGAAAGCCTCGCCTCGCATCAAGTAGTAAGGAGAGAAACGCTCGAACACATTTCCGTCCTGTATGTCGCGTAGCTCACGCGACCGCCTCCCTTTCTTTTGTGTGAAGAAGACAAGCTCCACCACCTTCTCGTTCAACTCCCATGCAGGAGTGAAGTCGAGCTTCAAATATCCTCGCGTCACATTGTGGCCTGCAGAATGGTTCATGCCGAAAGCCACCTCAGCAATGCTTGCTCCACAATCGTTCTGCGCAATCGTTCCCCATGTATGACGGAAAGTATAGACGCTGTACCATTTCTCCTTTGGCATGTTCATCGACTCACAAATCTTCTTGATGCCAATGTTCACATTCGCGTTGAAGCTGTCAGACGTTGTATGTCTTGCGCTGAAGCAGAACAGGTGACTGTCACTTTTTGCTGCCTTATACTTCTCTATCAGCGGCATGATGATGGGAGGCACGCGCATTTCCATGTATGCCTCATCTGCCCTGAACTTCTTCGTCTTGGCACGCTTATAGTGCAGGATGCCATTGTAATAGTCCTCCTTCTTCATGTTGTAAAGGTCAACCGCATTGATGCCACCGAGACAAAGCACCATCTTCGCAACGTCGCGCCCGAGCTCAGGAAGTGGCGATACAAACCTACTTTCCGGCACTGGAGCGTTGAAGAAGTCACGGCACTCTTCCGGCAAGATGGCAAGCTGCTCTGCCTTGTCAGGACGTGGTATCTGTATCTTCGGCCACGGATTGAACTTGATGCGCACCACTTCTCTCTCTTCATCATTGAACTCCAGCAACGCCGACTTGTATATTTGCCTGATGCAGATAGGGTACTTCTCCTTTGCTCTGTGAGTATGTTCCAGCGTCTTAATCCATCGCATGAGGAAAGCAGACGTGAGCATCGAGAATTGCACTTTGTTTGTGCCAGCGAACCGCTCCAGATGTTCATACGCCAAGCGGTAGTTCTTAGCCGTCCTCTCCATGCCATTGTTAATCATGTTGGCATTGTGCTGTCTCGCATAGTCGCTGAAGCACACATCGCCATCATCGTTCTTCACATACTCCACAATCTCCTTGACAGTCCAGTTCTCCGACTCCACGCGATTTAGCCTATCCATCCAGTGCGTAATCTTCTGCAGGCAGTACTGCAACACGTATGGGTCACACACCTCCGACTTTGACGAAAGCCCATGCTCATTCACATACTTGTTCGTAGGTATGTACGCAATCTTCTTGTGTTGGATAACGCGGATAAAAACTTGATAGAAACCATCTTTGCGTCTTTTACTCGTCTGGACGCATGTTTTGAATGTTGCCATAGTTGTTTGTATTTGGTTATTGTTGCATGCTAAACAGTAGTATAAACTCTGTATAAACCATGTTTTTCGTTTGGTATAAATTCTGGCTAAACTTTTGCGTTTATTCTGCTCACTTTTTGCATCGCAATGCTCATCGCCGTTCCAAAAACGAAAGGAGGCAAAGCCCTGTTTTCCAAGACCTTGCCTCCTAACTTATTGATATTATGTAACTTCATCACTCTTGTTCTAACTCGCCCTGCGCGGCGGCGAGGCGTGCAATTGGCACGCGGAATGGAGAACATGATGCGTAGTTCATGCCTATCTTAGCGCAGAACTTAACAGATGATGGTTCACCTCCGTGCTCACCGCAG
>Ga0247610_10006046_pt1 | contig 12655 bp, 14 predicted proteins | sample 174DNAGHGhighgp2_FD_193483 | JGI IMG/M metagenome (GOLD analysis project Ga0247610, IMG submission 193483) | Sheep rumen microbial communities from Palmerston North, Manawatu-Wanganui, New Zealand - 1742 DNA GHGhigh gp2 | ecosystem: Host-associated > Mammals > Digestive system > Stomach > Rumen...
TTTAGAGTTCAGCGACTTGATTTCCACATGAATTTTCTTGTCCTTGTAGCTCACGACAGCATTGCCGTAGCCTGTCATTGATTGTATCATATCTTGCGTACCTATTTATAATTTGGGCACAAAGGTACGAATAAGTGAGAACAATACAAAACAAAAATCGCTTTTTTTTGTTTTTTGTGTTCCTTACAGTCGCCGTTTGTCTTTTTGGATGGATTATGAAAATTATTCTCTCAGCATAATTTTATTTGCATAATTCAAATATTATTATTATCTTTGCAGCGCAAAAAGGTATTAATTATAATATTCAGACGTCCTTTCTTTCAAAGTGCTACTCTTCTACAACTGGATCCTATTGATCTGGAGATTTATACAGCCTTTGCTGTTGACCGGTTTAAAACTGCAGAAAAGAAGATTGAGGCAGAAGCAGTTGTATGGGCATATCAGATGTTTGATGGCGTAACAATGTATGTTCATAAATTGTTGCACGACTGCTATGCAGACACTCAAGCTGGTGAAACATGCGGCACTGCTGCTATGCAGTATGCAGCAGAACAACTGATACAGCAAAATGCCAAACGGTTGCAAGAACTTCTTGCTTATGTAACGGAACAGCAGAAAGAAGTATTGTATGCCATCGCTGCAGACCGCTGTGTATCACGTATAACATCTTCAGAATTTGTTAAACGGCATCATCTCAAGTCTGCCAGTGCTGTGCAATCAGCAACAAAACGTCTTTTAGATTTGGACCTTATTACTGAGCATCATAAATCATACTCCATCTCCGACCCGCTTCTAAGAATTTGGATTGTTCGCTAATTTCTCCCCTTCGGAACCTGTCACCGTGAGTCCATAATTTGTCTCGGAGAAAAAGAAATTAGTCCGAAAGTATTGAAAATTACTCCGAAAGTAGTGGCGATTACTTTCGGAGTAATTGACCTCACATCGTAAGTAAACGAAGAACCCTACGCCAAAGCGTAGGGGAAGACGGATTCATCTTTTCAGATTTGCCTCTTTTCATCTCTTTTCCTCATACCTTTTCTGAAGGGCAGCCCAAAGCTAAATCCCTCCCAAAATGATACTCGGTATTGCTAACCCCGTATAGAATATGCTCAACACAGATAGCGAAAAAGAAATCAAGTCAGCAACGACTGGATTGTCATTTACCAGCCTACTTATAGACTGAACCATCCTTTTCAGTTCAGTCTAACAAAGTCTAATGAAATGCATATATTTCACCATAATTGATAAACATATTACGTCAACAGCGACATCCGGAGCCATTTCGGTCTGTTAACTTGTTAATCTCGGCTCTAAATCACCCTGGCAGCTTCCTACTCTCCCGCATGTCTTTGCAGTACCATCGGCGTAAGCGGGCTTAACTTCTCTGTTCGGAATGGGAAGAGGTGTCCTCCGCCACAATCACCACCACCGTCTTGTGAATTTTGATATTAATCAATAATGGCTTTACATCCATTTATTGTAATCTTCTTTATGCAATCTAAAATATGTTCCACTTGATCTATTGCTACTTTACAAAAAGCTTTTTTGTAGTACCATTACTATTTACTTCGATATTTATACCTTTGTGAGGCCTTGAAGAGTGGTGTCCTTGTAAGTTCGTATATTTTTTCTTTATTGGATCATTTGCTTTTGTCTTTTCAATGACACTAGGAATACCCTCCTCAATAAAAACAAAGTCTTTCCATCCCTCTGTAGACTTGTATTTTGCCATTGTTCCAACAGGGACATATAAAGTTGCATTCATAAGAGTGTTTTTATTGAAGACATTTTTAACTGGTATTTCCTCTGGACTTTTTATCTTAGACACGACTGTTAATAAGGAATCACAATCAAATGCACCACTACGGATATCTTTGGTATTTGGGGGGATTATTATAGAGTGCATTTTACAATAACGAAAAGCATCAGTACCAATAAACTTTACCCTATTTGGCAATACGACATCTTTTAGGTGACATCCTTCAAATGCCCTATTGTCAATGCTATCCAATTTTTCTGACCAAATAATATCATTTAATGGGCACTCTGCAAAAGCAGCTTTTCTTATAACAGTAACATTGTTAGACATATGTACGCTTTTTAGTTTATGACATCCCCTAAATGCCAACTTGTCAATTTCTTTCACGCTTTCAGGAATTGTTACAGATATTAGACTTTGGCAACATTGCAGAGATTCCCCTATTTTAGTTATTCCCTGTGGTAATACAAGATTTGTTATCATAGTATTTTCATCGCTATATAATAATGAATGACTTTTAGATATTCTTCCTTCATAGAAGAAATTTTTGCCGTCATAATGAATGTTAAGAAAAGCGTTAAAATCTTTTACGATGACTTTCTCTGCTATTAATGATGCCCCAGAAGCTAAATATTCTACAGATTTCAAACCTTTACCAACAACAAATATATTTAAAAAACAGCCCGAAAATACTTCTTTACCCAAAGTTTCCACATTATCAGGAATTATAAGTTCTTGAAGTTGATTGCATTCGTAGAAGGCATATTTACCGATACTTTTTATCGTTTTAGGTAATGTCACTTTTTTAATCCCAGAGTACAAAAACGCATAATCTCCAATTCTAGTAACTTTTCTCGTCCTGTTCATATAAGCGACTTCTTCAGGAATAATAATTGCCTCATATCGATAATTGGCAAAACTGTTTTTAATTTCATAAGCCAGCTCTAACTCTTTCCCGTCGTTTATATAATTATAATAGAGAGTTTGCCCTTCTTTGTTGGGAACGGCAATATCGTATGCAAATGTTCTTTTGCCTACAAGACATATTATAATGGCGAGTACAATTCTAATATAGTATTGTTTCATTTCTTTAATTGTTTTAAAAGTTAATAATATAGCGATGCATAATTTAAAGTGATGTCAAGTCATGTCTCGACCTCGTTTGCTATTTGTTTTATTTTACCAATACAATCCTCTGTCACAGAATCAAGACCATATCTACTCGTTCCATAAGGAAAGGCCAGTGGATAATTACGGCTAATAAAGTCTGCAAAAGGACCCCATTCAAATAAATCTTGAATTCGTTTTGCTGCCAAATCCTTCTCTTTTTGAGAATTAGGGTATATGTATCTTTGATACTCAAGCTGTAGTTCTGCGTTCTTTCGTTTCCAAGCTTCCATTTCTTTCTTGTCCATATTAAAAAGATATTGTGCCTGAACTCCCTGAAAGGCGTTGTTAATAGATCTTTGGCTAATATACAAAAAAGCGTGGGAGTCAGATCTGTCACTCGTCCCACCTGTAGAGGCTCTGGCATCGCCCGATTAGTCAGTGACGAGCAACGCCGAAGCCCACGCGATATGCAGATACCATGATGATATTACACATCCAATGAGCATCACCCGTTGCTTTGTTTTGACTAACCGTTTGGGAACTGCCAGATTCCTACAGGTCAAAGACAAAGCGTTAGATAACGCCTTTCCATATAAAGCATCCCCACCCATCCGCTTTGGCTAATAGCTTTGCTTCAGCAGTGAAGACGTTGCAAAGATAAGAATTAATTTGGAAAAAAGCAAGAAAAAGAGAGAAAAACTTGTATGATTCAGATTTATTGCGTATCTTTGCAGCGTAATAATTATTTGTTTTACTTTAATTCCATACGTATGAAGAAAGAAATTATTGATCAGTTGTACAATGCTTTCGAGCAATTTGCCCTCGAAGTGAATGGTGTAGATTGTTGGAGTGCACGAGAATTACAAGAACTCCTTGGCTATAAAAAAGGCAATAACATCGCAGTTGACCTGCAAAAATCATAATTCCTTGGAATCCTCGTGATTCTGAGGAATTATTTTTGTATCTATTTTTTACCATATTATTGCTTCCAACAATTTACTTTGTAAATTGACTATTCAAAATATATCAAATTATGTAAACTTATATGTATAACTACAAGCACTTGGGAGTTGAAAAATCCTATATTTGCATTAGAATTTAAATAAAAAACTCCAAGTGTTATGATAGATTTCAAGAAGTTCAATAGCGTTATCTCCCTCACCTCGTATTTCAACTCTAACGAGAAATGCAAGCAAGCCATCATCCAAAGTCGTTGGTCTGATGGTGATGTAGTATGCCCCTACTGTGGTGGTCATCACTGCGTGACTCGCAAGGACGGTAAGTTCCGTTGCAAGCACTGTGGCAAGAATTTCTCTTGTCTCGTTGGTACTATCTTCGAGAATACCAAGCTGCCACTTATCAAGTGGTTCTTGGCTATGTACTTTATCTCTTCTCACAAGAAGGGTATCAGTTCTTATCAGCTTGCAAGGAACATTGAGGTGACTCAGAACACGGCTTGGTATATGCTTCAGAAGGTACGTCTTCTCTATCCTCAAACTGATGCTGAGTCTTTCAATGGCACTGTGGAGTGTGATGAGGTGTACATTGGTGGTAAGGAGAAATGGAAGCACAAGTCTATGCGCACTCCTAAGACCCAAGGACGTTCCACGAAGACCAAGACTCCAGTCTTCGGTATGATGGAGCGCAGCACCTTCATCAATAAGAAGGGCGAGGTTGAGCCTATCACCTACGTCCACGCTATCGTTGTGGAGAACACCAATAGGGCTACTTTGCAGTCCATCATTCAGCAATTCGTTGCTGAAGGTTCAAGAGTCATCACTGATGAACTGAGTGCCTATAATGGGCTTGCTGAGTTAGGTTATACTCACGCAGTGGTTGCTCACGGTGCTGAAGAGTATGCCAATGGTGATGTGTTCACCAACAGCATTGAGGGCTTTTGGAGTCACTTCAGAAGAATGATTGTTGGTTGCTATCACGATGTATCTGACGAGCACCTTCAGCAGTACATTGACGAGGCTGTGTATCGTTGGAATACAAGAAAAATGAGCGAATCAGAAAGATTCGCCCATATGTTTGACAAGTCTATTGGACTTGTTAAGAAGTGGTCTGAGATTAGAGTTGGCTTGATGGCTGCTTAATGCATTTTTCGTCTGAGTTGTTTATCTTTTATCAAATCTTGGCCAAGATATGATAAAAGGAGATTCACACGATAAGGGTCAATAGTTATATTGTACATTTTTTGTACTTTTTCGCACCAAGAATTAGCTACTTGTCTACTATCTGATTTAATTAGCGACTCTAATTCGTTATCGTTTAGCAAATTGCAAAATTGTTTAGCGAATTCATATTTTGCGTATCCGTTTTCAACAGCTTCGAGAACTCTATCTTGCCAATAGGTACTAAGACCATTTTTGTCATCTAAGATTGATTCTTTCAATATTCTATTTACAGACTCTTTCACGATTCTGTGTAAATCTGATTCCGTTAATCTTATTAATTTCTTCATATATGTACATATTTTCTAAATAAATATCTGATAGAATTTGTTTTTATCAGATAATATCTATATATTTGCCGCAAAATAGATATTTATTGTTGAATTAAAGATTAAAAGAAATGGAATTTTTAAAAGAAGACGGTAATCTGGACGTTGAAAAAATCAGAAAGCTACCACTTGAAGAGAAACATCGTGTAATGGGTAGATTTACAAGGGAACAAGTGGAAGAATATTTTTCTAAAATACCAATAAATGAATCGCATGAACCTTTGAAAATTATTAAGGTTGATTATTCAATGGAAGATTTATTGGCACAAGGATGGGGAACTATCGATGATATATATAACATACTAATGAGATAAAAAGCAATGATTAAACAATTCTTATTGAATGAAGACAAATTGCCACCAAAACTTCCTGTGATATTTTCTAATGAAATCATAGACAAAATACAAGATATTAGATTTTATAATCAGTTTGATAAAGAAGGACTGTCGAGACTGTTTTCCTATATTAAAAGTGTGGAAAATCACATATCAAATCGTTCTATAGCATTTAGTTATGGGAGTGATTATACGATGGATTCCAATGAGACAATTTACGTTCACGATTATGGGGTTATTTTTTGTCTTGTTGATTACTCAGATACAATATATGTTAAAGTTGTTTGGATGGACTTAAATCCTAAAGACTTTGGTTTGAATGAAAACAGATATATTGATAAAATCATAACTGAGGTTATTAGACAAAATACAACAAATGAATTTGTCAGCGTAACAAAGTTTCATTATAAAGGTAAAAAAATAGATGATGAACATTCCAATTATCTTCTTGGAAATGAAGAAATGGAATATGATGATGCATTTTGCTATTGTCCTTGTGATATTTATGGTACTCCCAAATTATATTATAGTGATAATTGTAATGGCCATATAGGTTGTGCTGACCAATCTTTAGATGATATATTGAAATCTTTTGGTTATAGTATTTACGACTGTTACGATAATCTTGATATAGAAAGGCTAACTAGAGATTTGTGGGCGGAATCTAAAGAACGTGGAAGGGTCTTTTTTAGAAAGTATATTGTGGTTGGTGAGGATGGACATATGCCTTCCAATGAATATGTTTCAAAAGTTATAGAATATATGGGTGGTAGCCCCAAAGAATATTATGTCTTATATAATGAAAACAATAAAGTTATAGAAATTCCTTGTGATGTGTTTTTGAGGAAAAATATGGGTACTAACATTGATGTTGGTAGATTATATGTACCTAAAGAAATAAAAGAGTTCTATGATGAGGTTATGGGTAGAAGACGTGTCATAAATAAGAAGTTCCCAAGTAATATAACAAGAGCAGAATATTATTGGTTAACAAGACAAGAAAGTCGAAAGATTAACAAAATAGTTATTGAAACAATTAATCAGTACTTGAAACAGAATTTGATATTAAACTAAATGAGCAACCAAGTTAGGCTGCTCATTTTTTATATATTTGGGTCAACTGCGATGTTATTGCCATAAAAAATGGGAGAACTTCTCTAAGGTAATAGACAAGGCTAAAGAGGCTTGTATTAACGTTGGGAATAATGTGTCAGACCATTTTCCCGACGTCAGGAAAATGGTCGGCATAGGTAGTGGAGCAGAGCGTGACGTTGAAGATATCCTGCTAACTCGCTATGCCTGCTATCTTGTTGCGCAGAATGGTGATTCACGTAAAGAACAGATCGCTTTTGCTCAAACCTACTTTGCCATTCAGACAAGGAAAGCTGAACTGATCGAAAAGCGTCTTCTTGAAGTGGAGCGGGTGAAGGCCCGGGCCAAATTGCAGGAGACAGAGAAGATACTATCTGGCGTTCTGTACGAGCGTGGAATCAACGATAAGACCTTTGCTGTGATTAGGTCTAAAGGCGACCAGGCTCTTTTCCGGCTTAGTACTGCTACTCTGAAACGAAAAATGAAAGTGCCAGCCAATCGCCCATTGGCAGACTTTCTGCCTACTATCAGTATCAAGGCCAAGGATTTTGCTGCAGAACTGACAAGTGTGAACGTCCAGACCAAGGACTTGCAAAGTGAAACTATGATTACACAAGAGCATATTGACAACAATGCTGCTGTTCGACGAATTCTTCTAGAACGTGGTGTCGTACCAGAAGACTTAGCTGCTGAGGAAGACGTAAAGAAGGTCGAGCGCAGACTTGCCAGTGAAAAGAAAAATGCTATTGTAAACAAGCGAAAGAAATGACATGGCTCATGGACTTACAGGGTCTGCCATGTCACAGTTTCTCCTGACTCCATCGTGACATGAAAGATAAAAAGACGCCCGAAGGTGGCTTTTAAAATGGAGCAGGGTCGGTTCTGGCTTACTCCTCTCGGCATTCAAAGAGAATGTTTACCGGATAGTCAATATTGCTTTGACGCTGCAAAGATACAAACTTTATTCGAAAGTTCCAATTTTTTTCGAAACTACCAAAATGTCGTTACTTCTTTGTCCAGGTCTGGGTTTCGTAGAACATAGCGACGTAGCCGCGGACCTTCAGGTTGTTACCGTCGAGCCAGATGGAACACTTATAGGTCTTGCCGTTTTTCGGATTGTAGATCTTTCCGCCTTCCCATTTGTCGCCTTTCTTGGTGAGACCTGTCAGGATGTTGACGCCAACAAGTTTGCGGCTCTGCAGTTTCTTATCCGGATTGTGGACATCCTGCTGACCGTCACCTTTCTTCAGCCAGACGATCTTACCGTTCAGTTTGTCACCACTCTGGTAAATCTCCACCTGAGAATCACCACCTTCTGTTACCCACTTGCCTACGACGCTCTGAGCGTATCCGGCTACTGACATCATCGCCAGCACTAAACTGATTATTACTTTCTTCATCTTAATTGAAATAGGGGTACAAATATAGTGTAATTATTCGGAAATACCAAACATTTTTCGGGAAATCTTAAAACAGTGCTCACGAATCGTCAGATACTTGCGAGAGAAAATAGTTTACAAGTTTGATAAAACCAATAGATAGGCTTATTCATTATGATTTTGGATATACCCTATGAAACAATTGTTTTCTGCCTAGGAAAAATTTGCGACCTGCCTAGGGCGCAAAAACGGCATCACTAGAGGGAAAATTGAAAAAGGAGAAGATGATGATAAAAAATCCGAACAATAGCGTAAAGGCTCTTTAGCAAGGACAAGAGCCTCCTGTCTGTAGAGAAGAGGCTTCTACTGAATGATAAGAGCCAAGTAATGGAAAGCAACGAGGTCGGCTACGACGGACGGTCAGGTTGGCTACGACTGGCTATCAGCTACGGGTAAGCGAGAAGTATTCTCACTGTAAGCGTAAATACTGCTCACTATCAACGTGAATACTGCTCGCAAAAATCCATCATCCCTCACATAATTGATGGGAATGCCTTTGTACAAAGGGATTTGAGGATGTGAGGGATGATTTTGATCCCTCACAAATCCCTCACATAACCCTCACATAGCCTTTCACACTTGGCATCATGATTTCTTTCTTAAGAAAACGGCCAATTTCGTACATTTATAATAAATAAAGGCAAAAAAGCACGTAAAATTTGAACTTGTAAGGCCAAAAACAGGATAAAATTTGGAAATCACAAAAAATTGTTGTATCTTTGCAGTCGAAATAAAGATGAAACGCTCGCTGTGGAAAGCGCGCTATATTACTACCTAAGGAGAAGGCTTTAAGGAGCAGGAACAATTTTATTAATCAATCATATATGACAGAGAACATGTGTATGAACAGTGAGACATTTGCTGTCTCACAGGAGGCAACACTCGCAATCGAGTTGTTCCTCATGGCGAACTACCGATTCCGCAGGAACATCCTCAATGGTAAGGTAGAATTCGCGGTCCTGCCAAAGGCTGACAACAAAGCCGATGGCAACACTGTCGAGACCATCGACAGTCTCTCAAGCGCCTCAGATGATGAGGCTGATCTGGTTTTCCGTCCTCTGACGCAGGCGGCCTTGAACAGCATCGTGATTCGTGCCAAGCGTGAGAATGTGCTGGAGAAAGGCAGCCCTAAGACAGAGATTACGGAATATGTGCAGTCGGAGGAAGTGCCTGAATACAATCCTGTGCAGACGTTACTCAGGAATCTTCCGACTTGGGATGGTCAGAACCATATTGCCAAGGTTTTCAGCCGAATCCCAGGCATCAGTTCCGAGCAGCTGAACTATCTCACCATCTGGCTGCGTTCTGCCGTTGCCCATTGGCTGCAGATGGATATGCTGCATGGGAATGAGTGCGTGCCCACGCTGATTGGCTCGCAGGGTTGCGGAAAGACCACTTTCGTGCGTCGACTGCTGCCTCAGAACCTGCGCCAGTATTATCTGGATCATCTGAACCTGGCCAACAAGTTCGACAAGGAAATGGCGCTGACGAACAATCTCATCGTCAACCTCGACGAATTGGACGCCATCCGTCCTTCGCAGCAGTCTTCGTTGAAACAGACGCTGTCTGTCAGCAAGGTGAACGGACGTCCTATCTTCGGACGCACGCAGGAGGATCGTCCTCGATTTGCCTCATTCGTGGCCACTACCAACAATCGCCATCCGCTAAAGGATGCTACTGGAAGCCGTCGATATATCTGTATCCAGATTCACGATGGTCAGATGATTGACAATGCGGGAAAAATCGACTACGGACAGTTGTATGCACAGGTGGTCTATGAGCTGCAAGTGCTGAAGGCACCTTATTGGTACAGCAATGATGAGGTGGCCCGTATCCAGCAATTGAATCAGGACTTTATGGAACAGAAGGACATCGGAGAGATGTTTACTGCCTGCTTCCGTAAGCCGAATGAGGGCGAGGTGCCCAAGACGATGAACTGCAGCCAGATCATCGAGATCATCCAAAAGGATTATCCTTCGTTGCAGAACACAATCGGCAACAAGGTCCGTCTGGGTAAGATCGTCTCTGCGCTTGGCTTCAACTTCAAGGATCACTCGCATGTGCCTTATTACGAGGTGATCCCGCTGAGGGTAGCCTAAAAGTAGGAGGGGTGATGTGAGGGGTATGTGAGGGATTTGTGAGAGATTCCAAACATCCCTCACATCCTCAACCCCCTTAGTACAAAGGCATTCCGAGAGAAAATGTGAGGGATAGCATATTTCTTACTCAATATTGATGACGATTCGGCGATAGGCGGGGAGATGGAATGGGCCGTTGTCATGAACCTCACAGATGAGGTGCAGCTCCCCTTTGTCTGCATCAGCTGGAATCTGAATGTTGGTTTTGGGCTGATCCGCCTGCGTGATGATGGCCTTGGTGGTGCCGATCTCAGGCTGTTGCCACCAATGGAAAGAGAGCGTATCGCGTATAACGTCTTCTGAATTTGTAAAACGGCATCATCTCAAGTCTGCCAGTGCTGTGCAATCAGCAACGAAACGTCTTTTAGATTTGGATCTTATTACTGAACAGCATAAATCCTACTCTATCTCTGACCCGCTTTTAAGAATCTGGATAGTCCGCTAATTTCTCCCCTTCGAACCTGTTGAATATGGTTTCAAGTCTAATGATTTAATAATATCATTGATTGATTGTTCTATACTATCTGTAAGACACTTATTAACTAATATTGGTAATACATTTAATCATCACACTCCCAGCACCACAGCAGGGTCGATATTCAGTTTGCGACTTATCTCCCTTCCGATTTTCAGCGATGGCTCGCTCTTGCCGTTCATAATCTCACTGACACGGGCATTGCTGAGACCAAGCATTTCTGCGAGTTTTGTCTGGGTAATGCCCATTTCGTAGAGACGTAGTTTGATGACATCTATCAGCGTAGGTTTACTGATGGGATAGTGGACGTCTTCATATTCTGCTACCATATCAGAAATCATATCCAACTCCAGATAGTTTGGGTCGTCTTCTGGAGTAGAGTCGTTGACTACTTTAAGCAGTTCATCAATTCTTTTCATCGCTGCTCTATAGGCAGCTTCGCTCTTAATCTGTGCCATACTTATATATTCTTTATATCCTTAATTGCGTCATACTCTGAATGTGTTCCAACAAAACGGATATAAACCGTCTTGGGTGTAAACAGTATCAAAACCACGAGGCGATAGTCATTGCCTTTGATGTTGAACACATATCTCTGATTGCCTACGGCATCTACGCTGTTAAATGTGTTCTTGATATCAGCGAAACAAGTCCATTCCGCCTTCTTCGTCTTCTCATACCATTCCTCTAATGCTGTCTTGGATTGAGGATTCTTGATATAGTATTCAACCAATGTACTTTTGGATATTATTCTCATCATTATTCTTTTTGGGTACAAATTTAGGAATATTATTCGGAAATTCCAAATATTTTTCGGAAAATCTTAAAAGGGGTGCTCGCTGGACTTACAGGGATATCGCGACGGAAAAGAAATCTATCGAATATTACTGAGTAGTTCTAACGCTGAAGTCTCTTGCATCTTGATATAGGCAAAGAGCCTTTTACCTTCTGAACTATCGCAAAATTTGCGACAGTTGGAACATTTGCCAACTCCTCATGTATAAGAGGTTAGTATTGTAAAACAGAAGGGTATTATTGTTTAACAAGAGCATAGTATTGGGAAATAGTTAGTACTTAACTGGCGCACAAAAATATATAGAAGCTAATGAATTATTAAATATTACTGACATCCGACATAAAATCAGTTTATTTATCTGTTATTCAAAGATATACAATTTTACTTACTGACATAAAACCGACATAATACTGACATAATACCGACATAAAACCGTCATCGTAGCAGCCTTTTGGTATTAAGAGGCACTTATAATGCCAGCCCTAAGGGGAGCGAATGGACGAATGAGACTTAGCAATCTTCAGCATTAAGTTAACTCTTGAATTCTCTAGAGAATTGAATGCTTTAATTAGTCCTTACGATTGCGGAACCTAAAGTTATTGGTTAGATTCTCTAGAGAATTTAGCAGCTAGTATTAACCTGAAATTGTGCGAGAACCAAGTATCGAATCAGCGAACTCCCTTATGAGATGTCATTGGCATCAATATTAGGGTAAAACGTGCATTATATGTCAGATTTATGTCGGTAATATGTCAGTATTATGTCGGTATTATGTCAGTATACTAGATAAAATTCAACAAACAACATATTGATTATAAGTGATTTACCTTATAATCTATGTCGGATGTCAGTATATTTTGGAAATTTCTTACCTAATACTGATAATGATACGGCGATAGGCGGGCAGATGGAAAGAGCCGTTGTCATGAACCTCACAGATAAGGTGCAGCTCACCTTTGTCTGCATCAGCAGGAATCTGAATGATGGTTTTGGGCTGATCCGCCT
>Ga0247610_10006051_pt1 | contig 12652 bp, 9 predicted proteins | sample 174DNAGHGhighgp2_FD_193483 | JGI IMG/M metagenome (GOLD analysis project Ga0247610, IMG submission 193483) | Sheep rumen microbial communities from Palmerston North, Manawatu-Wanganui, New Zealand - 1742 DNA GHGhigh gp2 | ecosystem: Host-associated > Mammals > Digestive system > Stomach > Rumen ...
AAGCGCTCAGAAGGAAATGAACCAGAAGCTGCGTAGCGAGGGCGTTGTGTTCTTGAATGACGTATACCAGCGTCTCGGATATCCTCGCACTAAGGACGGTCAGATTGTCGGATGGGTGTACGACCCTGACCATGAGATAGAGGGTCATTACGGAGACAACATGGTTGACTTCGGCATCTACGATATTCTCCAGAAGCATGGTCCCGAGAAGATTGCATTCCTGAACGGTTACATTCCTTCAATCTGGCTTGACTTCAACGTAGACGGAATCGTTTACGACCTCATTTGAGATAGAGACGGACTAAAAGCTGTGGGTAGCGGGATATTTGAACAAGATATTCTCGACTACCCATGGCTTTACACCTTTGAAGGAGGTGGATACGCAGAATGAGTGCATTAAGAAACTTCGGATATTTACTTGCTGGAGTTGGCATTGGTACTATTGCGACGTCGATATTGTACCGTAGAGAACTTTCTAAACCAATTGGCGAAGAGATAGAGTATGTTTCACAGTACCCTGATGAAGAGGATGAAGATGATTTTTCAGATAATCAAGATGGTTGGTCAAGCAATAGCAGGCGCAGTTCAGCGGTTCCTTCGCATGATAGGGCTGGGTCACAAGAAAGATATTCCTCAGGAAGCGGAAGAGGGTCAGGACGAGATTCACGTGGACGCAGAGATACACGTGAACAAGAGTTCGGAACCAATCAAACTAACGTTGTCAACGTCTACGGACAACGTCAGAAAGATATTGCGCACTCGGTCGGTCAGGAACATTTTGAAGGACCAGATAAGAGGGATCCGTACGAAAGGTCAAAGCGTAAAAGAGAAAATGATACACCGTATTCAAAGATGTATCGCAATCAATCGAATCCGGCTGACATGATATATGAGGCGGAGATTGATAGTAGTGTTGAGGAAGATGTGGAAGAAGAGCTCCCCATCATAGAGCAAGATATTCATAGAATGTACAATCTTGAACGGGTCGAAGCCAACTTCGAAATCTTTATTGGGGATAATCCCCAAGATTTCGTAACGGTGGTGTTCTACAAAGGCGATAAGACCTTGTGCGATGAGGATGAGCAAATCATTCCATATCCTGAGGAAGTTGTAGGGATGGTGGCTCTGAATAGACTTATGGAAGGCGGTCCGGGAACTGATGGAGACGTGATATTTGTCCGAAACCTTAGGACTTGCATTAACTATGAGGTTGTACTAGACCTGGGTTGCTACTCGCAAACCGTTCTAGGACTGTTCGAGAACCATCTGAATTCGGATGGTGGTAAGGGTGCTAATACTCAATGAGTCATATGACTTGAACAAGACATATTTTAAGAACGCGTCGTATGTAGAGTGGCTGGAATCGTTCACAATCGACGAACGAGAGAGTGATATTTCGAGGAAAACGTATCACAAACTTATCAGGACGTTGTGGGCGATTCCTTTCACTGCCGACCTCGGTAATGACATTGACCGCGCTAAGGATGGGATTGAACTTCGCAGTAGGTACAACGATATTCTTGCAGAGAAGGCTGGTGATGGAGATTTCATCATGCCTGATGTGCATGAGATATTTGGTCCTTGCCGAGTGTTGGAGATGCTGATTGCGTTAACAATGAACATGTACGATATTATGCTCTATACGGAATTCTATGATAGCGTTAGTACCTGGTTTTGGGAAATCATGGGATGCCTTGGATTCGATTTGCTAGACGATATTTCTTGGATTGATGGGCCAGCTGGTAGTGCTGACTTGGTGAATCGAATTTGTGAAGACGTTATGGAGCATCGAGACGTCTTGACTGATGGTACCGTTATATCTCGTGGCGGTTGGTTCGGCGTTGAAGGCTGGAGCAGGATGGAGATTTGGTACCAGATGCACGCGTTCTTGGATAGATATTTCTAATCGCGCTCGATAGTGTGAGATATATTTGTATCATTTTGAGTGACAGTTTTTGTAAATAACCATGAAGAGTTAGCATCGGCTAACACTTAATGCGGACATAATGTCCGCAAAACTTAGAAAAACTCGTCAAAAAACACTAAAAAACACCAAAAATAAACACCATTTTATGGTTTGGGTTTTTTTTATATAGCGTTTCAATTACTATATTACTTTTCATATTTTAGAAAAAAAATGGTGTTTTGGTGTTTTTGACCCCTCACACCCCCTCTGACCTGCGATTTCTTTAACACCATTTTAAAACCGTTTTTGATTTTAACACCATTTTTTTTTGGTGTTTTTTGCCTACATGATTAATGAAAGGGGGTGAGCCTTTGGAGTTCTTTAAAATTCGCGAAAGAAACACCAAAAATGGAGATGAGATATATCCTGATTTCATAATTGGACGTCACAAAGACTTCATGGTTCGTGGACATGCATTCTATGCGATATTTGATGAAGAGACTGGTTTATGGTCTACAGATGAAAGTTCCGTTCAAAGAATTGTAGATAGAGCACTGTACGAGTATGCTCAGAATCGTAAGAGTGATTATGATGGAATGATATCTGTACAGTACATGTCAAACTTTGGTTCTCATGCATGGTCTAACTATCGCAAGTATATTAAGGAGATGTACGATAATTACCACGAGCTTGATACCAAACTTACATTCTCAGACCAAACACGAAAGCTAAAAGATTACGCAAGCAAGCGACTTCCATATCCTCTGCGAGATGGTGACCACTCAGCATGGGATGAACTTGTCGGGACGTTATATTCTGAAGAAGAGCGTAGAAAGATTGAATGGGCGATTGGTTCAATAGTTGCTGGAGATTCTAGAAAGATTAGCAAGTTCTTTGTCTTGTATGGTGCACCCGGTTCAGGTAAGGGAACTATACTAGATATTATTGCAAAGCTATTCGAAGGATATTTTTGTATCATAGAATCCAAAGCACTCGGTAGTCGTTCCTCCGATTTTAGTACAGCACCGTTCAAAGACAATCCGTTGGTGGCATTGGAATACGATAGCGACTTAAGTAAGGTCGAGAACAACACTCGTCTTAACTCCATAATCTCACATGAGACGATTCCAGTTCGAGAACTTTACAAAGCTGCATACAACGTCAAGATTAACGCCGTTATATTTTTGGCCACTAACACTCCAGTGCAAATCACAGATGCTAAATCGGGTATCATACGCCGTCTGATAGATATTAATCCGACTGGTGTTAAGATTCCTAGCCGTCAGTATGTCAAACTTGTAGATGCTATCGAGTTCGAATTGGGTGCTATAGCTAAGCACTGCATGGATATTTACAAGAAGCTTGGTATCCATTACTACGATGCGTATCGGTCTACTGACATGATGGAGCGAACAGATATTTTCTTCAACTTCATCGAGGAATCATATTTTACATTCAAGCAAGACAATGGCGTTACGTTAAAGCGTGCATGGCAAATGTTTAAGGAGTATACAGAAGATGCCGGACTAAGATATTTGATGCCAAAGCATAAATTCAAGCAAGAGTTACGCGAATATTTTGAAGACTTCATACCAAGTACAACAATAGATGGAGTTCATGTAAACAATTACTATCGAGGATTCTTGAATTGGAAGATTGATGGTAAGAGAGATATTCGCGTAGTAGAAGGTGAGAAAGATGAAGACGATATTCCACCGTGGCTTCAATTGAGCATGGATGCTGGATTGAATTCATTATTGGATGACGAACTAAGAGACTGTTTGGCACAGTATGCAAATGAAGAGGGTGTTCCGTTTAAGAAGTGGAAAGATATTTCTGGTACACTAAAGATGCTTAACACCCATTTTCTGCATTATGTTAAGATGCCGCCCAACCATATTGTAATCGACTTCGACTTGAAAGACCCTAATACAGGAGAGAAATCTGCAGCTTTGAATTTGAAAGCAGCATCCGAATGGCCGCCTACGTATGCTGAGTTTAGCAAAAGTGGTAAAGGGTTACATCTTCATTATATTTATGATGGAGACGTGAGTCGATTGCGAACGTTATATTCGGATGACATCGAAATTAAGGTCTTTAAAGGTAATAGTAGTTTAAGAAGACAGCTTACTGCATGTAATCAGATTCCTATTAGGACGATAAATAGTGGCCTACCATTAAGAGAGGAGCGGAAGGTGATAAATCATGACGCTGTAAAAAGCGAACGAGCTCTTCGTGACTTGATTAAGCGTAGCTTGACTAAAGAGTTTGGAGCTACAAAGCCTAGTATCGATTTTATTGACCATATTTTACGAGAAGCTAATGAAGCTGGATTGTCGTATGACGTTACTGACATGAAGCAAGCCATAATGATATTTGCGATGAACAGTACAAATCAAAGTGAATATTGTATGAAACTTGCTAGTGAAATGCCATACAAGTCTGAGGAGCCATCCAACAACGTCGACGGTAAGTACAAAGATATTCGTTTGGTGTTCTTTGACGTTGAGGTATTTCCGAATTTGTTGCTAATCAACTGGAAGTTCGAAGGCGATTCCGAATGCGTTAGGATGATAAATCCTTCTCCGGAAGAAGTCGGAGACTTATTTAACTACAAGCTAGTTGGATTCAACAATCGACGTTATGACAACCATATTCTGTATGCGAGATACATTGGCTACAACAATGAAGAGATTTTCAATCTAAGTCAAAAGATAATTAGCAATGACCGAAATGCTAATTGTACATTTGGTGAAGCGTATAATTTGTCGTATACAGATGTTTACGATTTTGCATCGGCAGGCCACAAGAAGTCTTTGAAAAAATGGGAAATTGAGCTTGGCTTGCACCATCAAGAGCTCAATCTTCCATGGGACAAACCAGTAGCTGAAGACGATTGGGCAACGGTAGCTGAGTATTGCGACAATGACGTTATATCTACAGAAGCAGTCTTTAAGCACTTGCATGGTGACTTCAGAGCACGAGAGATTCTAGCCGATATTGCTGGAATGACTGTTAATGACAGTACAAATGCTTTAACTACCAGAATCATATTTGGTAATGAGAAGAAGCCGCGTCTTAATTGGCATGACCTTGCTGAAGATTTTCCGGGTTATAAATACCGCAACGGTAAGAACATGTATCGTGGAGATGACGTTGGTCGAGGAGGATGGGTTTATGCCAATCCTGGAATGTATGACCATTGTATCACATACGATGTGGCTTCTATGCATCCAACATCTATTATTCAACTAAGATATTTGGGTGACTACACTGAACGCTTCCAAGATTTGGTAAACATTCGACTCTTCATAAAGCATGGTGACTATGATTCTGTCGGAAAGATATTCGACGGAAAGCTTAAACCATATTTGAAGAACAAAGAAGAAGCAAAGGATTTGTCGAATGCATTGAAGACTGCCATTAACTCCGTGTATGGTCTTACTTCAGCATCATTCGAAAATGCATTCAAAGATAAACGCAATAAGAATAACATAGTTGCACTCCGTGGAGCATTATTTATGCGAACCTTACAAGATGAGGTTGAAGAGCGTGGCTACAAAGTAGTCCATATTAAGACAGATTCAATTAAGATAGCAGACCCGACGCCAGAGATTGAACAATTCGTGTATGAGTTTGGCAAACGGTATGGCTATATTTTCGAAATTGAAGCTGTATGGGACAAGATTTGTTTGACTAACAATGCAGTCTATATTGGCAAGCAGTCTGTACTAAGTCCCGATGCTCCTGGAAAGTGGACTGCTACTGGTAAACAGTTCCAAGAGCCATACGTATTCAAAAAGATATTCTCTCATGAGCCGATAGAGTTCAAAGATATTTGCATAACCCTGTCCACTCAGTCGGCATTCTATCTAGACATGAATGAGAACCTGCCCGACGGCGAATCAAACCCAATGTTTGTTGGCCGTACTGGAGCATTCTGTCCGATATTACCGGGACATGGAGGAGGTGAGCTAAAACGTATAGAATCAGATGGCCGACTATCATTTGCTAGTGGTACGAAAGGGTATCGATTTTTGGAAGCCGAAGCTGTTCGCGGTACCGATACCGAGCAGTACATTGATTACGGATATTTTGATACGTTAGTTGATGCGGCTATAGACACTATTTCTAAGTTTGGTGACTATTATCGGTTTGTAGATGACTTAAAAGATATTCCATGGGTAATGCCATGTGGAGATTCACTAATGGAATCATGCCTACATTGTCCTCATCTACAGAAAGCACATGGATTGTGTGATTTAGGTTTCGACGTTTCCGATATTATGACAAAGTATGTAAGGAGTTAAGTTATGCCTCGCGACAATTTTCCCACCATCAACATTTCCGACGCTCGTTTCATTTTCTATACCAACTTCAAGGGTACTGCAGGCCCGTACAATAATGAGGGTGAAAGATATTTCAATGTAATCCTCGACGGAGAAGCGCTTGAGACTGCACTTGATTTGGGTATGAATGTTAAGACGACAAAGCCTCGTGAGGGTTACGAGCCGGTTAAGTATATTAAGGTTAACATTGGTTACAAGTATCGTGCTCCAATTGCTATGCTTATCAATTCTCATGCTAAGAGGTCCCTTACGGAGAATACTATCGGCGTTCTTGACGATTACGAGTACTCTAATGTTGATTTGGTTATTCGTCCGAATCGTTGGCGTCGTCCGAATGGTGATACTGGGATTAACGCATATTTGCAGGCTATTTACGCAACTGTTGTGGAGGATCCATTTGTCTCTAAGTATTATGACATTCCTGATACTACTGAAGATGAGACCATCTAAACAGTAAGATATTTGTTAGAGCGATTCTAAGCCGTTTTAAGGGCCTTTAATACATCGAATGGGTAAATACTCATAAGATATTTAAACGTGCCCTTAAAACGGCTCTTGTTAGCTAGGAACGGTATTATGGTACGTCTATATCCTGAACAAGAAGAAGCTGTCAACAAACTTAGCAATGGTTCCGTATTAGTTGGTGGTGTTGGTTCTGGAAAGTCTATTACAGCCTTGGCATATTTCATAAAGAAAGTATGCCGTGGCGGCTATGAAAAGATATTCACACCACTTGTACCAAAAGACCTATACATCATTACAACGGCTCGTAAACGAGATACATGGGAATGGCATGACGAACTTGTACCGTTTGGTTTGTCAACCGATAGGGACTTTAGTGTAGGACGGATATTAGTAACCATCGACTCTTGGAACAACATCCACAAGTACGAAGATATTCGTAATGCGTTCTTCATTTTTGATGAGCAACGAGTTGTTGGCTCTGGAGCATGGGTTAAGTCATTCCTAAAGATATCTAGAAACAACGAATGGGTTCTGTTAAGTGCTACTCCGGGCGACACATGGATTGACTACGTTCCGATATTCTTAGCCAATGGTTTTTATAAGAATCGTACTGCGTTTACAAAAGAACATGTAGTGTTTGACAGGTTTGCTAAGTATCCAAAGATTATAGGTTACATACACACTGAAAAGTTAATAGCTTTACGTAAAAAGATATTAGTAACAATGAAAGACAAACGTCAAACGAAGCGCCATGTAATAGACGTAACTGTTGAGTACAAGAAAGATATTTATGACATGGCCTTTAAAGACCGATGGAATCCGTATGAAGAAGAACCGATTCGTGATGCAGGACAGCTATGCCATATTTTGAGGCGAATTGTAAATTGTGATGACGACAGATTAAAGAAGCTATCGGATATTGTTAAGAAACACTCTCGTGTGATTGTGTTTTACAATCTTGATTCTGAACTTGAACAGTTACGAACATTGTCACAAAGATATTTCAATGAAAGCGATGTCACGGTAGCTGAATGGAACGGCCATCGGCATGAGCCTCTTCCACAGACTGACAAATGGGTATATTTAGTTCAGTACACTGCTGGGGCTGAAGGTTGGAATTGTACATCAACTGACACAATTGTGTTCTACTCATTAAACTATTCATACAAAATAATGGAACAGGCAAGTGGCAGAATAGACAGAATCAATACAAGATATTCTGATTTGTACTACTACAGGTTTGTTTCAGATTCGTCAATAGACAAGAGCATCTTACGAGCTCTAAAGAACAAGCGAAACTTCAATGAAAAGATATTCCTGCGGACATAATGTCCGCGCAGAAAAAACCACGCCTTTAATAGGAGAGGTATGAGACTTTTTTTACCTCTATATTTTAGTTAAAAACTATGATTTTTCTTTTTTCCTTGAAAGGGCGGCTATGAAGAGAGAAAGTGCTTTCCAATCCGCTCTAATAAAAGACCTTAAAAAGATATTTCCAGGATGTATGGTGCTAAAGAATGATTCATCATACTATCAAGGCATTCCAGACCTATTAGTTTTGTATAAAGACAAATGGGCGATGCTAGAGTGCAAAAGATATTCTACGGCTCAACACAGACCCAATCAAGATTACTATGTTGACAAGTTCAATGACATGTCGTATGCAAGTTTCATATTTCCAGAGAACAAAGAAGAGGTATTACATGAACTTCAACAAGCATTTCAATCTTGATGGTAAGCACGCATTTTTGGGAGCAAGCAATTACTCATGGGTTAACTACGATAGAGAAAAGTTGTGCGAGGCATATCGTAACAATCAAGCAAGATATCGTGGAACACAACTACATGAGTTTGCAAGTCAGTGTATAAAGCTAAGACAGAAGCTTCCAGATGTAACTAAAACGTTAAACATGTTTGTTAACGATGCGATAGGTTACCGCATGTCGTCTGAGCAAGTTCTATACTATTCAGACAATTGCTTTGGTACAGCCGATGCCATATCTTACAATGAAACTACAAAGATATTACGCATACATGACTTGAAGACTGGTACTACTCCGGCTTCTATGAAGCAACTCTATATTTACACAGCACTGTTCTGTTTAGAGTACGGTTTAGACCCTCATTCTATGACGATTGACTTGCGAATCTATCAATTCGACGATATTCAAGGGTGCAATCCTGAAGTAATAGATATTTTGCAGATTATGAAAAAGATTCATGATTTTGACTTATTAGTAAAAGAAATGAAGAAGGAAGAGGAAGAATCATGATAGTTACTGAGCAACAGTATTCTGATTACTTAATGCACTATGGAACTCCTAGACATTCAGGAAGATATCCTTGGGGGTCGGGCGATAATCCATACCAGCGTAATGCTAACTTCAGAGCCCATGTACTAGAGCTTAGACATCAAGGAATGAGTGATGCTGAGATAGCTCGTGGAATGGGCATGACTAAGAATGAAATGATAGCGGCCATGTCTAGAGCAAGAGCTGAGAACCGAGCTGAAGATGTGGCAGAAGCTAAGCGTCTTATTGAAAAAGGATATTCTCAGTCTGCAGCAGCTAGACGCATGGGCATCAATGAGTCTCAGCTTCGTAATCTTCTTAAGGAAGATATTCAAGCACGAGCTAATCTTACAGGTGAAACCGCAGAGTTGTTGAAAGCAGACCTTGAAGCTAACGGAGGATATTTAGATGTTGGCGCTGGTGTTGAGCAATACATGGGCACTAGTAGGTATGTATTCGACAATGCTGTTTCTCAGCTAGTATCAGAAGGATATTCTGTAGAAAAGATTAAAGTAACACAAGCTGGTACTGGACAGAACACTACTGTTAAGGTATTGGCCCCTCCTGGAACTACTTGGGCAGATATTAACTTCCATCGGGAAGATATTCGTCTAATCAATGCTCCGTATGACCAAACTGCTGATGGAAGCGGAAGGTCTAAGCTTGGTTTGGAACGTCCAGTTGCTATTGACCCAAACCGAGTAATGGTTCGTTTCGCAGACGATATTGGTCCTGATGGTGGTCGAGGCATTGAGAAAGACGGTGTCATCGAGTTACGTCGTGGCGTAGACGATATTTCATTAGGTGCTGCCAATTACGCTCAGGTTCGAATCAATGTCGGCGACAGCCACTTCATTAAAGGTATGGCCGTATATTCTGATGACATGCCAGATGGTGTAGACATCATTTTCAACACAAACAAGCACTCTGACACTCCGATATATGGTCACAAAGACAATAGCGTATTCAAAGAGCTAAAGGTTAATAAGGAAACGGGCGATATTGATTGGGACAATCCTTTTGGAGCTACAATCAAACGCGAAGGCGAGAACAAAAGCGACTTACGTTTAGCACAAAGATATTATACAGACAAAAATGGTAAGAAGCAGCTTTCGGCTATTAATGTTGTTAACGAGGAAGGTGACTGGGAGACTTGGGCACCAACTTTGTCATCTCAGTTCTTATCTAAGCAGCTACCATCTGTTGCTAAGCAACAGCTAAAGATATCCTCAGATGCTAAGCAAGCTGAGCTAGACGATATTATGTCGCTTACCAACCCTACCGTTAAGAAGAAGCTTCTTGAAGAATTCGCAGATGAATGCGATTCTGCTGCAGTTCACTTGAAGGCAGCTGCATTGCCTCGACAGCGCTCACACGTTATATTACCAGTTCCCGGTATTAAAGAGAATGAGATATATGCTCCTAACTATGAGAATGGTGAACAAGTAGCATTAGTCAGACACCCGCACGCAGGCCGTTTCGAAATTCCAGTATTAACGGTAAACAACAATGTCAAGTCTGCAGAGAGAGTAATAGGAAGAAATTCTCCCGATGCTGTTGGCATTAATGCTAAAACCGCGGGCATATTGTCTGGCGCTGACTTTGACGGTGATACAGTATTGGTTATTCCTACTAAAGGCACCAATATTCAAAGCCAGCCACCTCTTAGAGGTCTGAAAGACTTCGAACCTAAGGAAGCTTACCGGGCATATCCTGGAATGCCTGAGACAAGCAAAGAGAATGGCTTCGACAAACAGAAAGAGATGGGTAAGGTCTCTAATCTTATTACCGACATGACGATTAAGAACGCACCTGACGAAGATATTGCTCGTGCAGTTCGTCATTCCATGGTAGTAATCGATGCCGAGAAACACAACCTAGACTGGAAGCGTTCTGAGCGCGAGAATGGTATTGCAGACCTTAAGAAAAGATATCAGGGCAAGGCCTCTGGCGGAGCATCGACTCTCATATCTAGAGCAAAGAGCGACTTGTATGTAAACAAGCGTAAGGAGATAACTCCTGACAAGCGTACTGGTGAGAGAAGATATATTGAGACCGGTGACATGTATCCGGAGCGCAAACTCAATCCTGAAACAGGAAAGAAAGAGCTTACCGGTAAGATGAAGATGTCTACGACCAAGACCACTAAGATGGCCGAGGCCAAAGACGCATATTCTCTGTCATCTGGTACTCGTATGGAAAACATATATGCAGACCATGCGAATCGTCTAAAGGCAATGGCTAACACTGCAAGAAAAGAAGCTCTTCGCACAGAAGCAGTTCCATATTCTGCATCAGCAAGACAGGCATATTCTAAAGAGGTTGCTAGTCTTGAGGCCAAGTACAAGTTAGCTCAGAAAAACCGTCCATTGGAACGACAAGCTCAGATAATTCAAGATGTCGTTGTTCGGTCAAAGCTCAATGCTAATCCAGATATTCGTGATGACCCTGATAGGCTTAAGAAATTAAAGAATCAAGCACTTCGTGAGGCTCGTGAACGTACTGGTGCTAAGAAAAGTGACTTCTATATTACTGATGAAGAGTGGGAAGCTATTCAAGCTGGTGCTATACACAAGACTCGTCTCGAAGCTTTGTTAAGAACTGCTGATTCTGACCGTGTTAAAGAACTAGCATTGCCTAAGTCTAACAGTAAGATATCCTTGTCGGTCATATCTAGGGCCAAGTCAATGCAAGCATCGGGTGCCACACAAGCTGAGATAGCTGATGCACTCGGTATTAGTACATCCAGTGTTAACGAGATACTACTTAAATCTAGAACTGAGTAAAGGGGGTCATATTTATGGATGATTCAGCTGAGTATCTATTAACCACCTGCGACAATCCATGGAGCCCATTCACACAGTTCAGAGAATGGTTCACTTGGGACATAACTAATGGGTGGCATCTGAATGACGATGGTACTGTAGGATTAGGCTATTGCACATCAAGACTGCTGGACAGACTTACAGCAACGTCGGAAGATATTAGTCCTGCTCAATACAACCGGGACATATCTGATGCAATTGACGAGATACTAAAGTTTAACATACCAGGTGTCTACATGCGCGTTAAGAAGAGCGATTACGAGCATTGGGTGCCTAAGAAGAGCGTGCTATAAGGATTGTAGACCTTTAGACTCGGGAGGATATTTGTCCTCTCGGGTCTTTTGGTCACTTTTTACCGTTTAGTGTTGTTACTGGACTGGGTCATATTCTCTTTTGAGCGTTCGCACATGATTGATAGCACTATCTAAGCCTCTATAGCATGAGCTTGAGCACTAGTCCATATTCTCATACGAGCTCTCTACCATGCTTGAGACTACTCACACAGTCCTTAGCTCTTTAGAGCCCTCTTATAGTGGGTCATATTCTCTCACAAGCGTTCACACACGCTTGATAGCACTATCTAAGCCTCTATAGCATGAGCTTGAGCACAAGTCCATATTCTCATACGAGCTCTCTACCATGCTTGAGACCACTCTCACAGTCTTTAGCTCTTTAGAGCCCTCTTATAGTGGGTCATATTCTCTCACGAGCATTCACACACGCTTGATAGCACTATCTAAGCCTATCTACCATGCTTGAGACCGCTCTCACAGTCTTTAGCTCTTTAGAGCCTTCTTATAGTGGGTCATATTCTCT
>Ga0247610_10006053_pt1 | contig 12649 bp, 8 predicted proteins | sample 174DNAGHGhighgp2_FD_193483 | JGI IMG/M metagenome (GOLD analysis project Ga0247610, IMG submission 193483) | Sheep rumen microbial communities from Palmerston North, Manawatu-Wanganui, New Zealand - 1742 DNA GHGhigh gp2 | ecosystem: Host-associated > Mammals > Digestive system > Stomach > Rumen ...
TGGAGAGCACAGGATCAAAATCCATCAGGAAAATATCCTCGATGGGAATCATCTTGGGTTCCGGATGAACCGTCGTGTTCAGCGGATACTGGTTGAACTCACTGTAAGCCAGTGTCATGGCGGATTCGCCGATCAGCCAGTCGATAAATTTGTGGGCCGCTTCCTGCTCGTCCGCGGGACCGCCCTTGACCATTGCCGCCGCAGTCACGCCGTAACCTGCGCCTTCCTTCGGGTAGGAAACAACCAGCGGATATCCCTGGTCCACCACTGTCTGTGCATTATCGGAATAGCCGATGGCCACACCGACCTCCCCCAGGCCTGCGGAAGTAAAGGGCGCTGCGCCTGCCTTGGTGTAAACAAGCACGTTTTTATCCAGTGCCTTCAGGTACTTGAAGCCTTCTTCGGTGCCCAGGCGCTGTACAGTCTGGGACAGTACGGTATAGGCGGCTCCGGAGGTTGCCGGATGGGCTACACAGACTTCACCCTGATACTCGGGTTTCAGCAGGTCATCCCAGCTGGTCGGCGGTTCCAGGCCTTTTTCCTTAAGCCAGTCCGCATTGCTGCCAAAGCAGGTGACGATAATCTGCAGCGGAACATACATGCCGTTGGGATCAACAAAGCGCTGGTCCATCTGGTCGATGTTTGCCGGAACGTAGGGCTCCAGCAGGTCTTCAGCAGCCATAGCCATTGAAAGGTCATTGCCCATGCCGAATATCATGGCAACCTGGGGATTGTCCTTTTCGGCTGCCACCCGGGCCTGCATCTCACCGGCGCTGAGGCGGACATACTTGACTTCAATGCCGGTTTCCTGGGTGAACAGTTCCACCAGGCCGGCCACTTCCGCCTCGACATAGCAGCTGTACATGGTAAACGAGTTCTTTTGTGTCACTTCGCTGTTTGCGGGAATGCATACCGCAAAGAGAAGGGCAAGGCAGAGGGTTAACGTGATGAGCTTTTTCATTTTCCTTTCCTCCATTTTTTTACATTTTAATTGTACTTCCCCGTACAATTATCGACGTTCCGAGAAGAAGGTTTTCCGGATGGACTTGCCTGTTCTCAATGATATCCAGGAGCATCTGGGCTGCAGCACGCCCCATCTCCATACGGTTCAGGGACATGGTCGTCAGGTCAAACCACGGCAGGGAGGCATAGTCCATATCGTTGACGCCTGCAACGGAGATGTCCTGCGGAACAGCCAGCCCCTTCTCCCGCAGATACACCATTGCACCGATCGCCAGCTGATCTGTCGCGGCAAAAACCGCAGTCGTGTCCGGATATGCCGTGTGGATCTGCTGCATCGCCCGATAGCCGTTTTCCTTTGCCTGGTCCAGTTTGTTTGCCGGCAGGTCGATTTCCACATCCCTGGCTTCGATTCCGCGGATGCGGCAGAAATCCCGGTAAGCTTCCCTGCGGATTTCCCCGATCCCTGTCGGCAGCACAATGTGGGCAATTTTCGTGTGGCCCAGGTCACTCAGGTACGTCATCATCTCCATAGTACCTTTGTAATGGTCATTGTCCACATAAGGTACTCCGCTGCTCTGCGGCGGTCTCCTGCGAAGCGCCACCACAGGAATGTGGATCCTTTGGAGCATGTTCAGCAGTTCTTCCGTCCACTCATCCGGCGTGATAATCAGGCCGTCAAACCGCATCTGCCGGGCCTGCTGCAGGAAACTCATCAGTTTTTCAGCGCTGCGTTCCATGTTTCCGTAAAAAATCTGGTAACCGTTCTCCTGCAGCAGTTTTTCAGCGCCGGCTGCGTTTTCGGAGAAAAATGGGTCCTTGATATCCGGAATCGTCAGCCCGATGAGCTTTGTGTCATTTTTGGACAGCATTCTTGCGGTGTTGCTCGGGACAAAATCCAGCTTCTCAATCGCTGCGAATACCTTGTTCGCCGTTTCTTCGCTGATATCCGTATAGCCGTTCAGTACCCTCGACACGGTGGATACGGACACACCGCAGAATTTCGCCACATCTCTGATTGTTGCGCTCACGGTATTCTCCTTTACTAAACCGGTTTCGGTAATTTGAGTATAAGCAATATCCGGCAATTTTGTCAATACTTATTTTTTTGAAAATCCATCTATCCCATGCAATCGTTTGCTTCTGTCGTTCGGAAAGTACATCCTGCATTCTATGATTGTCACGTGCCATTAATAATTAACTAAACCGTTAAAGCTCTCCTTGCAGCCCGCATCCTGCCGCAAAGGGAATCTTTCAGATGTGAAAGTCCGGAGGGATATCCGGAAATGTATATCGCAAATATACCCCGGCGAGGATACGCGGCCGCAATACAAAGGGAAACGCGCAATGAAGCACAGGAGGAAACGGATATTCCCGTTCAGTTGTCTGACTTGGTGGCTGATATGGTAGCAGAAAGCCTGAGGCATATTCCTGAAGGTTATGACGGGAATCATCCCTGTGTGCAAAATGCAGGAAGCCGGATTGATGTGTTCGAGATATGGGTATCCGCCTCAGGCAACGGACACGGGTCCGGAATACAATCTGTCGCCTGAGGCCCGGTCTTCAGATTGCCGGCAAATAGTGCTGGAATGGGTTAACGTTTCCCGGTCTCCTGTTCCTTCCGGCCGTATCGTATCGGCTCAGCAGCCGTGCGCCGGAAAAGGGAGATCAGCGGCCCCATGAACAGGGCGGTAATCATTGTACCGGCTCCGATTTTGTCCGGACCGCCCAGGATCCAGCCCATGCCCACACACAGGAGATCCGTGGCAATGCGGATATATTTGAAATACTTCTGTTTTGTACGTTCTGAAAGGGTCAGGGCTACAGCGTCGTAAGTGGAAACCCCAAGGTCGCCCGTAAAATAAAAAGCGGAGCCGAAGCACATCACCACTACGCCGACGGACAGCAGGGCAATACGCACCGGCAGGCTGGGCGCTGGAAAAATCTGTTGCATCAGCCGTTCGCTGAAGGTGGCAATATATCCCACCAGGAAGATGTTCATCACGGTTCCGAGGCCGATCTTGCTGCGGTTCCAGAAGAAGATCCCGGCCAGCATTGCCAGGTTGAGAATCATGTAGAATGTGCCGTAATCCAGGCCCAGCCCTGCCTTTGCATGGCGGCCGAGGCTTTGGGCAAAGACCTGGAACGGATCAACCCCCATTCCGGAGTGGCTGAACAGTCCCACCGAAAACGCGCAGACCGCCACACCGAACAGTGTCATCAGCATGCGGCGAAGTTCCTCACCTTTCAGCCACTTTTTCATATACTCTCTTCCTCCCTCCTTCGGATCGATCGCTGCAGCAATCCGGCCTATGGTACAGCGGGAAAAGCCGTTTGTCAAAGGCTTCGCATCAGTTCAATCGCGTTGAATGGATATTATTAACAGGCAGGATTTGCGCTGTCAGGTATGGAATGCACGCCCGGCAAATCCGAGCCAAGGGCAGCCCCAGCAGGAAGTCGGTTGCCGGGTTTTTCTAAAAACGGTACGAAATGATTCAGGGCCAATAGCAAAAACGGAACTCCCGAATCTTCCCGGGCTCTCCCTTATGTATTTCTTTGGGACGGTTTGCCGGCCGACGGCAGCATCCTCCCCGATCATCTTTTCTTCATAAACAGGGATTCACCAGGCAACAGCTTAAATATATCTCGTAATTTTCTCCTGCCGAAAAGCAGTACGCTTCCGGTTTGATCGTCTTTGGGAATGTTTCCGTACTGTTTTATTTCCGGGACGGCAGTTCGTGGATATCATAAGTATCATAGTAAATCTGGTAAGCCATGTCTTTATCTCCGGAAAGCTCGATAAGTGCACCTGCCTGGAACATGACAGACAGACTGCCGGAAGATGCTTTGCAGGCTGCGTTGGACACAACCCGGACACGGTGTTCCGGATCACCGGCACACAGGATTGACGCCGCCTCAAAGAGCAGTGTTCCCGTTGCAATGTGATAGTCGCTGGATACAATAGCCAGCCGGTGAACCTGCGGACATTTTTCCTCCAGCATATCCAGGGTATACATGGCATTCTGCGCGGTGGTCTGCGATACATCCTCCACCAGGATCCGGTTTGAGTTGACCCCGTTCGCAGTCAGCCACTCAGCCATCCTGCCGGCTTCCGTCGCGTCCTCGTTTTCTGCCGCCGTGCCGCCTCCTGTGCAAACAATCCAGGCATTCGGGTATTTCTCCGCGCTGTTCAGCACGACCCGGAGCCGTTCAACCAGCTCGTCACGCATGGACCCGTCCGGGTTCAGCTGGAATCCAAGCGCGACGATGCACAATTCATCTGTGTCCGGCAATCCGTCCGGAAGGACATCCTCATGAATCGTCATCCCGCTGTTGACTTCTTTCCACAGTGCCATAATCTGTTTCCATTTTGCTGCGTTTCCCGGGTTCAACGATTGAATCCGGGCAAAAAGATCCGCATTGCGTTCATCCGCTTCTTCACCGTATGCGCCGTAATTGACAATGATCTCCCGGGCTTGTTCCAGGCCGGATTGCAGGAATGTCATCATATCGGCCAGCTGGAAGCCGGCAATCAGTGCGTCCGTATCCGCTTTGAAGGGTGCTGCCGCCTGACATGAAAAATTACCGGCGACATCAATGGAATACCCCTCAGTTTTCCGGATAAAGCCGGCAAGTGCCGCATACAGGAGACGGGCCCGTCGCTGATGGTAATCAGAAGTGACAAGGGTAATTCCTTCAATCTTCTGTTCCTTCAGGATTTCAAAAGTATTCAGCGCATTGCTCACCGTATCCGTCGCCTGTTCATCGGTGAAAATGCGATCTGCATCGATCCCGCACTGCGTCGTCAAATAATCCTTCATCATTCCGGCTTCGGTATGGTTTTCCGGATTGTTATCGCCTGTAGCACCGCCCGAGCAAACCAGGATGGCATCCGGAAACGCCCGGGCTGCTGCTGCAGCCGCCTCGCACCGGGCTTTCAGCTCGTCAGTCATCTCGCCGTTCACAAGTTCAAAGCCAAGCACCACGAAGGCATGCTTTCCGGAAACCGGCAAATCTGCCGGATCGTCCCTGCCGTTCACCCAAATGCGGTAATCCGATGCCATGTAAAGCTTTTTCCATTCATCCGTGATCAGGTCAGCCAGTTCATCATCCAGCACTTCAGTATCTTCGTCAATCAGCTGCAAAGCCCGCCGCGCATTCATCAGATCCGATATAAGCGTGTTCAGGTCAACGATCCGTTCCTCATCCTCCGGCTTCGAATCATGATCCGGCGGTTCTGCAAAAGCGGCACAGTTGGCAGCAATCAGGATGATGGTTAAAAGCAGAACAATCGTTTTCTTCATCCGGGGAACCCTCCTGTATCATATTTGACGTCCGCAAAACGTATGAATACTTTTGGACCGGCATGCGGAAAAATGAATATGCTGGTTATTTGTTCTTCCCGGACCGGTTCATTTCCTGCTTCATCGTGGCCTCTCCCTTTCGGCTGCCGGCAAGCCCCTTTGCTGCACTGTTGAAAGCCGCATCGGCAAATGGTATAATTCCTCCGTTTCATACCCCGCAGCTCGTGTATGGCAGTATGAAAGCAGAAGGGATTCCATGATTTTACGCAGGTTTTACATGCTCCCGCGATCCTGTCGCGGGTGTTTTCACGGAATCCGGCAACTGGAAAGGGATAACACCATGATGAAACGGGTTCTTTCTTTTTTGAAAAAGGAAATGATGCTGACTTTGTCCCTGCTGGCTGCGCTGGCAGCGCTGATAATTACGCCCCCTTCACCGCGGCTTCTTGAAGAAATCGATTGGCACACACTTGGGACGCTTCTGATGATGCTCTGCGTTCTGGAGGGATTCAAGCAGGAAAACCTTCTCCGTCCGTTGGTCAGCCTTGCCGGCAACCTGAAGCGGATGACTGCCCTTTCCCTTTTCCTGATCTTCGGTGTTTTCTTTTCTTCCATGTTCGTAACAAACGATGTTTCACTGATTATCTTCGTCCCGGTGACGATCATGCTCTTCCGTGATGGCGGAAAAGAAAAATATATCCTGCCGGTGATCTCCATGGAAAACATCGCCGCGATCCGCGGATCGCTCCTGACGCCTTTCGGCAGTCCCCAGAATCTTTTCCTGTATGGAAAAGCCGGCGTCAGTGCATGGCATTTCATGCTCCACATGCTGCCGCTGTGTGCGATGTCCGCTCTGCTCCTGGTCGCTTTTGTCTTTGTTCTTTTCCGGAAAAACCCGAAGGAAGGAATCGCTGCCTCTGCGGATCGGATGCCCTGGCCGGCAGAAGGAAGGATTCGCCGGATTGGCTATGTTTGCCTGTTTGTTCTGATCCTGGCTGTGATTGTTACCCGGACTGCGCTGTGGCCCTGGGCAGTCGCCGTCGTTCTGGCCGGGATGCTGCTCCTGGACCGGAAGATCCTCCTGAAAGTGGACTATGTGCTGTTGGTGACCTTCCTTTGCTTTTTTATCTTTTCCTCATCCGTCGCTGCCAATCCCGGGATTTCCGGTTTTCTGAAGAAAGCTGTTGCCGGAAATGAATACTGGTGGAGCATCGGAATCAGCCAGGTTATTTCCAACGTACCTGCTACTATTGTGCTTTATCCGTTTACAGAAAACTTTTCAGGCCTGATCTACGGTGCGGATACTGCCGGGCTCTGTTCCCTGATCGGTTCCCTGGCTTCTGTGATCAATTACCGCATCTATGTACGGGAATACCCGGGCCGGGGAGGATCATTCATCAAAACCTTCACGCTTGTCAGCTGGGCGTTTTTCCTGATCGTAGTCATTCCCGGCTTTCTGCTGTCTGGCTGGCCTTTCTTCTGATGTGCTGTCAGTTTGCCGCATGTGCCCCGTATCCATGCATGGAACATCCCGCTTACAGCAAATCAGGAGTAAAACAGGATTGCTTATTGTTTATCTTTAGTATTCCTTGACAGAGGATGTTTCGGAAGTCAGCCCGCGCTTTCTTCCATTTCTGTGCTTTTCATGGTATCATGTAAGCAGATGTGTTCCGGCATCCGGGATCCAATCAAAAATAAACAGCACGGAAGGAAACGGTTGCGATGATTACCAACGACAAAGGCATTGTGGATTTAAAACACCAGGTCCTCCGGGAAGTCTGCCGCCTGGCATGGGACGGCGAGCTGACGCCTGACAACTGCGAACGGCTCATCCTGGAAATCATTCCCGGTCCAAAACCCCAGTACCGCTGCTGCATATACAAGGAACGGGAGATCGTCCGCGGACGCATCCGCCTCGCGATGGGGCTGAATCCAGATGTAAACAAAACCTCCCGCAACGTGGTAGCCGTCATCCCGTCCGCTTGTGACGACTGTCCGATCCAGGATTACATGATCACGGACATCTGCCGTTTCTGCCTTGGAAAAGCGTGCCTGAATGCGTGCCGTTTCGGTGCCATCTTCCCGGGTGACACCCGCATGCACATTGACCCGGCAAAATGCAAATCCTGCGGTATGTGCGCAAAATCCTGCCCCTACGGCGCCATTGTCCATATGGAAAGGCCCTGTAAAAAAGCCTGCCCTGTCGGAGCCATCACCTATTCCGAAAACGGGATCTGCGAAATCGATGAGGAAAAATGCGTCCATTGCGGCCACTGCATTCATAACTGCCCCTTCGGGGCCATCGGGTCCAAGATCTACGCCGTGGATATCATCCGCGAAATTCTGAGCGGGAAACGCGTTATCGCCATGTGCGCCCCTGCCACGGAAGGCCAGTTCGGAAAGGATGTTTCCATGGCCGCCCTCCGGGCTGCGCTGAAAAAGCTGGGCTTTGCCGATATGGTCGAGGTCGGTCTCGGCGGTGATATGACGGCTGCCTATGAAGCGCTTGAATGGATCGAAGCCCGGAAAGAAGGCCGCAAAATGACCACGTCCTGCTGTCCTGCCTTCATTTCCATGCTTCGGCATCATTTCCCGGAAGAATACATGAAATACAAATCAAACACGGTAAGCCCAATGGTTGCGGTTTCCAGGTACCTGAAGCATCTGGATCCGGACTGCGTAACCGTCTTTATCGGACCGTGCATCGCCAAGAAAGGGGAAACCCTGAACGAATTCATTGCCGACCGTCCGGATTATGCAATGACGTATGGCGAAATCGTCGCAATGCTGGACTCGCGAGACATCGCCATTGAACCCGTTTCGGAAACCTATCAGGAAGCTTCGCTCTTCGGCAAGCAGTTTGCCGGCAGCGGCGGTGTGGCCGCGGCTGTCCTTGAGGTTATGAAGGAACTTGGCGAAGATCCGTCCGATATCCGTCTCCTGCAATGCTCCGGCGGTGAAGAATGCAAAAAGGCCATCATGCTGCTCAAAGCGGGAAAGCTGCAGGAGGATTTTGTGGAGGGAATGATGTGCTCAGGCGGCTGCATCGGCGGGCCTTCCAAGCACCAGGCGGAAGCACAGGTCCTGCGCGATCGGAAAGAACTCCTGGGCCGAGCTGACAGCCGCGGCATCCTGGAAAACCCGAAAGAATATCCCATGGACCGGTTTTCCATGTTCCGTGACGGGCACCTGGATCCTTCTGTCTCTCCTTTCAGGAAAAAGGACTGAGTTTTCCTGCTGTGCCTGTACGCCGGGACCGAAGCCTCCGGGAAATGCCTTCCCGGCGCGGTTTCCCGGCGTTTTCCCGCGATCCTGGAAATGTCCGCTCGATTAATGATGGATGTCAGCCGGAAAGTATGGTACTCGAAACGCAGGAGATCGCCGAGTCCCTCCTGGCGCTGCAGTAACCCGCATGCAACCCGGTCCCCGTCCCGCAGGAGCATTCCTGCGGGATTTTTTGTTTCACTAAAACCCCACGCTAGGCGTGGGGTTTTAGTGAAACAAAAAACGGCCTCCCTTTGCAAAAGAGGCCGGTCCGATACGGATGTAATTGCCTGTGCTGCCTGCCGTCGGCGGAAGATACGAACTTATTTCCGGGATACGGGCCCGGTGTTATGCCTGTCGTTCAAAAACCGGAATAACCTCCAGGGGCGCCGGCACCGTACGTGTCCCGCCGCCCTGCAGGATCTCCCCCGTATCGACATTGCGCCAGCTGCCCGCCGGGAAATACACCTGCCTTTCCCGCGCGCCGGGATGCATGACAGGCGCTACCAGGAAACGGCTGCCGAACATATACTGGTCCTTCAGGTCATGGCAGGCTTCATCCCCTGCAAACTCATACCACATTGCCCGCAGAAGCGGGGTTCCTTCTTCGTGGGCCTGCTTCATCAGCCCGCGGATATAGTCCCTGAGCTCTTCGCGCCGGCGCATGTATTTCACCAGGATCAGATACGCTTCCTCCCCGAAGCTCCAGACTTCATTGCTGCTGCCGCTGTTAAGCACCGGGGTTCCGTCCTTGCGGTAAACCGGTACGGAGGGCTGCCTGTCGCCGTGCAGCCGCATCACCGGGCAGTAGCATCCCCACTGGAACCAGCGGACCAGCAGTTCACGGAAGTCCGGATCGTCGGGATTCCCTGCATGAAAACCGCCGATGTCCGTCGTCCACCAGGGAATTCCCGCGACACCCATGCTGAGCCCGGCGCACACCTGGCGGCGGAAATCCTTCCAGTCGCTCATGATATCCCCGCTCCAGACCAGCGCACCGTACCGCTGGCTGCCCGCCCAGGCGCACCGAAGCAGGTTCACCGGGTTTTCCTGTCCGGCGGCTCTCATGCCTTCATAAAAACCCCGGGCGTAGCACTGGGGATAGATATTCCCGATTTCCAGATTTGGCCCGGCAGCGTAGCGGTATGCCCTGAAATCATAGGTCCCGTACTCAGGTTCCGCTTCATCCAGCCAGAAGATGCGGATCCCGTAATCGTAATAATGCTGTTTGCATTTCTGCCAAACATATTGCCTGGCCCGCGGATTTGTCGCGTCATAGAACATGGAATCCTCCACGAAGCGCATGCCGACCTGCTCGCCGTATTCCGCACGGACCAGCAGGCCCTGCTGGTCCATTTCCGCGTAGTTCTCCGACTGAAGGGAAATCTGCGGCCAGACGGAAACCATCAGTTCAATGCCCATCTCCTTCAGTTCCTTCACCATGGCTGCCGGATCCGGGAAGAATTCCGGGTCAAACCGGTAATCCCCCATGCGGGGCCAGTGAAAGAAATCGCAGACGATCACATCGATCGGCAGGTTCCGTTTCTTATACTCACGGGCGACGGACAGCAGCTGCTCCTGGTTCCAGTAACGCAGCTTGCACTGCCAGAACCCCAGACCGTATTCAGGCATCATGGGAGCAAACCCCGTGGCACGGGCGTAGTTCCTGCTGATCTCCGCGGGCGTATCCCCGGCTGTAATCCAGTAATCCAGCTGGCCTGCTGCCTCTGCGTGCCAGGTGGTCCTGTTCCGGCCGAATGTCACATATCCGATGGCGGGGTTATGCCAGAGGAAACCGTATCCCCTGCTGGAAATGATGACCGGCACGCTTGCCTGGGAATTCCTGTGCGCCAGCTCCAGCGTGCAGCCTTTCCAGTCCAGGTATTCTTCCTGGTACTGGCCCATGCCGTAGATCCGCTCCCCGTCCTGTCCGGCAAAAGTTGCGGTCAGGCTGTAACTGCCGCCGGGAATCGGCTCGAACTTCCGGGCCTGCAGGATCAGCGCGTTTTCCCCGTCCGTTTCCTGCAGGAGGATCTCATGCTTCCGGTTCAGGAAGGTAATCTTCGCCCTTTCCTTCCATCCGCAAACCTCAACCTGTGCAGTAATCTTCCCGTTGTGCACAAAGGCCAGCCGTTCGTTTTCGATCCGGATTTCAGCAGCAGGGCATGCGGGCGGATCCAGGAGGGCAAAACGTTCGTCTTTGACTTCCCGCATCAGCGCTGCACGGACACGGATGCTGCTTTCTCCCCACGGTTCCACAACCAGGGTTTCCCCATGGTTCCGCCAGGTCAGCCGTTGGCCGTCCTGTTCAAAAAACTTCATTTGCCTTCCCTCCCGGATCCCTATTTGCGCAGTTCACGGAATCCGTTTTGCGGACGGTTTCCGTGTGTTTTCTTCAGCAGTGTCTCAACCAGTTCCCAAAGCCAGTCCCGGATGATATCGCAGTCCGGGGCTTCCTGCCTGCGGAATGCAGCAATCCTTGCCGTCGGCGGAAAGTCCATCGGCACCAGTTCTCCCGCTTCCAGCAGGTTGGCCGTGAATTCGCAGGCTTCCAGCAGCTTTTCAGCATCACCGGCAGCATCACCGAACGCCGGGCGGCGCGTTTCCCGCAGCGCGCGTTCCGCATAGAAAACCGCGCGCTCAACATAATCCTCCTGGTTTACATCAGCCCGGAGGGCCTCCGGACCGCGGTGCCGGAAGAAGCCGCCGATCGCAGCGACAATGGACGGATCCCTCACTGTCCCGTCCGGATAAACAACGCCGTGGACACGGTTCCACATATCGCTGCCGATCATCAGTTCAAAGAGATACCAGCCCACCTTGTATTCATCGTGAAGCTCGATCGCCATGTCGTAGGGGTTTCCGCGCGCCAGGCAGCACATTTCATTGTCAACAATCGGTTTCCCGTATTTCCGGCCCAGTTCCTTTGCGGTTTCCAGTACGCCGCGCAGGCGGGACCGGGTTGCCGAATAATCGTGGAAGACGATCACGTCCACCAGTTCTGCCGTCCTGCTTGGTTCTGTTTCCCAGATGAAAATGTTCCCGATACCGACGTCATGATCCGGATCCTTCGCCCGGATATACCGGCAGAAATGCCGGACAAATGCCCATGTCTTCTCCTGTTTGTCCCGCAGTTCGTCCATGTCCGGCACGCAGGGGCGGAAATCCTGGACGTATTTCGGTTCCTCGTCGTACCAGGTTACGAACTGGTCCGTATATCCCGGTTCATTGAATGCGTCCCAGAACAGCAGGCCCGGTTCCGCTCCGATCGTCTCCAGCAGCCGGTCAAAGTACCTCTCCCCTTCCGCCCAGCTTTCCGGCGTCCGGATGGTTTTGCCAAGGGGGCGGAGCGTTTCTCCTTCCGTGGGCCGGAACTCCTCTTCCATCGGAAAAAAGAACGCCCCGTGGTACACAATTGGATTCGTGGATATGCCGTGCGCCCAGGCGGTGCGGACGAAATCTTTCACATGGGCAAAAAAAGCATCCGGATCCTCCCTGTATGCTGAAAAGGACAGGAAAACCCTGGCGCTGTTCAGGCGCAGCCGCTCCGCATAACCCATGTCCCGGTCCACAGTCCCGTGGTTGTAGTGAAGCCAGAAATCCCGGTCATCCCGCGCATCCGGCTGCGTGTAATTGAATCCGCGGATTCCCGCATAGTCAACCGTCTTTTTCATTTTTTACCTCCGAGCGTTTCAAACGGAAACCTGCTGTAAACTTGTGGCGAACCGGCCGTATCTTTTACGGATGATATAGCATATACGGCGGGGTTTGTAAACAGTTTCCCGGAAAAAGGAAGCCTGCGTCCGGCCGAAGGACGGGGAAATATACGGATCGTTCAGCATTTTTCCTGCGTGCAGGAATCCGGAAGCTGGACCCGTCCCCGCATTCCATCGGAATCTTCCATTGCCTCCCATCTTTTCCTGAACCAGTGGGCAGCCATTTTCGGCCTGCGGTCCCGGGTAAAGAGGCCTTTCCGGTTTCCGCCCGCGCGCATAGGACCCTGGCAGGTGGAAAAATCGGCAAAATTCCACGGCATTTCGCCGATCACAAACGCCCTTTCATCCAGGCATTCGCTCATGGCCTGATAGTATGCCACCTGGAATTCCTCTGTGAACATTTCC
>Ga0247610_10006054_pt1 | contig 12648 bp, 5 predicted proteins | sample 174DNAGHGhighgp2_FD_193483 | JGI IMG/M metagenome (GOLD analysis project Ga0247610, IMG submission 193483) | Sheep rumen microbial communities from Palmerston North, Manawatu-Wanganui, New Zealand - 1742 DNA GHGhigh gp2 | ecosystem: Host-associated > Mammals > Digestive system > Stomach > Rumen ...
AGAACAGTTGTCGGCTTAATGCCGTTGAGTTTGCACAAAATGCTGACTGTGGTGCCGTTCTTTTGCGCAATGCCGCTCAACGTGTCGCCCGACTTGATTTTGTAGGTTTTATGCTGCGACTCGGCCAGCGACTGCTCATCGGTGAGGCCGTAGTGCGAGTAGATGCTGAAATAGTGCTTCTTAATTGTGTAGAGCGTGTCGCGCAAAGCGCCCGTCTGAAAATCGACAAGTCGCTCAGGGTCAAACGATTGGCCATGATAGCGGGTTTCGAAATGCAGATGTGAGCCCGTGCTGCGGCCTGTGTTGCCGCCCTTGCCGATAATCTCACCGGCCTTAACAATCTCGCCCACCTGCACATTGCGTTCCGAAAGGTGAGCATAATAGGTCTCAAGGCCATTGGCATGGCGCAGAACAATCAAATTGCCGTAACCGCCAGTGCGTTTCGAGTATTCCGACACGCGTACTTTTCCATCAAAAGCGGCGCGCACCGGGTCGCCAACCTCAAGTTTGATGTCGGTGCCGTTATGGTTGCGGCCCTTGCGAAAACTATACTTCGAAGTGATTCGCCCCGTGATTGGCGCACAAAACGAATGCGTCGAGTCGACAAGCATCAAATCGATCTCATCGGGTAAATCGCTGAGTGGCACTTCTTTATACGAATGTATATTGTTGTTCCAAAAGAGCGTATCGAGGTCGTTGTCGTTGATAACCGGCCGCCCCATATCAATATAATCCCACGTGCGGTTACTGTAGAGCACAATCTTGACAAACTTGTCATCGGTGTCGAGTGTGTCGATGGCCTCGGGAAGAAAATCGGGAATGGTCTGCTCGTCGGAGCCAATGCCCACTTCATCGTCTTGAACTCCATCATCGCTCACCTGAGCTGATGCAACAGCCACCGCCGACAGACAAGCTATTGTAAATAGTAACTTTTTCAAAATCATACTGTTTTTCGATTGCGGCAAATATCAATAAATTGTCGACACCCAAAAACTGCGAACCTGAAATAGAAATTAACCGCGATATTAACAACTTTACAAGAAGAATATTGTGTTAAACCTATTGATTTTTAGCCCAATAACCCGGTATATTCCTTTACCATGACATCTATCTGACAATTACAATACGTCCGACACCACCGACAAGAACAGCCGCTCCGCCCGGCTCGTTGCGCGTTGGGAACGGCACGCCATCGTAAGTAATTCGCGCCTTGTAGAAATAAACTCCGGCCGGCAGCAACGCTCCGCCAGCGCCCGTTCCGTTCCATTCTGACGACTGATTCAACCCGAAATGCAAATCACCAAAATCGGTCTTGGTAATGGTTTTTACTATCATTCCCACCGGATTATAAATGTCGATGCGGATATTGTCGGGCAGCTGATTACCAGTGAGTTGGAAAACAAATCGAGTTGAAGCGCCGAATGGATTGGGGAATGCGAAAACATCGGAAACCGTGTTGGCGGCAACCACGCGGAACGATATCAAGTAATCGTCGGTGCCCGACTCGTTGCCCGATGCGTCATGGGCTCGGACACGTAGCTGATAGGTGCCATCGTCGAGAGTCATGGGCAGAACAAGCCGCGCAAGGTTGCTCTCGGGCGTGCCCGGAGTGAATTGCACATCGGAGTTGCCCGCAAGTTCGACTCGGCTCTCGATGCCTGTTGTAAAGGGCGTAAGATAAACGGCAATCGAATTTGTGTCGGTCATGGCAAGATATTGGTTGTCGTCGGCCACACTAATGGTGATGGTTGGATGCGACGACACAATGTCGCCGTTGCAAATGTGGCGGCCATCGAACGTAACATCCATAAGCGGATTCGCCACATCGTGCAAAACATGGAACTGTTTCTGTATGAAGTTGTTGAAGTGTGTCAATTCCTTCTGGTCGTACTCTTGCGAGCCCGGCTTAATTGGATTCAATTCGGCATAAAAGACATTGTCAGCATCAAGCCCAACCGTTTCAAATGTCACATTGTCAACCACATAATCGTTTGGTTTCAACGCCGCCAACCGTTTGTATCCAATGTCGGTAATGCGGTTCGACACTGTTTGCAACCAATAATGCACCAAAATACTGTCGGAAGGCTGTTGACCAATATTTTCGTAAGCAACTGACACTCTTATCGATTCACCCTCATGAACGGTGTCGGCGCTAAAACTCCAGCCACGGTTCGGGTTAACCGCCAAATCGGTGTAAGGAGAGTAAAGAACGCGCCACATCCGCAGTTGTGCAGGCACATGACTGCTATCGTCTTTGGTGAAAAACTGCAGCCTGAGCTGTCCGTAGCGTTTCGAATCGATTGCCGAAAGGTCGGCCGCGCGGTCGGTCACGGAATCAATCAAGATGCTTGCCCCGCCGTTTGCTCCGATTCCCATAACCCGCACAAAACGCTCACCGTGAGTTGCAGTGTCGCTCTCCCATTCCAGCCCCGACCACTGCCGTGCCGGCCCGATTGCCGGACTTGTTATTGTTCCAAAGTTGTAATTGTTGTGCAAAGTGCGGTGAAAATCAATCTGATCATAAGCCGATGTGCCTATAACTTCCTCAGCCTCACTAGGATATCCCTTATGTGTAAAAAAGATGTACGGCACCGAGCTGTTCACGTTGCGAATCTGGGTGGAGCCCCACCGCTCGAAAGCGCTGTAGGCGCGCTCGGGCCACTGCTGGAACCGTCCCGACATAAACGAGTAAATCATTATGTAGTTGCCGTTGGGCACAATGTTCTCGACCATGTTGATGAGCGCGTCGAGGCCGGCATCGAGGTTGTTCAGATAGAAGATGAAATACTGCTCGTAGGCCGCCGATGAGCAGTGCGGATAGTTGGAATGGCCGAATTCGCCGCGGTCGGACTGCCACGGCACCAGACTGAACGAGTCGACAACAACCATGAGCAACGCATTGACGGCTACACACGATGACTGGCCGCTGAATCCATCCATTTCGAAACTGATTTTCATAAAGTTGCTCGAATTTGGCGACCCGATGTTGTGGCAGCGCAATGTGCGCGCGGCACTTGCAAAACTAAACGAACGGCTCTCGGAATCGACATCGATATGGGAGAACTCATTATCGTCAATCTGCTCAAAATGAGATTGTTCCCATCCCGTCAATCCGTCACGCACGACAAACGAACTGGCTTGGCTGTATTTGCCGCCATCGTCGCCCTTTACGCGCCAATAATACACCTGGTCGGTTCCGATGGCTCCTGACGGACTCCACTCGACAACTCCGCCGCCGTGCGTCAAGCGCTTGGTCTGTAATTGCCGGCTATTGAACTGCTCGGTTGTATCAATCTGAAACTCACTCGAATAGCCGGTTGTCGAGACATTGGCTGTGGAGGCTTTAAGTGCTTGGGGAACAGCATTGGCAAGGCAATAATTGTAAGGCCAAACCGGCGTCACATCGACCGACTGCACGTAAGCCGACACCTCGACCGTGTTGTTGCTCTCGCTGCATTCGGCAATCTGCTCCATGGCATCGAGTTTGATAAAAAACCGATTGCCTCCCGGAGCAAGCGCGCGGTCCAATGGCAAACGGAAACGCAAAGTATCTTTGAATTTGAGACCACCAATCTGCTGGGCATAGAGCGCCGTTGTTCCGTCGGGATAAGTGTGCAGCAACTCAACCACAAAATCGGTTGTAATGGCGCGACTCACGTTGCGCAAAGCGACACTCACCGTAAACGAATCGATGGCCGTGGTGAGCAGCGTTGGCGTGAACCACACATCGGACTGCGAAATCTGCAAGTCGGGCAAAGCATTGCTGTTCAACACAATACACGGATCGCCATGCAGAACCATCTGTTGGATTGTGCCAATGGTCAAACGGTCGGAAGTGCCCGACATGGCCGCCTGCGCAATACGCATCGACTTGCCGACCGGCTCGGCATAGGAGTAGTTGGCCACCTGCTTGTAGAAATTCGATGAGAACTTGTTAAGGTAGTACGGCACGCCCTCGTTGACCATGGCAATCAAACCGATGGCGCCTTTTCGGTCGGCCAGCACCCACTCCTCGCTCACCGACGACTGCCACGTGCCATAGATGTTGCCCGTGTAGCACGAGTTTGAAACAATGAGCGGGTATTTTCCCTCGTTGCTGTAGTACGATGGAATGTCGATATCCTGGTCGAACCCGCCGTAGCCCGAACCGTGGCCAAAAAACGTCATCAGACTGACACCGCTGTTGATTAGCAGCCTGACACTGTCGTTTTTCGATGTCGAAATGGGGTCTGATGTCGATTTATAGAACGATGTGACACTTGCCGAGAACAGCGTATCTTCGATAATATGCTTATAATCGGCCATATATCGTTTTATCTGGTCTTGTTCCGATTTTGTTTTGCCGCCCACAAAGTGCAGCACACGCTTCATCCATTCGCTCTGCTCGTTCTGCTCAAAAGCCTTAACCTTTCCAAGATAGGTGTCGATGTCGGCCTCGCTCAAAGCCGACAGACGCCCGGTGGCAAGCAGCGGCGCATGACCTGCCCGCCCAATGTAGGCCGAAAGCAGCGCATCGGATGCCGGAACACCCATTGTGGGAATCAGACAGTTGGCATAGGCTGTGGCATTGTGACGCATATCGCTGGCTACCACACCTTTACCTATAAGAAAAAGGTACTGAGGCTTGACACTCCACTTAGCCACCGCATAATCGATAAAATGCCGGATAGCCATTGGGTGCTTGCGTATGCCGTAGCCGAACTGGTTGTAAAGCTCCTCAACGTCAACAAGATAAGCATTCCGATAGGCGGCATACTCCTTGGCTTTGGCCATGAGTTTTGTGTGCGTCACAATCAGAACCCGCTTACCGGCAACCGCATGGTTTGTGAACGGTGTGTGCGAGATTTTGCCAACCTTGAGCAGCGATTTGCCACCTGCCACAACAAGCCTTGCGGTGTCGGCATGCGCCGGAATAAGCGCTGTAGCCCTGCCCTCGCCTATCACAAGGCCGATGTGCAGATTACGCGTAACATCGTAAAGCACAGCGTCATTGTCGAGTTGCATGCCCGCGATGGTTATGCTTGAATCGGCGGCAGCCGGCGGCATGATAAAAACCTGCTGACGGCGGTCTTTGAAATTGAAATCGGACGGATACTCAACTTCGATGAACGACACCCGCGAATAGTCGGTCTTTGCATTGATATTGTCGATACTCGCAAACGTGAACCTGCTCTGTTGCTGCAAGTTAGCCGCATCAATAACAGCGCTGTGCCTTATGGTGCGCAAACCATAGAAAATGGTGTCAAAACTGAAGCCCGGACCGGTAATTTCAATATGATGGCCTTGCGACGAATAGGTGGCCAAAGCCAGTCTGACTCTTGCCTTGAGGCCCGAAACAGCGCCAGGCGTCGGCACCGCCTTGGCCAACTGGCGCCCCAGCGTCAAAGCCGAAGCGTCGAACCAACCTTCGGCATCGGTGAACCGGCAGTCTTCCTCGCCGCCCAAATATGAGGCAGTGTACTGGCACACAGTGTCGATAATGCAATAGCGCGCCGCACCATGGTTTTCAGCGTTTTGCGAACTGCAATCGATATGGCGCAGATTATCGAACCGTTTGTTCCACGTTAGGAAAACGGCAGCAGTGTCGGTTATAAGGCTGTAGTGCGGATTGGTCTGATTATCAGGGCTATCGTACATTTCAGCATCGAACCAGCCATTGTTGCCTTCAGCAAAAAACTCAATGTAATCGAACAACCCCTGGCGCTCACCGCCAACACGGCAAGCAACCTGTTTTCCGTTCTGATAGAGCTGTATGTTCTGCGGATTGAAACTGCCCACTGGCACACCGGCAGCCTCCAGCTGGCTGCGGCTGACACGGTAAACACCAGTCTGCGGAATATCGAGCCGGTAATAATCCTGGCTAAAATCAATCCAGTCGTTTGTAAACTGCTGGGCATGAGCGCCTATTGCCGCAGTTGCGGTAACAATTGTTAGTAATATGCTCCAAAATCGCCTCATAGCCCACTATAAACAACCAAAATTAAGCATTTGCCAATATCTGTGCGATTTTTTTGACTGATTGAAGAATTGAGTGCGTGAATTGAATGACAACAGACCTCAGTCAGTGGTCGTAATTCGCAATTCAAAATTCGTAATTAACTAACACCCAATACCTAACACCTAATACCATTCAAATATTTCTAAATTCAAAATCCTAAATCCTAACTAAAAAATGTGCTACATTTGCACTGTTTTAAAACAGCTGAACAATGGCACAAAACAAAATAATTTCGAGCATTCCGAACACCATCACTCTGATGAACGCCTTGTCGGGATGTATGTCGATAACTTTCGCATTCACAGGCAGTTTGACGCTTGCCGGACTCTTCATTCTGATTGCCGCCGTTTTCGATTTCTTCGACGGCATGGCCGCCCGCCTGCTCAAAGTGAGCTCGGCCATTGGCAAAGAGCTCGACTCGCTTGCCGATGACATTAGCTTTGGAGTAGCGCCATCGGCTATTGCGTTTGTGATTGTCAGCCAGCAACTTAACACCAACGGCACTGGTTTTGCCCAACTGCCGCTTGGCACAATGGCAATATGCCTTTTGCCATTCCTAATGGCTGCTTTTTCGGCTCTGCGCCTTGCAAAATTCAACCTCGATGAGCGCCAGACCGACAAATTCATCGGCCTGCCAACACCGGCCAACGCCATGGTTTGGGCATCGCTACCATTTATTCTAACCTATAACGCCAACGGATTTTTCGCGCAGCATATTATTGTGCCACAAATACTTATACCACTGGCACTTATCATGTCGTTTTTGCTGATATGCGAGTTGCCGCTGTTCTCGCTCAAATTCAAAACCTGGGATTTCGGCAGCAACAAAATCCGCTATATATTCTTGCTGCTCAGCCTAATATTGATAATCTTCCTGCACTTTGCCTCTATTCCGGCAATAATCCTGCTCTACGTGCTGATGTCGGTGGTGGCATTTAAGCAATGATTTGCGTTTTTGCTCGCACTGATTACACGGAATACGCTGATTTACACAGATTTATTTTTCTTACTACGGAAAACACGAAACACACGGAAAGGGCAACCTGACGGTTGCTGTACTTATTGCCCCTAACCAAACGAATCCAAAGTTATCCAAATTGTTATCCGCAATCGGATATGGTTTTGGGTATCGTTTCGCAGGGAATTGTGGAAATATTTACAAGAGACGCCTGTAAGGCGTTAATAATCATAACCGTATGCAAGCGCAGCGCAGCTTACGGAAGGTTGCGAAAAAAACGACTTCGCCTGAAAGGCGATACATCCTTGTGGTTCCGCCTTTCATGCGGATAATTTGGTTGAACTGCCGCGCCTGGAATTTTTAGATAACTCCTATTTCCAAGTTTTATTACCAATACACTTGTTTAGCACTCGCCAATAAAACGCGCCGTAGGTGCGTAAGATTGGTAGAAACCGGCATTCTTTATTGATTGAGCGTGCCGTAGGTACGCAACGGCATTTTTTCTTGGCGCATATTTCTACCAAACTGTTGTCCCTAACGGGACAATTTCCGACTTATGCGCTTAAGGCTACATAAATCTGATTATGAAAGTTTTGTTTGTGTTCTCAAGGTCACACCCACGTCACACCTTTAGGGTATGTGTGGCTGAAAACAATGTCTTTCAAATAGTTGTAGTCGGCCAGATTCCGCACAAAATCGAGTTTGGTGGTATCGACAACCACAATCGGGAACTTGTCGGCAGTTTTGAAGTATTCGCGGTAACTCTGCTGTATATCAGTCAGATACTGGGGCGAAATGCTTTGCTCATACTCGCGGCCACGCATGGCAATGTTGCTCATCAGCCTGTCGACCGACGAGTGAAGATAGACGTAGAGTGTTGGAAGCGGGATTTGCTGCCAGATGATGTCGAACAGCTGGCGGTAGAGCGCGAACTCATCGTCGGCAAGGGTTACGCGCGCAAATATCAGTGATTTAACAAAATAGTAATCGGCAATGGTTGTGGGTGCAAACAGTTCGGGCTGGTTGAGGTGCGTGTTCAGCTGGCGGTAGCGCTCCGCCAAAAACGACAGCTCGAGCTGGAATCCGTACTTTTTGGGGTCGGCGTAGAATTTGGGCAGAAACGGATTGTCGGCAAACTCCTCGAGCACCACGCGCGCGCCCGTCTCGGCCGCCAGCATCCGCACAAGCGTCGATTTTCCGGCACCAATATTTCCTTCAATGACAATATATTGCGGTTGTTCTTCCATCAGATGTTTTTTTCGGCGATTGCCTATCACGCTCTCATACCATTGATTACCAATTGGATAATCTCTTCTTTGCGGTTATTGATAAATTCCGATTTTTCAGCTTCGGTTGAACCCGACAAATCGCTGTAGATGGGCAGCACAACAAAGTTGAACACCGTGAGCGACACAATGTCGAGCACAAAATCGACGGTGCTGACCTGACGGATAGTCCCCTTCTGCACCTCGGCCTGTACCACACTGTCAATCAGTCCGAAAACATTGTTGCGCAACGTGTTCTGCATAAAATATTTGTAGGCCGACTGCAACCGCTCCTTGTTGCACAGTAGCTCGTTGATTACAAAAAACGGCAGGCGCGAATTGGCTGTCAGAAAATCGAAATAAGCCCCAATGGCATTGCGCAGCTTCTCGTTGAACCCCACATTTTGCTGAAGCAGAGGCTTTTGTAATGTTGCAAGAATTGTTTCGACCTTATCGTTGAAAACTTGCAAGAAAAGATTCTCCTTGGTGCGGAAGTAATAGTGCACAAGCGCCTGATTGCAGCCCACATGCTTTGCAATATCGGTTGTTGATGTGCCGGAGAAGCCTTTTTCCAAAAAAAGCTCCTCGGCCGATTTAAGAATCAGACTTTCAAGATTTTGCTCCTTGCTCATAGCTTCAGTTTTTACACTTGTTCGACACGTTTGTCACGACAATTCCTCGGCCAGCTGCTCCTTACAGTTCTCGACCATGAAGTGCAGACGGTTGAACACATTCGCCTCCGACGTGCTGCTGTCGAAATCGAGAAACAAAAGGCTCATTTGCGGATATACCTGCTTGATTTTCTTTTCGATACCTTTCGAAATAATATGGTTGGCAATGCAACCGAATGGTTGCAGGCTCACCACGTTACGGATTCCGTTTTCGGCCAAATGGCAAATCTCGCCGGGCAGCATCCAGCCCTCGCCAAAATCGGCAGCCGGGTTAATCACCTGCTCCGACAGCCGGCCAATCTCGAAAATGCTTGCAAACGGTCGGTAGTAAGGATATGGGCTGCAAATGCGGTCGTACTTGCGCATGCAACGCAGCAGCAGAGCGTGCAGTCCGTCGGTAATCCACTGCGGAGTATCCACTTTTTTAATGTTGTACTGACGGTTGTAGTGGCTGTTGACAAACGATGTTGAGAAGAATGTTACCAAAGCCGGCGGCACAACCTCCACCCCATGCTCGACAAGCCATGGCACAACGCTTTTGTTGCTGAAACTGTTGTATTTAACATATATCTCGCCAACAAGACCAATCACCGGCACTTTCTTGTTCGGTTCAACGGCGGCCGTGAATTCGGCAACCGCCTGAGCCATCAGCTTGGGCATTGCCTTGAAGTTGTTGGCCTCGATAATCGGATAGGCCAGATTGTAATATTTGTCGCGCAGACGCTTGGCTATGCCCGGCTCCACCTCGCGCACAGCCGTTGAGTAATACATTTTGGCCAGACAATCGGCGTAAAGCATTGCGTGGACAAGTATGCGGGTAAGTTTCAGCCAGTCAATCTCGAATCCGGGCTGGTTGTTGCTTATCCCCGCTCCTGTTGCCAGCGAGAGCACCGGCACTTGGGCAAAACCTCCGGCAACCATGGCGTTTTTTATTAGCGAATAGTAGTTGCTCGCACGGCACTGACCGCCCGTCTGCGTGATTATAACAGCAGTGTTGTCGAGGTCGTATTTGCCACTCTGCAAGGCATTTATGATACTTCCGACAACTATTGTGGCCGGATAGCAAATGTCGTTGTTGGCATAGCGAAGGCCCGTTTCGGCCGCTTCCTGCGTGCCCATTGGCAGATTCACCAAATCGTAGCCCAAAACCTTGAACAGCGATGGCACAAACTCAGAGTAGCCCTCGGCAAAATATGGCGCCAGAATGGTGCGGCGGCGGTCCGATTTTTCGAATATTTTGGTGGTGGCAAATTTTTGGTCGATGTGCGTCTCCTGGGCAATCTCGCTCTTGCACGACTCCACCAGCGAACGGATTCGGAGCCGCAGCGAACCTATATTGTTCACATCGTCTATCTTCAATATTGTCAAGTTTTTACCGAAGCGTTTCAAGATGGAGTTCACCTCATCGAGAATAAATGCATCGGGGCCGCAGCCGAACGAAGTGAGCTCAACAAAATGAAGGTTTTTGCGCGGATATTTGCCGGCAAAATAAGCCGCTTTGAATATGCGGTTCGGATATGCCCACTGGCTCAGTGCGTTTATTTCCTCAAAAACAGATGCGCCCGAGTTGGTAGCAACATGCTCCGTAATAACATCGATGCCCATGTAGGCAATGGCTTGCGATATTTTGTGCTCAATCATCGGGTCGGTGTGATACGGGCGGGCTGCCAGCAGAATTACCATTCGGTTTTCTTTGGTGGCCAGGTCGAGCACCTCGTTTGCTCTGTTGGCAAGTTTTTGAATATAAGCCGTTTGCACATCCTTGGCCATAGCCACTGCGCGTTCGGCCACATCGCGTTTCACACCAAGCGTCTTCAGATAGGCCCAGCACGATTTCTGCATCAAATCGTCGCTGTTGAACGTAATGACAGGCGCATCGAACGGCACGCCACGCTTGCGCGCCGGGTCCATCGAGCTCTTAATCACATCCGAATAAGCCGAAACAATTGGACAGTTGAAGCTGTTTTTCGATGTTTCGTCCTCTTTGCGCTCATAAACCACATAGGGATAGAAAATCCTATCTACCTTTAAATCAATCAAGTTATTGATGTGTCCATGCATCAGTTTGGCCGGGAAGCAGATGTTGTCGGCCATTATGGAGCGCAGCCCCGACTCGTAAATCTTGTTGCTCGAGTTGTTCGACAGCACCACCTCGAAACCGCAAGCCGAGAATAGTGTGTACCAGAACGGATAATTCTCGTACATGCCCAAAGCGCGCGGCAAGCCAATCCTGATACCAAGCGTCTTGCCAATGGGCTCAACTTTCGGCTGACGGAAGAGCAGTTTGTACTTCTCCACCATCATGTTCACGCCCTTACGTTCTGATTCTGAGTGGTTTGAATACACTTTCTCGCAGTTGTTGCCCGAGGCGAATGTGTTGCCGTTCTGAAAATGGAACAGCTTCACCGTACAATGGTTGTCGCACCCCGGACATGTCTGGAATTCTGACTCATACGAGTTGGCGTTTATCAATTCTGCAAGCGATTTATCTGACATATTAATTTCTTTAAAAGGTAAGAAGTAAGTGTTGATAGGTATGATTTATGTCTTTATTAATAATATAGTCGTCTTTAAATCCTAAATCCTAAATCCTAAATCCTAAATTCTAAACCCTAAACTCTAAACCCTAAACCATAAACATTAAACTTTAAACTTTAAACTTTAAACTTTAAACTTTACTCATTTCAATAGCATGAAGCGCGGCTCCATAGGCACCCATAAGCTCCGGAATATCGGTAAACGACACCTCGCAACCAGTGAGCAGCTCCAGCGCACGCACAATGGAGTGATTGCGGAACGTTCCGCCTTGAACAACTATGTTATCGCCCAATTCTTTTATATTCTTCAGTTTCAACACTTTGAACAAGCAGTTTTTAACCACCGAATAACTGAATCCGGCGGCAATGTCCTCCACAGCCGAACCTTCGCGCATGGCCTGTTTCACCTTCGAATTCATGAACACCGTGCAGCGCGTGCCCAAATCGCAAGGGTGCTGCGCCGTGCACGACAGCTGCGCAAACTCATCGACCTTGTAGCCCAGCATGGTAGCAAAAGTCTCGATAAACGAGCCGCACCCCGATGAGCAAGCCTCGTTAATCTCAATGCGCTTGATTGAGCCGTTCTCGACAAAAATGGCCTTCATATCCTGTCCGCCAATGTCGAGCACAAACGACACATTGGGATTGACGTGACGGGCGGCGACAAAGTGGGCCATGGTCTCAACAATTCCGTAATCGAGATTGAAAGCCGTGCGGAGCAGATTCTCGCCATAGCCAGTTGCGCAACTCCCCGCCACAATAATATTCTCGGGGTGCTGCACTTTTGCGTACATCCGTTTCAGCCCATCGGCGAAAGTTTTAAAACTATCGCCATTATTACGCTGATAATCAGTGTATACAATTTCGCCATTCTCGTTTGTAAGCACAATTTTGGTAGTGGTGCTACCCGAGTCGATGCCAAGAAAATATTTGCATGGTTTGTCTGTAACAAAATCGGCTTTCGGCACAAAGCTGTTCTCCTTGTGCTTGCGCCAATCGTCATACTCGGTCGGCGACACAAACAACGGTTTGAGCCGCTTCGAAAAATCGACCGGCGTATCGTCGATTGCAAAACGCAGAATATAAAGAAATTCCGACAAACGCATCTCTCGGTTGCTCAATGAGTTGGCCAACAGCGCGCAGCCAAGCGCCGGAATAATCTGCGCGTTCTCGGGCAGAACACAGTCGCTTTCGGTAATGTTTAGCACATGAATGAAGT
>Ga0247610_10006055_pt1 | contig 12643 bp, 12 predicted proteins | sample 174DNAGHGhighgp2_FD_193483 | JGI IMG/M metagenome (GOLD analysis project Ga0247610, IMG submission 193483) | Sheep rumen microbial communities from Palmerston North, Manawatu-Wanganui, New Zealand - 1742 DNA GHGhigh gp2 | ecosystem: Host-associated > Mammals > Digestive system > Stomach > Rumen...
ACCCCGAAGATCGTATCCGAAGGCGCAGAAGGCGGCGCTAACGTCTTCAAGATGGATTATTTCGGAAAGCAGGTGTACCTCGCGCAGAGTCCGCAGTTCTACAAACAGATCGGCGTCGGCGTCTATGAGCGCGTCTTCGAGATCGCTCCTGCCTACCGCGCAGAGAAACATGCTACCTCCCGTCACCTCAATGAGTACATCTCCCTCGATGTTGAGATGGGCTTCATCAAAGGTCAGGAAGATGTCATGACCCTCGAGGCTGCACTCCTCCGCCATATCATCGCTGTCGTAGAGCGCGACTGTGCCCACGAGCTCCAGCTCCTCAATGCGGTTAACCCCGTATTGCCCGAGCAGGTACCTGCATGGAAACTGAGCGAAGTGCACGAGATCCTCTTCGAGAACCACCTCTGCGAAGCGGACCACCGCGGCGAAGACGATTTGGCTCCTGAAGAGGAACGTGCTATCTGTAAGTACGCTTTCGAGAAATACGGTTCGGACTTCGTGTTCGTGACCCATTTCCCCTCCGAGCACCGCGCTTTCTACGCCATGGATGACCCCGAGGACCCGACGCTGACTCTCAGCTTCGACCTCCTCATGCGAGGTCTGGAGATCACCTCCGGTGGCCAGCGTATGCATAAAGAGGCGGACTATCGCGAGAAGATGATCCGTCGTGGCATGAACCCCGATGCGTTCCATTTCTACCTCGATACCTTCAAGAACGGCATGCCTCCTCACGGTGGTTTTGCTATCGGTCTGGAGCGTATCACGGCATGTTTCTTAGGCATCGCGAACGTCAAGGAATGTTCGATGTTCCCCCGCGACATCAATCGCGTAGCACCATAATCAAGACCGTCCTTCTGGACGGTCTTTTTTGTTGCTTTAGTTTCAAGAAGTAGATGTTTGTCAGTTTCCCGCTCAAATTCTTGCTGACGTTATATATAATTGCTAAACAGTCTCTTTTGGACCAGAATAAGTGTATTAAATATTAAATGAGCGACTAAATGAGCAAAAATGGAACATTTCGGGTCATGATAAAAGCAGGACAAAACCTCTTTAAAAGGTCGTTTCACTCTCGTTGTGGTCTCGATGGTGATTTGGAACATTTTTATTACTATCCGTTAGGAAACAACAAATAAGTGCCATATTGACATGCAGCGAAACAAAAAAGATAAAACAATTTTCAAGTTCTCTGATCTTTTAATTGTTTTTAACCCTAAATGGTACGATTTTATCACAAATTAACCAAATTAAACAAAGTTTTCTTTTATCAAAATGTGCCCTGCAGAATGCTTTTTTTTATATATATTTGCACATGTCAAAAAAAAGCAGTACCTTTGTCGTCGCAAAGTCTAACATGAAATCATTATGCGAATAGTAGTATTTACCGGCGCAGGAGTCAGCGCTGAAAGCGGATTAGGAACGTTCCGTGATTCAGACGGGTTATGGGAACATTACCGAATAGAAGATGTGTGCACTCATGAAGCATGGCTTCGCAATCCGCAGTTATGTGTAGATTTTTACAATGCTCGTCGTAAGGACACGTTGTCCGCTCAGCCTAATGCAGCGCACATAGCAATCGCTAAGTTACAACAAGCGGTTCCCGGGACACGTATTATTACCCAAAACATCGACGATCTCCATGAGCGTGGCGGCGCAAAAGACGTCGTTCATTTGCATGGCGAGATCACCAAGCTGCGTTCCGAGCGTAACGAGACGGCCACCGTTCCTTTGGAGGGATGGGAGCAACATTACGGTGACCGTCATCCGGACGGTTCTTTGTTACGACCATATATTGTGTTCTTCGGAGAAGGCGTGCCGTATTTTGATGAGGCATGCAGAATTGCTTCGCAAGCGGATATTATGGTGGTAGTGGGTACGAGTTTGAATGTTTATCCTGCCGCTTCGTTGATTCACTATGCGCCGGAAAACTGTCCGATATATTTCGTGGATCCCGGCCAACCGGAATTCGGCATGTGGGCTAACCGAATCACCCATATCCGCAAGAAAGCCACGGAAGGTGTACCGGAGTTAGTGGAAAAATTGATTAAGGAATTCGAAAAATAAAAACCTATGAATCCGTATATCCAATCGTTGCGATTAAGGACGTTGCCGCTTTCTGTGTCGGGAATCATTCTCGGCACGGGTTTGGCAGGTTGGTCTCATTGGCTTACATTTGCTTTAGCGATGTGCACGACCCTTTGTTTGCAGATCCTGAGCAACTTGTGTAACGAGTTGGGCGATGCGCAAAAGGGCACGGATACAGATCAGAAAGGTCGCGAAGCCTATGGTTTGCAATCCGGTACGATAACCGAGAAAGAGATAAAAACCATGATATGGCTTTTTATAAGTCTATGTGTTCTTTTTGGAATAGGGCTTATATATAGTGCATTTGGTAGTCTATGGAGTTATCAAAGTCTAGGATTTATGGGTTTAGGTCTGCTTGCTATCGTAGGAGCAATCACTTATACATTGGGTAGGCATAGTTACGGTTATATCGGTCTGGGTGATTTAGGGGTGTTTGTGTTCTTTGGTTTGGTGAGTACTTTAGGAGCGTATTATTTACAGTCCCAGACAATGACCCGTGAAGTTGTTTGTCTTGGTGTGGCGATAGGACTGCCGTGTGTGGGAGTGCTGAATCTAAATAATATACGTGACATGGTGCATGATATTGCGCACGGCAAGCGAACTTTTGCAAGTTTATTAGGACCCATAGGTGGTCGAGTGTATCAAACACTATTGTTAGCAGGTTGTTTGGGCATTTTTATCATGTACGGGCATTATTGGACATTGTGTGTGCTTCCTGTGTGGGTGTGGCATTTATGTTATGTATGGACTCATCGCGAAAAGCTGGATAAACAAATGCCAATATTGATGATAACCACCCTTTTGGTTGCAGTTTTAGCGCTAATTTAATAAAAAGTACACATTTATGTGTAATTTCTGACGCATTATTTGCGTATGTGGAAAAATTATATTACCTTTGCAGGCGCAAAGGTTTTTTAATTATGAAAGGAATCATTTTAGCAGGAGGGAGCGCAACGCGTTTGTATCCATTGAGTAAAGCCATCAGCAAGCAAATCATGCCGGTGTATGACAAGCCGATGATTTATTATCCGTTGAGCACGTTGATGTTGGCAGAAATTCGCGAGGTATTGATAATCAGTACTCCGCGCGATTTGCCTATGTTTGAGGAGTTGTTAGGCGATGGCAGTCGAATAGGCATGAAGTTGAGCTATAAGGTGCAGTTAGTGCCCAATGGTCTTGCGCAAGCATTTGTTTTGGGTAAAGAGTTTCTGAATGGCGAGCCTGGTTGTCTGATATTAGGCGATAATATGTTCTATGGTCAACATTTCGGTTCTATGCTTAAAGAAGCCGTATCCACAGCACAAGAAAGCGGCGCGGTTATTTTCGGCTATGAGGTAGCGGATCCGCGTGCGTATGGAGTGGTAGAATTTGACCAAGATGGCAAAGTCTTGAGTTTGGAAGAGAAACCAGAGCATCCGAAGAGTAATTATGCTGTTCCCGGTCTGTATTTTTATGATGAGACCGTGTGTGAGAAAGCTGCTAATCTGCAACCAAGTGCTCGCGGCGAGTATGAAATTACGGATTTGAACAAGTTGTATTTATCGGAAGGTCTCCTGAAGGTAAAACTGTTCAGTCGTGGTTTTGCATGGCTTGATACGGGCAATTGCGATAGTCTGTTGGAAGCCGGCAATTTTATCGCAACGATACAGAATCGTCAAGGGTTCTATGTGAGTTGTATAGAAGAGATAGCATGGCGAAACGGTTGGATTAGTACCGAGCAGATGGCATCATTAGGCAAGGCGATGAAGACCAATTACGGGCGCTACCTTGAGCGGTTGGCAGCATCCAAACGCTAACCATTATTTCCATTGTTTTTAAAACCAATAATCTGCGATGAAACGATTTTGCTATATATTTGCATTCCTGATTTTCGCGCTCTGTACAGAGGCAAAAGAGCATTATATAATCCGCCATTATTCGATAAAAGACGGAATGAGCCAGAATACAGTCATGGCGATACTACAGGACAAACAGGGTTTCATGTGGTTTGGCACATGGGATGGTTTGAACCGTTTTGATGGCTATACTTTTACCGTTTATAAAGGAATGCATGACGGAGTTCAGGCAGAGGTTAACAACCGCGTAGACTGGATTTACGAGGATGAGTCTGAGCAGATATGGTGGGCAACCTATGATGGCCATTTCTACCGATTGGATGCCCTGCGCCGTGAAACGACCGAGCAACCGTATGATAGTCTGCCGGAAGGAATGATTGCCAAAATGAACGATGGTGACAAGAACACGAAAGTGGATGCCAATGGAATTATATGGCAGGCAGACAATACCAATGGTATATTACGCTACCGTTCCGGCGAGTGGAAACGTTTCACGCCCAAATTGGACAATCGTTATGCGGGTCGTTTGCGCAAACATTTCTTTACATTGGAAGACAATCAAGGACGCATATGGGTTAATCCGACCGGCGGCGGGTGGAGTTACTATGACTACGAAAAGGATGAATTGGTTTATCCCATAGAAGGACTGACGAACATGATTCACACGGCGTATATAGACCGTGAAGGACAGATGTGGATAGCGACCTATGACGGAGGTGTTGATTGTGTGAACATGGATCCTATGCCGTACAAACTATATGACATGCGAAAATCTGAGCAGGATAACGGTGAAGTACGTGCGTTTACGGTGACCAAAAAGGGAGAAATACAAACGCTGGTCAAGTCCGAAACCAATGTTTATTGTGCCCTTGAGAGCCGTTACGGAATGTTGTACGGAACCAAAGGAGACGGACTAAAGAATATTACCACCAAGCAGACTATTCCGACAAATCATCCGGATATATACGATATAGAAGAAGGAACGGACGGAACGCTTTATGTGGCAACTTATGGTGGTGGCGTGAATATCATCCGGCGGAACGAGGCACAGCATAAATGGTTGGACCCGGAAATAGCAGGTAATGGGATGAAGGTGCGTGATATCGAACTGGTGGACAGCACATTGTGGTGCGGAACGACAACAGGTGTGTTGAAAGTGGATCTGTGTAATATGAACTGCACCGTTTACCCAAGCTATGACATCCGTGCACTATGCTATAGTCATGGCCGGTTGTGGCTTGGCTCGTTTGGTGGTGGTTTGCTGGCTATAGACTTAAAAGATCCCAAGGCAGAAATATCCCATATGGAGACATTCCATGATATAATTCTTGCTTTGACCGGAGATAGCGACAATATATGGTTTTGTTCCGAGAATACAATTGCGCAATTGAACCTTGAAACCAATGATTTGTATTATTACAACGCGCTTGAGAGTGAGAGCAACACATATTTTACCGAAGCGGAGGCATTCTGTGCTCCAGACGGCACGGTTTTGTTCGGCTATTCGAATGGCTATTGTTCATTCAATCCGTCCCTGGTAAAGCACACTACTTCTATCCCTCCGATTAATTTCACGCATATAGAAGTGCAGGGTTCAGAAGTTTACGGAGACACTATAACCGTGGAGCACGGAAACGATGTCACCATTGAGTACGCTGCGATGGATTTCATAGGTTCAGACAAGATAGTGTATTCGTACAAGATGGACGGTATTGACAGTAATTGGAAGTATGCAAGGGATGTTAGACGCTTGACGTATAATAACTTACACTATGGCAACTATGTTTTTCATGTCCGCTCAACCAACCGCGAGTGCGGCGAAGTAGATAACGAACAAATATTGGTTATCTATGTCCAAAGACCTATATGGTTGTCCTGGTGGGCAATACTGCTGTATGGAGTAGGCATTATACTGGTAATCGGATGTATAATCTCAGTGATGAGTATTTACAACAGTCTGCGCCGTAAAGTACAAGTGGAGCAGCAGGTAACGGATATCAAGTTACGTTTCTTTACGAATATCAGTCATGAGTTACGAACCCCGCTGACGCTGATTACAGCGCCGATTGAGAATATTCTTCAGACGGAACGTATCAGTCAAAGTGTCCGTGGCCAATTGGAAATTGTGCAGAGCAACAGCCAGCGTATGTTACGGCTTGTGAACCAATTGTTGGAGTTCCGCAAAGTCCAAAACCAGAAGATGAAATTGAAAGTTCAACAGACCTTGTTGAGCGAACTGGTGGAAGAAACTTGTTCGAATTTCCAGAAAGAGGCAGATGACAAGCATATCCATTTCGAGATAATCAAGAAAGCGGAAGACTCGACCGTATGGGTGGATAGAAGCCGTATGGACACAATTCTATGGAATCTGTTAAGTAATGCGTTCAAATTCACTCCCGCCGGGAAGAGTATTCGTGTTATAGTCGATTCAAAACCCGGTTTTGTGACGCTGATAGTACAAGATGAAGGAATAGGAATTGCACCTGAAAAAAGGAACATACTATTCGAGCGTTTCTCCAGTAACAACGAGTTGAACAGTATGAGTGCATCAGGCACAGGTATCGGAATGAACCTGACGAAAGAATTGGTGGATTTGCACCGAGGTTACATTGAAGTGGAAAGCGAAGTGGGTAAAGGCACAACGTTCACGGTTCTGCTTCATACAGGGAAGGAGCATTTCGGTTCCGATGTGGATTTTATAGACGAACAGATACCGGCGAAGAATATGTTCAACGCGCCGACTTTTGAGGACAAGATGGAGCAATTGGAGCAAGAGCAGGAGAATATATACACAGTATTAGTGGTGGATGATAGTCAGGATATGCGCCACTTCCTGTCCACTATTCTCAGTAAGGATTATCATGTTTTGGCTGCGGCCGACGGAGAAGAGGCGAAACAGATTATCCGTACGCAGCCAGTCAATCTGGTGGTTACGGATCTGATGATGCCGAAGGTGGACGGTCTGGAGTTGACGCAGTTCATAAAGAGCGATCCAAATCTGGATTTTATTCCGGTTATTCTATTAACCGCTAAGACTGCTATAGAGAGCCGCTTGCAAGCATTGGAATACGGTGCAGATGACTATGTAACCAAGCCGTTTGAACCAGAATACCTGCGTGCCCGCGTCCATAATATTCTTATACAACGCGAACAACTGGAGCAGAGTTACCGGCAGCGCTTGATGCGTTTGGAACCGCAAAAAGCGGACGAACCGATACCCGGAGATGCATTTTTAGCAAAACTGCTTGATGTGATGGACAAGCAGATGGATAACAATACGCTGACGGTTGACGAATTGGTTGATGAGATGGGAATGGGTAGAACGGTGTTCTTTAACAAGTTGAAGAGTATGACGGGACTCAGCCCTGTGGAGTTCATCCGCGAGATGCGTATCAAACGTGCTGCGCAGTTGCTGGAAGAGCACAAATACAATATTACTGAGGTGACATATATGGTGGGAATGAATGATTCGCGATATTTCGCCAAGTGCTTCAAAAATACATATGGTGTGACCCCCACCGAATATCGCCGTACGTCAATGGAGAAGGTACAAAAATGAGAAATATTCTGCTCTTCCTGATAGGATGCCTGATGATGTCAGCCGCAGGTTGCGGCAGACAAACGCCTCAGATACCGAGTCAGCGTAAAAGAGAAGCCCCAAAGCCGGATACAGTCCAAACAGGCTTGCTTGAGTTGAATCAGCAACTAACCAAGAGTGCTGACGAACAAGTGAGGATTGCTGTGCAAAAAGAGGCGTTACAGTATATGTTATGTGAGGCAGGTACGTGGATGACAATCATTGATGGCGGAGATGAAAAGAGTGTAACTCCCCATGACAATGAGAGTTGGATTATTCGTATGCGTGTGTCTGACTTAGCGGGGCAGTTACTTGCAGATACAGAACAGTCCTATCTTATTGGCAAGCATGAGTTGCCTATGGCTGTTGACAAGAATATACGGATGCTGCACCACCGCAGCAAAGCACGGCTATTGGCACCATGGTATTCCTCGTATGGTATAACAGGAACAAAAGAAGTACCTCCATATGAAAATGTAATCATTGAAATAGAACTCAGATAAATGAAAAAAAGTATTTTTTGCGGATTGCTCGGCATGCTTTTCTTTGCAACCGGCTGCAATCAAAACACGTATTCGAATCTGCGCAAGAAGGAAGATAAACTGATTGCCAATTATATCAGCCGCAATGGGCTCGTCATTTTGGATAAAGAGCCTGTGGACGGTTATGTATGGGCGGAGAATGAGTATTATAAAGTGCGCGGGTATGATAATTTCTATTACCATCTTATCCATCAGGGCGACTCGGTGCGTATTGATTCGGTCAGTCCTACCCAAAATGATACGGTTAATCAGAAGATTATAGCCAATGATTTGATCGTAGCCCGCTACAAACAGTTCGGTCTGACGGAGGATGCAGATACGTTGAGTTACTGGACTACATTGGATGTGGCATATCCCCTTGAGTTTCATTACTTAAACCTGTCTGAATGCGAATCAACGGCGTGGCATGCAGCTATCCAGTTAATGAAATATCCGGATTCGCAATGCCAAATCATAGTGCCCAGCAAATTGGGGTTCAGTAATGAACAGACAACAGTGACACCGTATGTTTACATATTGAAAATCAAAGTAAAACAATAAAATGAGTTTAGTTAAAAGTATTTCAGGTATTCGCGGCACGATAGGAGGTCGTGTAGGTGACGGTCTTAACCCTGTAGATATTGTTCGTTTTACGGCGGCCTATGCTACGCAGCGCCGTGCAGCAATGCCGGATAACAACAAGATTGTAGTGGGGCGTGATGCCCGATTGAGCGGCGCTATGGTGGAGCAAATCGTCTGTGGCACCCTTATGGGAATGGGATATGATGTGGTGAATATCGGTTTGGCAACCACCCCGACTACTGAATTGGCAGTAATTGGCGAGAAGGCTTCTGGGGGAATCATTCTAACAGCCAGCCATAACCCCAAACAGTGGAATGCTCTGAAATTACTCAACGAAAAAGGCGAGTTCCTCAATGACACAGAAGGAAAGGGTGTATTATCTATTGCCGAGGCAGAAGACTTTACGTTCGCCGAGGTGGATAATTTGGGGCATATGATGTCAAAGGACTATCTTCCATACCATATAGAGCAGGTACTGAAACTCAAACTAGTGGATACGGATGCCATCAAAAAAAGGAATTTTACGGTTGCCATCGATTGCGTGAACTCGGTAGGAGGAATAGCTATTCCTGCAATTCTGCGTGCAATAGGAGTTCAAGACATCATCGAACTGAACTGTACGCCGAATGGACATTTTCCGCACAATCCTGAGCCATTGCCGCAACATCTGACGCAAATCAGCGAATTGCTTAAGAGTGGCAAGGCGGATGTCGGTTTTGTGGTTGACCCGGACGTGGACCGTTTGGCTATCATTTGCGAGAACGGCGATATGTTCGGTGAGGAATATACGCTTGTGAGTGTGGCGGATTATATTTTACGTCATACACCGGGCAATACGGTAAGCAATATGTCCAGTACACGAGCCTTAAGCGATGTAACAATAGCACACGGCGGAACATATAGTGCGAGCGCTGTGGGGGAAGTGAACGTAGTGGCGGAGATGAAGCGTACTAATGCGGTTATAGGTGGTGAAGGCAACGGCGGAGTCATCTATCCGAAATGCCATTACGGACGCGACGCATTGGTGGGAATAGCATTGTTCCTGAGCCATTTGGCGCATATGAATATGAAGACAAGCGAGTTGCGCAGTACATTACCGAATTATTGTATTAGCAAGAACCGCATCGACTTGACACCGGACACTAATGTAGATGCCATTCTTGCGCGTGTCAAAGAGTTATACAAGAATGAACGCGTAAACGACCGCGATGGTGTAAAGATTGATTTCTCTGACGGTTGGGTACACTTGCGCAAATCCAATACGGAGCCGATAATCCGTGTCTATTCGGAAGCTGCAACGATGGAGAAAGCGGATGCATTAGCGAAGAAAGTGATGGATGTGATAAAAGCATAGTGGCAACGTATTTTCTTATAGCAGGAGAAGCGTCCGGGGATACGCATGCGGCAGCGCTGATGGAGCAAATAAAAAAACGCGACCCTGAAGCTATATTTGCCGGACTTGGCGGGGATAAAATGTGTGCAGCAGGTTGCCGACTGTACCGACATATCAAGCATATGGCTTTTATGGGGTTTGTGGCAGTGGTGCGTCATTGGCAAGAGGTCCGGGATAATTTCCGCATAGCGCAAGAGGCGTTACTCAAAGAGCAGCCGGATGTGCTTGTCCTGATTGATTACCCGTCGTTTAATCTGCGCATGGCGCAGTTCGTACGCAAGCATTTGCCGCAGACAAAGATAGTGTATTATATCCCACCTAAAGTATGGGCATGGAAACGCAGAAGGATACATACGATAGCCCGTTTGTGTGATAAAGTGCTAGGAATCTTTCCTTTTGAACCGACTTTTTATTCGGAGTACGGTTATCATTGTGAATATGTGGGGAATCCTGTAGTGGAAGAGACTGCCCGGACGGATTTCAAAACTGCAGTCACTCCCACCAATCCTACTATAGTTCTTCTTCCCGGTTCCCGTCCTTCCGAGATAACGCATTGTCTGCCGCGTATGCTGGAAGCAGCTCGGCGTTTTCCGGACTATTCTATTACTATTTGTGCCGCTCCCGGGATAGATGATTCACTCTATACTCCTTATTTACGCGTGGGTGAGACGCTCGTGCATGACACTCACATGATGGTTAGGAAGGCATCTGTTGCGGTGGTCAATTCTGGAACAGCAACGTTAGAAACGGCACTGCTCGGTTGCCCGCAAGTGGCGGTTTATCACATTGCTTGTTCATGGACATTGGGTTTTGTCCGCCGATGGATGCAACCTCTTCTTTTTACTATACCGTATTTCACTCCAGTCAATATTATTTCAGGCAAAGAGGTCATTAAAGAATGCATTGCCAATGACTTTACGGTGGATAAAGTTTCTACGGAACTGGAACGCCTATTGCATGACGAGGCATATAAAAAAGAGATGCTCGCTTCGTACGACCATCTCTCTTCTCTCCTTGGACCTAAATCAGCCTCGTCAATTGCTGCTGCCATCATTACAAGGAGACCATAAGCGAAGCCAATATATACGGCAACGCGCCTATCAGTACTCCTTTTGCCAACCGCCACGTGTCTGTGGTGTAGAAGACAAATATAAGCGCCAGGTCTGGAAAAACGCTGACTAACAGTAATTTGCTTAGTACACCTCCCGCATGAAACTGTAGCGTTTTGAGCGCGAACCAAAGGTTCATCACTTCGATATACGTGATTCCAAAAGCGGCAGGTAGTATCAATCCCACCAGAATACCTATCCAATAACGATCAAAGCGATCCATAGTTAGTCCAGTCAATAGTAAGTGGCGTGATGGCTAATAGTTGGTGCTCTATTGCCCAAATATCTGTGTCTGTGGCTTTTGGTTCTTCATTAACAAACTGCCCTGCCAATTTCCATCCTTTGATTACGCCATCTGGCAATTTTTCCTCTATCGGAGCCAGTTCCTTTGCCCAATGTCCTCTGCATTGACGCGTCCAACGGATACCTTCTATTTCTCCTATTGGAGCGTTGATGTTAAAACATGTTTTTGGAGCTATTCCTTCTTCGAGCAGGTGTTGTGTCACATCTGCTAAAAACGGCTGTAGCCAATGCAGGTCCACGTCCATCTGATGGCTGTTGATAGACCATCCGATAGCGGGAATTCCTTTTTCTGCTGCCACTAGACATGCACCGATAGTGCCGGAGTACATGGTGTTGATAGCTGCGTTGTTGCCGTGATTGATGCCGGACACTAATAGGTCAATGGTTTTATCTACAAGGAGCTCCTCGCGGGCTATCTTTACACAATCCGCGGGAGTTCCGTTTGTGACGTACACTTCAGCACCGTTCAGGTCGTGCTCCTCAATGTGGCGCAGAAGAATAGGTGTGGTAACGCTGATGCATGCACCATAGCCGCTACGAGGCCCATCAGGTGCTATCACCGTTACATGCCCTAATTTGGTCATTTCTTTGGCAAGCAAGCGAATCCCCGCTGTGCCCCAACCATCATCATTTACAACTACTATCTCCATTTTAATTCTCCGGGAACATGACTATTTCCAATACATTTCCGGATGCAACCAGTTTCTTGAGTGTTTGTTGCACAGTTTTAGCGCTTATGGCTTCTACGGTAGCCTTGTAATCGCGTATTTCGTTGATTCCATACATATAATACATGTACAAAGCCTGATGCCAATAGGAGTTCTTCTCCAAGTCCTCCTGATGCTCTTTAAGCATTGCTTCTTTCTCTTTTTGCAAGTCGCTTGCAAGCGGTCCATTTTCAACGATAGTCTGCACTTCCTCGTGGATAATCTCCATCAGTCTTGTTTGTTTTGCTGGATCGGTGTCAAACTGCATAATCAGACCGGCACGAGGTGTCGGAAGAATGGTCATGTAGCCATAAGTTCCTACTCCGTAGGATCCTCCTTCGCGCTCGCGTATGGATTCCAAATAACGTGTAGAAAGTATTCGACCGATAATTTCCATATTCAAGTCATTTGCCATATTGTATGGCATATCATACGAGGTGTATTGAATTCTGTTGGAAGCTGTAGTGGTTTCCATCTGGCGGCTGAAATAGTTTTTCTGTTTTCCCGGGGCTACCTTTATGTGATGGTCGA
>Ga0247610_10006056_pt1 | contig 12643 bp, 4 predicted proteins | sample 174DNAGHGhighgp2_FD_193483 | JGI IMG/M metagenome (GOLD analysis project Ga0247610, IMG submission 193483) | Sheep rumen microbial communities from Palmerston North, Manawatu-Wanganui, New Zealand - 1742 DNA GHGhigh gp2 | ecosystem: Host-associated > Mammals > Digestive system > Stomach > Rumen ...
ACCAGGTCGGTGAGGTCGCGCTCATGCCACTCGTCGAAGAAGCGGGCATAGTCGTTCTGCGTCTTACGGCGTCGCCACATGTCGAAGCTCTCGTCCATTACGATGATACCCATAGTGTCGCACATGTTCAACAACTCGGGTGCCGGAGGGTTATGCGAACAGCGGATGGCATTGACACCCATGGCCTTGAGCTTGGTGAGTTTGCGATGGAGGGCATCTTCGTTAAGTGCAGAACCCAGGCAACCAAAGTCGTGGTGCTCGCAGACGCCATTGAGTTTGAAGTTCTTGCCGTTAAGCCAAAAGCCAGTCTTGGGGTCAAACTTGAAATCGCGGAATCCTGTGGTAGTTTCTACCTCGTCGACCACCTTGCCACCTGCAATCAGTTGCGTGCGTACCTTATATATATAAGGGTCTTCACAGCTCCACTTATGGGGCTTCTTGATGCTGGCAGGCTTGCCTGCAGCATCAAGCCAAACGTTCTTAACAGTAACCTTTTGCTTGGTGGGGTTTTCGTAGTCTACATCAACCTTACCATCGTGCACATAAACTCCCCAATGCTTGACGTGAATGGGATTGGTCTTGGTGAGCCATACATGACGATAGATACCACAGCCTGAATACCAACGGGAATTGGGCTGATCGGAATTATCAACCCGGACGGCCACTACATTCTGTCCCTCATGTACATAAGGGGTGATATCGTATTCGAAGCTGGAATAGCCATAAGGGCGAAAACCGACCTTCTGTCCATTGATATAGACAGTTGAGTTCATGTAAACGCCGTCGAACTCAATATAGAGGTGAGAGGTGAGAGGTGAGAAGCTAGAGATATCAAAATGCTTTCTGTACCAACCGACTCCTCCAGGGAGGGCTCCACCACCGGCACCACTGGGATTGCCTGCATAGAAGTCGCCCTCGATGGCCCAATCGTGGGGTACATCGAGTTTACGCCACCAAGAGTCATTATACTCAGTACTGGCCATCTGTACAGAATCGCCCAGACAGAAGCGCCAGTCACTATCAAAACAAACTCGCTCTCTGGCTTGACAAGCCAGAGAGCTAAGCACTGCAATTACTGCAAATATCGTTTTCTTCATACTTTAGAAGTTTCCGCCATAGATCAGACCATAGTATCGGTCGCTCTTATCAAACGAACTATTGATATTCGGGTCGCGTTTTGGTTGCCAAGTTCGTACCTTAATACACGGTTGGTCGATATCGTTCAGGTCGACCATCAGGAACAGGTAGCCGGTATCAGAATAGCTCGAGCTATAGTAATCCTGGTGGATCTGGATGCCATAGGTATCGGCACCAACGCCCATCTTCTTTACATCGTTATCGGTAAAGCGGATGTTGATGAACTGGTTGCTCTTGAAGCTACGCTCTACATTCTTGATATACTCTTGCTTGCTAAGGCGAGTGTGCTTAACCATCTCGTTGTCGAGATACTTATCGTTCTCGGCAGACTTCTGAGCCTTCTTAATGACATGACCTACAATAATGATAGCATCATCGTCAAAAATGCTCTTGATATAGTCGGCACGCTTAAGCGCAAAAGCTGTCTTGTAGTTCTCGAGGAAGGTAGCAATCACCATACGGATACTGTCGGTCCATCCTGCGGCCTCACGGTTAAAGATATCATCGCGAGCAGCCTTGTCGAGACCAAAGGCAATAGACTCAATCTTCTTGTCAGCATCAAAGGTAAAGGTAACATCCTCTACAAACGAGCGGTTGTTGTTCTTAAAAGCGAACTTCATAGGAACACTACGGCAGATAACACGATCGCCCAACTGATAGAAATTCAAATTAGGATTACCCAGAATGGTGGCAGTACCATAGTTGATAAGACGTGTAAACATGTCGTATCCTCCCTCTGTAAAATAATCCTGCACGCTGCTATAGTTCTTACCTTTGATTGCCGTCAAAATGTTGCCGATAATCTGAGCGAAGTCTTCTGGCTGCTGTACAGCTGTAGCATGCTCAGCCACACTCATGGCCTTGACAGTCTGCTCAAATTTCTCCTGAGTAGCTTTCATCTCCTTCTTCTTAGGACCATTGATCACTACTGTAGCTTTGGGGAATGGAGTTGGGTTGAACACCTCGGCCACCATCTCGAGCTCACGATCCTGACGCATCTGACCAGCAAACTCATACTCATACTTAATCTGAAGTTTGTCGGTTGGTGTACCTGGGTGAAGATCAATCTGCGACAGGCCATCCTTTACAGAGTTAACGAAGCTATAGTTCATTCCATCCATAAAGCGGAAATCAAGACTTGTTACAGGCTTACCTTTATAGGTTATAAGCAAATCAACAACATTCTCCTCAACCTTGGCAATCTCGGTCTTGATTCCAACAAGGATACTGTTAATCTGTTCTGGAATCCATACAGTAAGTGTCTGTTTGATTCCATTCTGATCAATCTTCAATTGGTTTGGATGCTGCAAACTTTTGAGAAGACAAAGTGCCCAATAATAATTTCGTAGTGCGTCGTCAATACGTCCCTCACGCTCAGCGTTCTGAGCTGTATAGACATAACTCAGTATGCGGTCCTCACGCTCCTTAAATACCTTTTCAAGCTCAGACTTAAGGATATAACGAACCACATAAGCCTCGGGTTCATGGGTAATCCATAAACTCTTGGTATTGTTAAGACTTCCAGCCGAGTAAGTACGTACCACAGCCTCCATCGCAGTCTTCGAGTCAACTTTGTCGCCATCAGCAATCTGCTGCATGTCAAGATTTGTCTCACTCTGTACTGTCACCGAAATCTTACTGATAAGGTCGTTCAATGCACCCTGATCAGCTTTTGAATCTGTTGTGCTACGTCCCTCACCCCAGATATAGTTGTCATCTGCCTGAATTTTCTGCAACTGCTCAAGAGGAGTCTGAGCAGACACCCAAAGCGGCAGCAGTATCAAACAAAAAGTCTCCAATAACCTCTTCATAATATCTTATATTTTTCTCTTTATTAATAACTAAAATTACTCTCTTATTGGTATCTGCTGCAAAGATAACAATTTTTTTGGAATATTACACATAACAGAGAGAAAAAAAACAATTTTAACATATGTATATGGGGCATAACCCTAAGGTTACGACCCATATACACAGAATTTAAAGATTCTTACTTACAAAGTATCGCTCTTTACTTTACCATCATGCGCTTGCCATTAACGATGTAAACACCCTTAGCAAGTCCCTTCAAAGCATCCTCCTTGACACACTCCTTGACAAGGACACCCGAGAGGTTGTAAACCTTTACAAGGTTGCCATCTTCAATTGTACGCTCCTCAATACCAGTAAAGTCGTTACCGCCATTCATACCTCTAGTCTCAGCCACACTAATGAAACCACGTGTGAGACCAATACTGGTGGCATAAGCCTCGAATGGACGGATAATACGAGCATCGTTAACGAAGATACTACCAGGGACATGTTCCTCATACTCTTCAAGATTAAGTGCAAGCACATCGCCATTAGTTATCTTACTCTGGAAGTTTGGTGTGAATGTAACATTACCTCTTGTAGCAGATATTGGATTAGTTACAGGAACAACAACTTCCTCACTGTAGAATGTAACCTTACCACCTAAACGGAAACGTGAAGCATACTTTTCGTTGTTTGGCATGCAGACGATATATGGTCGGTTAGCCTTAATCTGAGCTGCATCAACAAATCCATCGACAGTGAATTCACACAACCAATAAGGCTTATAGTTTTCTGGCTTATTCTGCTCCCATGAAGCAAATGGCATCATATCACCCTTTGACTCATGGAATACACGGCTTACATCGAATGGCAATGTAATTGCCTCCCATCCACCACCATTACCAGAAGTCATCTTAAAGTTGTGAGTATAGCTAATGACCTTAGCTTTAAACTCCTGAGTACACTTAAAGTTACTATGTTCATCATCAACCAACGTGATAAGGGATGCCTGACCATTCACAATCTTGTTTCCAGTGTAATTGGCTGGAGCTGAAGTCTCGTATTTCAAGAAGAGTAACAGATTAGGATTAATATCTGCATCGAAACTGTTATCACGGAGCTTAGTAGAGCTATTCCACTCAACCGAAGCAAGTTCTTTACAACCTGTGAAGATACTATCACCAACTTCAGTTACATTATCAGGCGACATGTAGGCTATCAGCGGCATTCCAGCGAAAGCCTTATCAGGAATCTTGTCCTCAAGCTTAGCCTTCGACAAATCAAGGGTCTGCAGAGATGTCATATTCTCCTTGATGTATTCAAGGTCAGCAGAATTCACAAAGCCATCAATAGCAAATTCCTTGATGGTTGAAGGAGTGCTCCAGCCCATGGCTGTTGCTAGCTGTCCAGCCTCAGTAGTCTTAGCCCCCTTGGCGCCTGCATATGCTGTAATGTTAATTGTCTCAACATTAGAAGTAAGCATATAATCATGAGTTGCAATTGCCTTAACTGCAGTTATTGCACTATCAATCGTAATAGAACCGTCATACTTATATATATTGTTATATGAATAATAAGTGTTATCACGAGGAGTAGAACCATCTGTAGTATACCAAATTGTTGAGTTTTCAGGAGCCTTTAGTTTCATTATATGACCATCAAACGACTCCTGCTCGACTGTACATCTAACACCACTTACATAGTAGCTACCTGTTGTTGAGTTATATCCATCTTTCTCGGCAGTTAAATAGATATAATTGTTATACTTCAAATCAATCGAATCCTTGTATACATAAGGATATGTATTATCGTCATTAGTAGCCTCCGCCTGGTATCGATAGCGAATGGTTACATCAGGTGTCTCGGTGGTTACCTTCATAACAGTGCCTTGGACATTAATATTCAAATCCTGCACGTAGAATCGACCATACTCCAAAGTATATATTTCAGAATTAATCTTATTATCCATCACTGCGAAGGCCTTGATAACAGCATTCTTTGTGAGCTTAAATGGTTCGCTATAAACAGAACTTGATGTAGTTGGATCATTACCATCTAGCGTATAGTAAACCGTAGTACCTTCAGCATGAGCAATCGTCACCAAAGTATCTACACTAATTGATACCGTTGGCTGTTCGCAAGTATAACTAGAATAATAGAGATTATTTGAATAATTCCAGTTAGCAGCCTGGAAATGATCCTTCGTGGCACTTGCATAAATACGGTCGCCATTAGAAACTGCGATAGGAGAAGAATAAGGCAGATTAGAAGTAACCGTATTTTTATAGTCGTTTACACCATAATAGATAGTAGCACCTGGATCTGAATGGGTGAGACGAACCTTGAGACGATTATCCTCGACAAACGGAGTTATAGTAACCTGACCAAGCTTAAACCAGTCGGTAACACTGACTGAAAGAGTATCAGAAGTTTCCATCTTATCCTTTATTGCGTAGAATCGATAGTTGTCATTCTGAGTCAACTTCAATGTATCACCAGTCATCTTTGTAGCGTTAGTCAATGAACCGTCATTATCATCAACTGTATAATAATACATCGTAGCATTAGCGGTAGTGGTCGTAACAATCAGCTCCTTTGTCTCACTATTTCGCTCAACAGTTGGCTTCTGAACCTTGAATGAAGAATTCTGGATGTACATACTGCTCCATTCAGAATCAACCTGACCAGTCTTGGTTGCCATAGCATAAACATACTGACCCACAGACACTTCGAATGGGGTTCCATCGTAATTCTTTCTTGTTGCGTTATCATCACCCCAACTGTTTGTTGTAATGTAATATGTTATTTTAGCACCATCCATATTGTGGCTAAGCTTCATCTTATACGTCTTATCATCACCATTAAGTTCAAACTGTGGTTCGAAGATAACATTTTCAAGACGGAACCAGCTAGAGAGGTCAGCTGTTACTACATCAGAGTTCACATAACCACTCTTAGCAGTAATAGCCTTAACAGTACCATTTGTTGCTGAAGTGAATGGAGTTAAATACTTATTGCTGAGCGTAGAAGGGATCTCATTAGCATCAGTAGTAATGATGTAATAAATATCCAATGTATCAGCTGCAGTAATTGTTACCAACTTAGTTTTGTCATCAAGTGATATTTTGGGGTTAGCACATTTAGTCCAACCATTAGTAGTATAATTAACATAGCTGCTTGTTCTGCCCGACATACCGAAATTATCCTTCATAGCAACTGCATAAACAGTTGAACCGTTTCTGACAGAGAACGGACCGGTGTATTGGGTACCATATTGTTTCCAATAATCTGCACCAGAGTAATAATTGTCTACCATATAATAAATAGTCATACCCTTGGCATAAGTACTATCTGATAACGACAACTCCATTGAAGCAGTACCATTAACGATAGACTGCTTGAAACTAACATTAGGACATGTAAACCAATTAGAGATTGTCTGACTTGATATATCAGAGCTGAACATAGAATCACGATGTGCAAAATACTTGATTGTACAGTTCTCTGACAGATTGATAGGTGTACCACTTGTAGCCTTCGAACTCTCAAGAGTAGGATTAGTTCCATCTAACGTATAATAGATATTGTAATCAGAAGTTAATGTAACCGACTTCGTTTCTGAGTTGGCGCTATAGGTTGGAACTGAACAAGTAATTGATGCAGAATTTAATGTTACATCAGTATTGTCAGAATTGTTATAGTTATCTTTCACAGCCCAAACACGAATAACATTACCCTTAGGCACACCTACTGCAGAACCAGAATAAACCATTTCGGCAGCAGAACCTAAATAATAGGTAGAATTAGCATGTTTGTACATAATCTTCTCTCCTGTAGTCCCAGAAATCTCTACCAATACGCTATCGCTCTTAGGAGCTTTGGCATAGTATTTGATATCAGTAGTCTTAATCTGAGTACACTTAAACCAATTAACAACCTGAGAAACTGACGTAGAGTTGAACATACCCGATTTTGCTGTAATGGCTTTATATGTATAATTACCCTTAACAGTTAGCGGAGTGCCAGGCACATACTCAGAACTACTGGTTGTTGGCTCTGAGTTATCGGTGGTATAATAGATCTTTCCACCAGAAAGGGATGTCGACATCGTCATCTTATCATCACCTTCTGCAATATTAATTGTTGGAGAAGGACAGCTTAATGCATTATGGTCACAATAGAATTCGCTGATGTTAGAATACTTACCATTCTTCTTGGTTACAGCCTTAAGGGTTACCGTATTGCTTACGCCAATAGAATCACCTTTAGTATAAACATCCCACTCTGCTACATCAACATCAACAGCGCCCTTGGTAAACGTCTTATACAATATGGAATCATTCTTGGCAATACTATCACCATAAGCTACATACATCTTAATTTTAACGATTTTATTTCCATTTGCATTCTGTACAAGGATCGTGTCTATTGTAGGCTTACTGATTGTAAGATCCGGGGTTGCAGAGACTGATTCTACCATCTTGCTAGAGTAGTTTTTCCATCCATTCTTTATCTTATATGTATCAGACGTGCCCTGTGGAATATATATTTTACTAACACTACTACTGAATGGTAAGAAAGAACCATAAGTTGAAGTACCCAGATTAACGGGATCAGTCATCATCGAACGGATGACATTACAATTAAATGCATTATTACCAACTTTTGTCTTATGGCCATCAGTACCTAGACTAGATGGGAATACTACCGTTGTAGAAGATGTATTGACAAAGCTATTATTGAACGCATATTCACCAATTGTTTCTATAGAATCTGGCAAGGTAAGCGTATTATCTGCAAAAGTCAAATTGCAATCACGGAAAGCATATGAATCAATTGTTCTCAAATATTTCAAATCCGAGATAGTTCCGACTTTTGACAGCTTACCACAACTATTAAATGCATAAGAGCCAATAGACTGCAAAGACGAAGGCATCTCACATTCGTAGAGTTCATCACAATCATAAAAGGCATATGCACCAATAGTAGTCAATGCAGAAGGCAGAGTAAGAGACTCTAACCCATCACAATTATAGAATGCATAGTCTCCAATAGCAGTAAGAGTTGAAGGCAACTTTAGTGTTTCAAGTTTATTACAATCTCTGAAAGCATAAGTACCGATAGTAGTCAAAGAAGTTGATACAGACAAGTCAACAGTCTTTAACTTAGCACAGCCATAAAAAGCATTATCACCAATTGAAATCAAACCTGAAGAGAACTTAACTGTTTCCAGTAAATCATTATTATAAAAGGCATAATTACCAAGTGAAGACAATTTTGAAGAAGAAGATAAGTCTACAGTCTTTAACTTGTCGCAGTCGTAAAAAGCATATTCTTCGATTGACGTCAAACCAGAAGAGAACTTAACCGTCTCCAGTGAATTACAATGATAAAATGCATGGCTCGATATTGCACTTAGCTTTGTCGCAGAAGACATATCGACATATGATAACTTTGTACATTCATTGAACGCATAAGCACCAATTGAAGTCAGGCCTGAGGCAAAGGTTAGAGAATCTAACAAACTACAACTATTAAACGCATAGCTACCAATAGTGCTTAATCCCGTTGAGAAAGTAACCTTTTTTAATTTATCACACAATTCGAAAGCTCTATCACTAATAGTCGTAACGCTTGATGGAAACGAGATATTAACTAATTTATCATTATTATAAAAGGCATAAGTATCAATAGTAGTAATTCCAGAGGGGATGGTATATGTAGTTCCTTTTAATTGAGGATAACAAATCAAGTTAGTGCCAGCTTTATCAAGCAAAAGACCATCCTTGGCACTAAAATTCTCATTATCGGCATCAACAGCAAAAGCAGTAATATTGGCAATTCCATTCACTGTGGGGTTATTAACTCTCCACGTAAAAGTGGTCAAGCTTTTTGGCAATTTAAGTGTATCAATTACAGAATTAATACCTATACTATTGTTATAATAATTATAATACGTAGAAGAATAATAGCTACTTGAAGGATCATATATTGAATTATTAGTAGATATTGCAAGACTCGTCATTGAAGTCAACTTAGACATATCAAGAGACACTTTACTTCCATACCTCCAATACTTAAACCCCGTAACATTGTATGTTGTCTTAGTTGTTACTTCTTCAGAAGTCGTAGATAATTCAAAAGAAGCCGGGAATTGAACAATGCCTGACAAACTTGTAGCATTTGCACTATCTGTAAAAACAACAACATTTTTAACCACCTCTATCAATGTTTCAGAAGTATTTGTTGTAGATACATTTTCTGTAATAAGATATGTTACACCACCATATTTAACACAGTTCTGTCCAAAAGAGGTAACTGCTACAAAAAGGGCGGTAATAATAAATATAATCTTTTTCATAACGCTTAATCTTTAAAATAGTTCATGATACCGTTACTTATTTTTCCTAGAGAGATTTGGCCTATTATTATCATCATTGCCTGGAATATCTCCCTTAACAGGAACCTTCTTAGTGTCACTATAACCAATACCAACATCACTTTTGGCATAAGCGCGGATGTAATATGTACGTCCATCCTCAACATCAGAATAAGTAAACTCAAAGTTTCCACTCTTTTTTCCACTAGTACCTATCATATTTTCCTTTGTAGGAAGAGAATCGGTAGTAGAAATACAATAGCCATAATCAGTTACATCGTAATCCGAACTGAACTTTACTTTTCCTGTTATCGTCTTCAAATCATCAGACACACCAACTTCTTTAATTTCAAGAATAGGCACTTTAGCTGCTTCCTGAGTGATATTAATAACACTCTCCTTCTTATTACCTGTACGATTACCAGAACTTATTGTAACAGTTGCTTCACGTATCTTCTGTTTTGTATTAGCAGTAAACGACAGTTTTACGGTTTCAGTTCTATATCCATTAACCTTATTGACAGAACACCAGTCTGGCTCGTCAGCACCTTTATCTTTATATGAGATGCTTACACTCCAGCTGGTATTACATTCAACTTTAAAGTCAAGTGAATCATTACCAACACTAACGACATTTATCTTTTCAGGGTCAACTGATAAAGTGACGTTAAAATCTCCTGCCGTCTGAGTTAAAGTGACCTCACGTTTGAAAGTCTCATCAGCATTCTTAAATGTCAAATGGCAACTACGATCTTCAGGTTGATCGTTCTTCTCAGTAGAGACAATAACCATAGTGCTTCCATCGCCACTATTAACAGAAAACTCCAACTTATCCCATTTATCGTTACAAACTAGAGTCCACTGACAATTGGACTTAACTTCGAGTTCATACGATGTTGTATTAGCACCCATTGTAGGATTTGACTCTACGACAATATAGTCCTTTGTTACAACTTCTCCTTCATCCAACTCAGATGCCTTAGAACACGACATGCAAGCACTACTAATAAAGAACAGTGCTGCCAGCCAGATGCAATACTTTTTAAAATAGGTATTCATAATAATAATATTTTCGTTATTAGTAATGGATTCATCAGAAATTAAGAATTATACCTCCAGAAACGCCGAAGGTTGTTGTACTGAAACCCGCAGCCTTAGCGATATCGGTAATCATTTGATCCTTTGAAACAGGTATACCAACTTCAGGCATTGCAAACAGATAACAATGCATGAACGGCACAAAAAGGAGTTTGGCGCTAATAGTAACACTCTGCATGGATGTACCATCACCATACTTCTTATTACCAGACTTCAGAACTGCTTTAAACTGATTATAAGCATATCCTACCTGTGGAACCAAAGACATACGACGAGTTAATCGCACCTGATAGCCATATTTGAAAGCAATAGTATTCATCTTATAACTAATACGAGAAAGAAGAGCCCCATCAGTCCCCTGATTACTCCATTGGGTGATTCCGCTCTCACCACTTCCAAAAGTATAACTGGCCTGGAAGTCGTTGTTTCCAAGCACCATACCTATCATAGCAGTATAACCACCCAAAGTTGCAGCTGTTATACCACCTCCAAGATAGAAAGCAGAAGGTTTTACATAAGAGATTTCCTCCATTGTAAGGGTATCAGAGGTCAATTCATTATATAAAATCTCATACTCCTTAGTTTGTTCAACATATCCTTTCTGAGTAGCAGTTACAGCATGAGTACCCACAGGAACTGTGATAGTCTCATCTGCTTGCAACAGCGTGGTTCCATCTAAAACCAAAGTTGTGGTAATAGGACGAGGAAGAATCCTTAGCTGGCCTGAATGAGGGATAGGGGGTGCTGCCTTAAACTCATTCATCTGTTGGCGTTTTACCTGGAAGGTACTGCGAACAGAATCGCAATCGGCCTTGCGGGTCTCGACAGTATAGTTGCCTTCGCGAAGCTGAGTAGACCAACTACCGGTTCCGACCAAAGCACCCTCGAAATAAATATCTGCCTTATTGTCAACTGTCACTTTAACATCACCAAACAGATTACTGATGTTATGCATCTCAACATTAAAGACTTTCGACTTCTTATCATCGTTAGGCATGATATAGATTGTGTCGGTACCCTCAAAACGGTCGTTTGATGCTGTTACCACATGACGACCGAAGTTAAGATACTTGTTGTAGATAGGAGCACGACCAAGGTTCTCACCATCAATATACACCAACGAACGTGCCATAGAGGTTGTGATTGTTGCATAACGACCAGTACCGATATCAAGCAGCATCTCGTAAGTACGACCACCCTGAATAGATACAGGATAGTAGTAATCACGAAGCATACCAAATACCGGATGGCTGATTGTTAGCTTCTGAGCTCTGGGGGGAACATACAGCCACAACTCAGCAGCTTTTTGTTCAGTACCTACAATACCTAGCGAACCTCCATCAAAATGGAATCCCTTTTCAGGAGACACAATCTTGATGAGGGCTGCTTTATCACCATTCTGGTCTCGGCGTTCCGTACCGCGAGTATTAGCGGTAAGGTCAGTTTCCAACAGTTTAAAGCTAACGACATTAAGCCCGTCAGCACTAGCACTGATGGTTGCTACAAACGCCACAATAACAAGTAGCAGTTTTCTCATACGCATTTATAGTTTTAGAAATTATACTCTATGGGGGCAAAGTTAACAAAAATTTTCGAACAAAGAACATTATTTGCCAAAAAATTATGGATTTAACACATATTTTTTTCGATAAAAGTTTATAAGTGTTAATACAACACAAGATTAACAAGAAAGATAAGACAGCATTTTCCTATGCAGAAAACGCTGTCTTATCTTATGAAGTAAAAGACTTTATAGCTTACAACTTAAAGCTTTTCCATTGTATTGTACCATCCTGCCCTCGGGTTTTTCGAGGTTAAGAGGTTTGGGGGCATCCTTGGTGATGAGAACTACGTTGAATCGGCGGTTCTTCAGCATGCCGTTGAACTGGCCTTTACGAGCGCCAAATGAAATGGTCTTCGTGGCATCATCGTAAGTGATGTCGATAGTGGCATACTTACCCTTCTCGTAGTTATAGTTGGTACCCTCGTCCTCGTAGAGTTGGAATGAGCCATCCTTACCGGCATAGATATAGAGATTGATGAGCTCGGCTGGCTTCTCGTCGCTCCACTCCATCTCCGGACCAAATGGGATGATGGCGCCCTCACGTACAAATACTGGTATCTGCTCGTATGGTGCATCGACTACAAGCCTGCGGCCACCCTCTACATATTCGCCAGTATAAAGATTGTACCAACCACACTGGGCGGGGAAGTAGACTGAGCGGTTGCGGGCTT
>Ga0247610_10006059_pt1 | contig 12642 bp, 8 predicted proteins | sample 174DNAGHGhighgp2_FD_193483 | JGI IMG/M metagenome (GOLD analysis project Ga0247610, IMG submission 193483) | Sheep rumen microbial communities from Palmerston North, Manawatu-Wanganui, New Zealand - 1742 DNA GHGhigh gp2 | ecosystem: Host-associated > Mammals > Digestive system > Stomach > Rumen ...
CCCATATCCAGGGAGTAGATCTGTTTCTTCTTCAGGTTCTCCGGCACATCGCCGCGTACGATACGATGGGCAAGACCCTCCGCAATCGCCGTCTTACCGACACCCGGTTCACCGATCAAAATAGGGTTATTCTTCGTTCTACGACTCAGAATCTGTAATACACGCCGGATCTCGTCATCTCTTCCGATTACGGGATCCAACTTGCCCTCCCGGGCCCGCTCGCAGAGGTTAATCGCAAACTTCTGCAGGTTTTCGTTGTTGGAATTGTTGTTGTTCATAGTTATATGTCGTTTAGTTAATAATCAAATCTCACCCAATAACCTACAAACTATGCGCCAAACCACCTTGGACTGACAAAATGGCAGTCCTTTAGGAACGCTTATTATGCGATAATTGTACAAAAATCAGTTAAATCTTGCGTATATCAAAAAAAAGCAGTACCTTTGTCGCGTAAATTACAAGATATGCCTAAGAATACGGAAATAGAACGCAAGTTTTTAGTCCAATCGGATGCCTTTAAGACGCAGGCCGTTGCGCAGCATGAGATCGAGCAGGGGTATTTGTGCAAAGAACCCGGCAAGACCATTCGCGTGCGTATACGTGACTCGCAGGCGTTCCTTACTATTAAGTCCGGTAAACTGCGCGAAGGTTTGGCGAAATTCGAATGGGAGCGCGAGATCGAGATGGCAGATGCAAAAGAGCTGATGCTGCTGTGCGAAAATGAGACGATCCGCAAAACGCGCTATATCATTCCGGCAGCGCCGTTTGAAGGGCAGCCGCGTTGCTGGGAAGTGGATGTGTTCTATAGCGGCAAGCAGAAAGGCAACACCCTGGCAGAGATTGAGTTAGGCAGCGAACACGAAGCCTTTGAGCGTCCGGAATGGTTAGGCAAAGAGGTAACGGGTAATCCACAGTATTACAATGCAAACATGTGATTTTATGCGACGTTACGTATCATTCATACTCCTTCTGCTTTGCGCGACAATGTCTTTCGCGCTCGCCATACCTGCGGGTACGCTCTATTTTGACAACAGCCGGACGAACTATAGTACGGTGCGTTTTGTCTATGGTAGTGAGACGCCTGCGGTGAGTTATGTGCTCACGATGACGCAGGACAGCAACAAATGGAAGGTGGAGATACCACAGACAGTGGAGAATATGTACCGTTTCACCTTTGTTGGCGGCGCGTTGGACGAAGGCACGTACGAGCAGAAGTTCAGTGATTTCAAGGAATATATCAGTAAGACCCTCAACATGAATCGCACGGCGACGAGTGAGGTGCAGATGAATGCGGGCGATATCTTTGTACCCGAGAGTGGCGATAATTGGGCGCAGGGCAGTTGGATGAGTCTGAGCGCTTGGGAAGCGTCGCAGAGCACTGTCGAACCTTCGGCGTCAATAAGCGGTACGCTTCCGATCGTTTATATCAACACTACCAACAACACCGCCATCACGAGTAAGGAGACCTATATTACCGGTTCGCTCTATATCGACCCTTTGACCACCGGTTATCCGGCACTCGGAACGGAGACAGCACCTGTCACCGGCCAATTCAAAGGACGCGGTAACTACACCTGGAAGGATTTTGACAAGAAACCCTATAAGATTAAGTTCGACGCCAAGCAGTCGGTGCTCGGCATGCCGAAAAACAAGCACTGGTGTCTGCTCGCTCACGCGGACGATGATATGGGCTTTATGCGCAATATGACGGGCTTCCTGCTCAGCGAGCAACTCGGCATGAAATGGACGCCGCGCTTTGTGCCGGTAGAGCTGGTGCTGAACGGTCAGTATTGGGGCCTCTATTTTCTGACCGAGCATGTCCGTATTGCCGGTAATCGCGTCAAGATCACGGAGCAGGAGGATTATGCGACGGATTCGGTGACGGGCGGTTGGCTGGTGGAGATCGACAATTATCAGGAGAACGGCAATATTGAGTTTGACGAACCCAACGGCGAGCGCGTCATGATTACCTCCAAAGAACCGGAATTACTCAGCGCGCAGCAGCGTAACTATATAGAGACGCAGATGCACACGCTTAATGACGCAATCTACGGCAGTTCGGCGGCGCAGCTATGGAACATGCTGGATATCGATGAGGCGGCTAAGTTCTATTTGATTCAGGAGATCATGGAGGACTGCGAGAGTTACCACGGCAGCTGTTTCCTCTATAAAGACCGTGACCGCAATGGTCGGAAAGCCAAGTGGTTCTTCGGTCCGGTATGGGATTTTGGCAATGCCTACATTCGCCATCAGGATACCTGGATATACGACAATCCCATTTTCTCCCAGCATTGGGTGGGGCAGTTGGCGCAATGGCCGGAATTCAACAAGAAGGTGCGTGAGTACTGGTATATCTTCTATCATAACTACCGCAGCACGACTCGTTCAGCGATTGGTGAGTTCGCGGCGAAGATCGCACAGGCGGCCAAGAACGATGCTGAACGCTGGCGTGGCACGTCCCATTATTGCGATAACAGCAATATGACCAAGCGCCAGAGTGAGTTCCTCAATCGTTTTAACTGGCGTGTCAACTGGTTGTACTCCAGATGGGGAGTGGGCATCGAACCTACCGAAGAAAGCGTAGAACTGGTTCCGACCAATAATATGCCGACACGCAAAGTCCTCCGCAACGGCCAATTGCTCATCGAATACGAAGGAAAAACGTATAATATACTTGGGCAGAGCGTGCAATAAGGGGTAATTCGCTTTTTTTACAAAAAAATAGCAAAAAAATTTGCGTATATCAAAAAAAAGCAGTACCTTTGCACCCGCTTTTGAGATTTTATTATTTCAGTCAAGCTTACGGAAGGGTGGGTGAGTGGCTGAAACCAACAGTTTGCTAAACTGTCGTACGGGTAACTGTACCGGGGGTTCGAATCCCCCCTCTTCCGCAGAAAGACGCCGAAAGGTGTCTTTTTTGTATGTTTATTCGAGTATAAAAAAAAGAAGGTTGTCTCACGACAACCCAACCTTTTCATTTAACCTTAAATCTAATACCATGAAAAACACGATGCAAAAGTACTGCTTTTTGACGATATGACCAAATAATTTCCAGAAAAAGTGTTAAAAATCTAAAAATTGCTATCTTCGGTTGACAAAATGGCAGCATTTGCTCGGCTTTAGTCGCATAATGAGAATAGATCTTCCCTCGGATTGATCAACATGACAGGCACCAGGGCATGTTGAATGGCTTTGCGCTCCGGTGGACCGAACAAAATGTCATCTAAACCGTAATCGCGGCTCGCAGTAAGGATCAGCAGGTCATGCCGAAAATCGCGTTGCCGTTCTGCTGCTTCGCGGATAAGACCGAAACTGTCTTTGCGTGCAATACATACCTCGTACGAGATCTTCTCCCCCGTTCTTTCGGCTACCGCCTTGATATGTGTCACGATCCGGTTGACATTCTGTCGGGCATGCGAACCGTAGTCATTGGCCTGCAGAAGGATGATATGGGCACCGGTTTTGCGGGCGAGATACGTACAAATCTCCGCCTTGTAGGTCTCCTCTTCGAGCATAGACACCGGTACCAGCAGTCGGTTCAGCGTCTTGATGTTCATCGTCGGGGTGATGAACACGTACGGTCGGCGCTCCTCGCGGCATTCGTTGAGGTGGTGCTGAATGGTGCGGGCTTTGTTCTCGCACTCAATGAGCCGGATATCGTCGTTATTGTCCCAGATCATCTGTCGGTAGTGGTTCTTGCGGGGCGTTGAAGCGCTCCCAGTTGATTGTATCCATCGTGTGCCGGTACTGACTTGCCGCGGCGGCATGATTGCGGTACGAGGAAGAGAAAATATGCGTATTATTCAGTTCCGGACTCGCGCACATGAACAAATAATCGGTTTTCGGTGCATTGAGCACGATATCAATGGTCTCGGGCGACGGACAGCGGATCGGTCCGGGCGGCAGACCTGGGTACTTGTACGTATTATAGGGCGACTCCACTGCCAAATGGCTGTACAGAATACGTCTGAGCTTAAAATCACCCACCGCATATTTGATGGTCGGGCAGGCCTGCAACGGCATGTTCTTGTGCACGCGGTTGAGATAGAGCGAGGCGATAAGGGGCAGCTCGCGTTTGTTCGTGCTTTCGCCTTCGACGATGGAAGCCACAATAGCAATCTCGATAGGCGTCAACCCGATCGAATCGGCTTTGGCACGGCGTTCGTCGTTCCAGAACGTATTGAACTCGCGTTGCATTCGGGCGAAGAGTTGGTCGGGCGTGATGTTCCAATAGACCTCATAGGTGTTGGGGATAAAGAGGCAACGGCTGGTCTCTTTGTTCAGCCCGTACGGTGCCAAATACGCATCGTCTTCGAGTAGGCGGAGCAGCGTCACGCTGTCCATCTGCAAGTGGGTCGTCACTTTGCCTGCCAACTCCTCGCGGGTGCGCACGAAATGGTTCCATGTGATATTGACCGGCGTCTGCCGTCCGTATTTGAATTTCTCAATCAGTTCGCGGTCACCGATCTGCGCGGGCACGGTATAGTGACCCGGTTCGGGATTACGGAAGAGCAGAATGCGCATATGCCACTTGAGGTCCGTCTCTGCACTGATCTGATAGTCCTCGCGCAGCAGCGAGAACAGCGAATCAATGGTCGCGCCCTCATAGATATTATACGTGTGCGACTCGCCGTCAAAAGACTCGAAGTTACATACATGCCAACGGTAGTACTGCTCTGTAACGAACAGAAGGATCATGCAGAAGATCCATCCCGATACACCTAATGTCCAGCGAAGAATGCGGGCTTTTGTCCATTCGTATTTTGCCATATTATTTTCCTCCTACGAGGCGTTTGATTTCCGATAGTTTATTGAGAGCCTCCAGCGGTGTGAGGTTGTTGATGTCCAGCGACTTCACCTCATCCCGTATCTGTTCGAGCACGGGGTCGTCGAGTTGGAAGAAACTCAGTTGCATGCCTTCCCTGCTTTCGCCGATATGATCGGTCGGTTTGGCAAGATCGCCGTTCTTCGCTGCCCGTTCGAGATCCGCGAGAATCTGGTTGGCGCGCTCCACAATGGAGTTCGGCATGCCGGCGAGTTTGGCTACGTGGATACCGAAGCTATGTTCCGAACCGCCGCGAACGAGCTTGCGCAGGAAAATCACCTTGCCGTTCAGCTCGCGTACGGACACGTTGTAGTTCCGAATCCGATCGAAGGTCTTCTCCATCTCGTTGAGCTCGTGGTAGTGGGTGGCGAACAGCGTCTTGGCATGTCCGCGGTGCTCGTGGATATATTCCACAATAGCCCAAGCAATACTTATGCCATCGTACGTACTGGTGCCGCGACCGAGTTCGTCGAACAGCACCAGACTCCGTTCACTCAGGTTATTCAATATCGATGCCGCTTCGTTCATCTCCACCATGAACGTGGACTCGCCCAGCGAGATATTATCGCTCGCACCGACGCGGGTGAAGATCTTATCTACCACACCGATCGACGCACTCTCTGCGGGTACGAACGAGCCCATTTGCGCGAGCAGCACAATGAGGGCGGTCTGGCGGAGTAGGGCGGATTTACCGGCCATGTTCGGTCCGGTAATGATAATAATCTGCTGGCCGTTATTGTCCAGCAGTACGTCATTGGCGATGTATTGCTCGCCCGGCGGCAGTTGTTGTTCGATAACGGGATGGCGTCCCTGACGAATGTCGATGACGAGGCTGTCGTTCACGTCCGGACAGACATAGCGGTGCTCGGCAGCTACGGTAGCGAACGAAAGCAGACAGTCGAGTTGAGCCAGCACGTTGGCGTTCAGTTGGATCTGCGGCACCCATTCCGAGAGGGCGAGCATCAACTCCTGATAGAGCCGGTTCTCGATGATCTGAATACGCTCTTCCGCGGTGCGGATCTTCTCCTCGTAGTTCTTCAGCTCCTCCGTGATATAGCGCTCCGCATTGACGAGCGTCTGCTTGCGGATCCACTCGGCCGGCACTTGGTCTTTGTACGTGTTCCTTACCTCCAGATAATACCCGAAGACATTGTTGAAACCGATCTTCAGGCTCTGGATACCGGTGCGTTCGATCTCGCGTTGCTGTACTTGCAACAGGTACTCTTTGCCGTCCGATTGGATAGCGCGCAGTTCGTCCAGTTCGGTATCTACACCGCGTGCGATGATGTTCGGTCGGCCCTGTGCGATAGGCGGGTCGGGTACGATCTCCCGCTCGATACGCATGCGCATTTCGGAGCAGGGGTCAAGTTGTTCGCCTAATAGCGAGAGGTAAGAGTTATCCCGCGCAGTCTCGCATAGTTCTTTGACAGGCTTTACGGCTTTGAGGGCCCGACCGAGTTGCACCATCTCGCGAGGGCCGATTCGTCCGGTGGACACTTTGCTTACGATACGCTCCAGATCGCCCACTTGTTGCAATGCGTCCCTCAAAACCTCGCGGTCTTCGGGGTGACGGAAAAGGTGTTCCACTACGGTCTGCCGATTGCGAATCGGGCGTACGTCCTTGAGCGGGAAAGCCATCCAGCGATGCAGCAGACGGCCGCCCATCGGAGTGATCGTGCGGTCAATGATATCGTAGAGGGTCGCGCTGTCCTCGGTCTGACGATGAGTCAGTTCGAGATTGCGGATCGTGAAACGGTCGAGCCACACGTATTTGTCTTCTTCGATACGGCTCAGGTGCTGGATATGTCCGGTTTGCAGGTGCTGAGTCATGTCGAGGTACATCAGAATACCGCCTGCTGCCGTCACACCTGCCGGCATCTTCTCCAGTCCGAAACCTTTGAGCGAGCTTACACCCCATAACTTCTGCAATCGCTCCTTAGCAGTCGATTCGACAAGCATCCAGTCCTCGAGCTCAAAGGTGAAGAATTTATTGCCGAACAGGTTCTCCATCTCCGCTTTGCGTCCACGCAGGTGCAGCACCTCTTTGGGCGCGAAATTGGTCAGCAGTTTGTCGATATAATCGCTATCGCCTTGCGCTGCCTGGAACTCACCGGTAGAGATATCGAGGAAAGCCACACCGATCACGTGTTTGTCAAAATGCAGACACGCCACCCAGTTGTTCTCTTTCTGTGTCAGAGTGGTGTCGGAATAGCTGACGCCGGGCGTCACGAGTTCGGTCACACCACGTTTGACAAGTTTCTTCGTCAACTTCGGATCCTCCAGTTGGTCGCATATCGCCACGCGTAGACCCGCCCGCACAAGTTTCGGCAGGTAGGTGTCAAGGGCATGGAAAGGAAAACCGGCCATCTCCAGCGCGGGCGCCGCCGAACTACCACCGTTGGAGCGGTGGGTGAGGGTGATATTGAGGATCTTAGCAGCCTTCACGGCATCTTCCGCATAGGTCTCGTAGAAATCGCCGCAACGGAAGAGCAGCATCGCATCCGGGTACTGCGTCTTGATGTCGCGGAACTGCTTCATCATCGGTGTTAATTCCTCTGTCATATTATCTCAAATCTACTGTTATTTTCAAATTATATCTGCGTCCCGTTAAATAGTTGGGGCTTGCCCATTGATTGCCGTACGCGTCGGCTACCCAGAAATAGGAGTTCACGTTTCGCCAGCCTACGAGGTTAAAGACCTCAAACTGAATTGCCCACTGTTTGACGTGCTTGGCGGAGGGCTTGCGCATGAACTTCGCCGTTTGGGCATTGAAGGCGTACGTGGCGCCGATATCGATACGTTTGTAGGTCGGCATGCGTCCCCAAGCCTGGTTGTTACGCGGGGCGTAGTAGGGTTGGCCCTCGGCGAACTGCATCTTCAAATGGAACTTCAACTGCGGCAGCTGCGGGATGTAGTCCTGGAAGAGCATAGAGAAGTTCCATCGTTGCTCATTCGGACTCGGGATCCACAGATCGGAGCCGATAAACCGCTGTCTGGCTACCATCGTCGAGAACGAGATCCAACTGTCCGCACCGGGCACTAACTCGCCGTATAGTTTGAGGTCCAGTCCACCGGCGTAGCCCTTGGAATCATTACGGCCGGAGTAACGCACGCGGACGTTATCCACGGTGTAACTCTCCATCCGGTCGATGTATTTGTAGTAGCCCTCTGCAGTCAGCTTGAACGGCCGTCCCCACGCGCGGAAATAGTAATCGCCGCCAAGCACGACATGCACGGAGCGCTGGGCCCGCAGGTCTTTGTTAAGCCGGATACGCGTGATACCGAGTGCATCGGTCACGGTGTCGCGCAACTCCTTATAGAACGGCGCTTGGTAGTACAGACCCGTCGCCAGACGGAAGCACAAATCGCGTTTCCAACCCGGTATCCATTCCACAGAGGCGCGAGGGGAGGGGAGCACTTCGTTGTTCCAACTCCACCACTGCAATCGTCCGCCAACGGTCAATATCCACTGACCGGAGTTCGTGTTCCATTTATGTTCGTTCTGGATATACGCCTGCAGACGTGCCGTGCGCATCTCGCTGCTGCCGTGCATGGCGTAATACAGCTCCATATCGTGTCCATTGTTCGGCAGCGAGTAACCGGCCGAGTCGCGCCATTCCCACTCGCTGATCGCGTCGCGTATCAGTTCCGCTTGCCCGCTCACGCCCCAGATAAGGGTGTTGTTGTCGTGCTTCCACGTGCCGTTATGCGCCAGCGTGATCACAGACGCTTCGAGGTTGTTGCGTGCGTGCTGATGGAAGATACCCGTGCCCAGCACATCATGCGTCTCATCGCTCAGGTTGGTCACTTCCGTCTGCGTGTTGCCCGGCGTCGAACCGTCCGCAGGAGTGTTGGACAGCACGTACTGACCGGTGATATCGAAGTTCTCCCGCTCGTTGGTATAGAAGCCCGACAGGTCAAAACCAATCTCCACTTCGTTGCTCACCTTGCCCTTGGCACTCAAAGCTGCGAACGCCGTCAGGAAGCGGTCTTTCTCCTGTCCCTCGTAATAGATGCTAAGGTTCTTTGCTTGTTGCCCGCCGAACGATTCACTCAACGAATCCGGCGTGAACCGGTAGTCATTCTGACTCACGTTTCCGAGGAATGACATTCCCCATTTGGGAGCCACCTTCCACGTGATATAGGTCTGGTAGTCGATGTAGGTCGGCTGGTAATTGCCGGCCGTAGCGAGACCGCCGAGCATGTATTTGCTGGTCTTGTAGCGCAGTCCGTGCATCTGGCTGTAGGTGCTGTCGCCGTGACCGACATACAGTTGCGCACCCAGCAGACTGGCGCTGATAGAGGCCTCGAAAGCGTTCGGACGTTTGTACGTGATGTCCAGCACCGAGGACATCTTATCGCCGTACTGCGCACCGAAACCGCCGGCCGAGAACTGCACGTTTTCCACCATCTCGGGGTTCACGAAACTGAGACCTTCCTGTTGTCCGCTTCGTATCAGCAGCGGACGATGCACCTCGATACCGTTCACATATACGGAGTTCTCGTCAAACGAACCGCCGCGGACATTGTACTGGCTACTCAACTCGTTGGTCTGACTCACGCCGGTAAAAGTAATCAGCAGGCTTTCGATCGAACCGCCTGTAGCGTCCGGCATGACGCGAGTAGTGGCTGCATCGATATGGTCCATCGTGCCTTGCGTATGCTTGATTCCGCGCACCTCGATCTCGGTCAGCAGTTGCTCGTCGGTCAGCAGTTGGACATTGATATTAATCACCTCGCGTACGTCAATAATACGCTGCTGCACTGAGGTATAACCGATCATGGAGTAGTTGAGCACCACCGTGTCCGTCTCGTCAAGAATCAGCTCGTAGTAGCCGTTCTTATTGGTCGCTGTACCGATAGGCCGGTCGGCATTGAGTACCACCACGTTCGCCAACTCGATACCCACGTTATTCTGGTCCACGACGTACCCGTACACGCGAGCGTTGCGCGCGTAGAGTTCCGGAATAGAAAGCAGGGAACAAAGAAGAAGGACTACTATGTGGTGGAATCTCGTCATTCGTGATCACCTGATCTCGAGATCTCAAGATCTTGATTTAATTCCTCGATATAAGCGGTCAGTTCCTCGCCGCCCAATTTGGTCTCTGCCGAGGTCACAAACACCGGCGGCAGTTCTTCCCATTCTTCGAGCAGACGCGCTTTGTACGCCTCCACGTTCTCTTTTAAACGCACCTTGCCGAGTTTGTCGCCTTTGGTGAAAACGATCGCAAAAGGCACACCGTTCTCCCCGAGCCAGTTAATAAACTCCAGGTCTATCTTCTGCGGCTCGTGGCGGCAGTCAATCAGCACAAAAAGGCACACCAACTGTTCCCGTAGCAGGCAATACCGCTCAATCATCTTTTTCAGCGCCTCGCGTTGTTTCTGTCCTGCTTGCGCATAGCCGTAGCCCGGCAGATCCACGAGGTGCCAAGATCCATCAATCAGAAAATGGTTGATCAACAGCGTCTTACCGGGTTTCTGACTCGTCTTTGCCAGTTTCGGATTGTGGCAGAGCATATTGATCAGACTGGACTTACCCACATTGCTTCGTCCGATGAATGCATACTCCGGCAGCGTACTCTGCGGACAACTCGCTACGTCGGGGTTGGAGATAATATATTGTGCGTTCTTTATCATCGTTTTTTACACAAAACCTTTGCGGCTGCAAAGGTACAAAAAAAATCGCACATGTGCAAATCTTTCGAGTTTTTTGAAGAAAAATGCCATTTTTGTGTTTCAAAAACGGGGTACACTGCACCGCGTCCTTAAAGCGATCTCGGCTTAACAACCCACTAATCACCCAGTAATCACCCACTAATCGCCCACTCATACAAGCATTTTTGACTTAAAAATAAATTAGTTCCGGTGAAAAATAAAACCGAGCGACAATCAAATGCCGCTCTGGTTTGGATGGAGTCTGGTGTTCAAATAGCATTTGAACGAAATGGACGTTGCTATCTCACCTCTTGTCCCGTTATGGTATAAGTCCTATCCCCGCGGAGGATGAGGATTTGATCATTGCGGAGGAGTGTGTGAGTTTTCGCAGGCTCGCTATGTTCTATATTTTCTATGGCAGTGCCGATTTCGTTGTACGCACCATAGACCGTAACATCGTGATCCGGCATAAAGTCGGGCAGTCCGTACCAGCCGTGGAACTTGTACCCTTCGTAGTAGGGTGCCTCGATAGGCTCAATCAGGGCGCTGTAAGCCAGTGAGTCAAACGCATAATCACTACCTGCTATATTATAATTCAAACGGTAGTAATTGATGTGATATAGCGCAGTCACGATGAGGTTGGTTCTCACATGGTCGAACGTTCTGTCCCACCCAAAGAAAGAGTAACCGTCATAGAGCGGTGCGGCAGGGGCAGCCGGAGTTTCATCCCAAGTAACAGTCTGCGTAAGAATCTGCACACCTGCCCAGTCTTTGAACACCACATCATAGATGATGTGTTGGTATTGCGCGTTCACCGTCATGTCCTCAGTAATGTTATCCAAGGAGGCGTCCCAACCGGTGAAAATATATCCTTCTCGTAGCAGTTCTGTCGGAGCCGTAGTTACGGATTGACCTTGATAGACCTGTGTTTGATAGATAGTTCCGCCGTTCCAATCCAAGAACGTAACCGTACACACCGGATTCGATTGATACATTGCATAAATGCTGTACGAACTGGTTACATGGGTATAACTCTGGTCCCATCCGATAAAGGTATATCCCCTTCGTGTCGGAGCAGCGGGAGGAGTTGCGTCTTCTTGGTAATTGACGGTCTGTATGTTCAATACGGTGCCATCCCAATCATAGAAAACAACGGTGTATTTGGTGGAGTTGATTTCGCGGTATTGAGCGGTGGTAGTCATGTCTCCGGTCACATAACTGAAGGATTTGTTCCATCCGACGAAGACGTATCCCTCTCGGGCAGGTGTGTTCGGAGCAACTGCTGATTTGCCCGGGTTGACCATCTGGGTTTTAAGGAGCGTGCCATCCCAATCGTTAAATGTAACGGTGAAACCAACCTGTGTGAATGAGCCGACAAGCACAAAATCGTGGTCCGGCATGAAAGCCGGAGCCTTACTCCAACCGCTGAACTTATGGAAATCGCGTTGCGGTTCGGGACGTAGGGTGACGGGTGCATCATAGGCAAACGAGTCATATGCGTAAGGCTGGTCATCTACGAGGTAATTCATCCGATATGTATTCTTTTTGAACTGTGCTGTTATTACCAAGTTGCCGGTTACGTTATCAAAGGGTATATCCCAGCCGGTGAAGGTGAGTCCGGGGTGTACCGGTTCTGCAGGTGCCATAGCCGGTTGACCATAGGCAACTTTCTCCGCCTTTATCACCATACCGTTAAAGTCTTTGAACGTGACAGCGTAGGTTTGGCCTTCTTGTGCGAATAGGCTTCCGATACTTATAGCAAGCGAGAGGAAGAATGTAAATAGTTTTTTCATATGTCAATATATTTCTCTATCTTATTGACTTAGCGTGATTTCTTGGTCCAGAGGATGAAGCCGCAGAGGCAGGCGAGGGTGATGACGGCGGCGATGAGGTAGCCGAGCCAACGCCATTCAAGCGGCAGATGGAGACCTTCCGGCGCAATGAGGATGTAACTGCTGCAGACCATTGTCATAAACAGTGCCGGAATAAGGGCAATCAGGTAACCGAACTTGAAATTGGAGATTTGAGATTGGACATTGGACGATTTCTTGTAGAGCCAGATAGTACCCGCCCACAGCGTGAACGTAGCTAAGGTCTGATTCGTCCATGCGAAGTAACGCCAAACAATGTTAAAGTCCACGAAAACCATGCCGAAAACACAA
>Ga0247610_10006061_pt1 | contig 12638 bp, 16 predicted proteins | sample 174DNAGHGhighgp2_FD_193483 | JGI IMG/M metagenome (GOLD analysis project Ga0247610, IMG submission 193483) | Sheep rumen microbial communities from Palmerston North, Manawatu-Wanganui, New Zealand - 1742 DNA GHGhigh gp2 | ecosystem: Host-associated > Mammals > Digestive system > Stomach > Rumen...
AGCACGAGTCCGAAGCCAAGGTGAAGGACCTCGAGGACAAGCTCTCGAACAAGGAGACCGAGATCGAGAACCTGAAGAACATCATCGACGCGAACAACGCGCAGACGAAAAAGCTCGAGCAGGAACTCGAGCAGGTGAAGGCTTCCAAGTAGCGCCTGCGGATTATTCCGCGGAACTTGAACTGAGGGGCGACGTATCCCACGAGGCGTTAGGGCCTTCTCTCCAGGCCTTCTCCCTGGCGGCGTTCACGCGTTCCTTGATTTCCTGGTCGATTCTTACGACCGCTTGCGCCCCGCTGAAAAAGCCCTCGGGGCACTTTTTTTCCTTTTCGTCGTCATCCTTGTCCCGGAACATCTGCTCGATGAAGGAAGGATCATGCCAGTAGCCGTATTTCTCCGAACCCAGGATGACTCCGTCACGTGACGCTTCGATGGACATTTTGCAGCGCCCATACGTGCTGCGGTAGACTGTGCACTCGCTCGTGTTCTCGCATTTCAGCACTCCGTTGACATAGAAGTCGTATTCGTCATCGTCGTCGGCCACGATGGTAACAGGTTGGATATTGACAGTCGAAAAAAAGACGGACGCGCAGCCGGTATGGAGCAGCGCACAGAATGCCAAAAGCGCGAGTATGGAAAGTTTAGCGGGTCTCATGATATTGAATATAGATTAAGCGGGCCCGGCAGTACGCCCGTTTGTATATAAAATAATGCGTTCCGTCGGAAAAATGTGAAAATCACCCCTCCATGGCAAAAAAGACGGTCTAAAGCTTATTTTTTGCTTATACCTATTGACTTTCTGCAATAAATTTTATAAAATTAAATTGTATACAACTAAATGCAGCAAAACACCGTCAGCAACACCCCCAAAAACGGAGGCTCATCATGGCAAACAACTACGATTTCACCCTCACCGACGGCAAGGGCAACCAGGTCCCGCTCGCAAACTTCAAGGGCAAGGTGATGCTCATCGTGAACACCGCGACCGGCTGCGGCTTTACCCCGCATTACAAGCCCATCGAACAGATGTATTCCGACTTCCACGACAAGGGTTTTGAAGTCATCGACATTCCCTGCAACCAGTTCAAGGGCCAGACTCCCGGCACCGACGACGAAATCCACGAATTCTGCACGCTCAACTACGGCACCGAATTCCCGCAAATGAAAAAGTCCGACGTGAACGGCCCCGACGAACTGCCGCTCTACACCTACCTGAAATCGCAGAAGGGTTTTGAAGGATTCGGCTTTGGCGTGAAGGCCGCCGCCATGGCGCTTTTGCTCAAGAGCATCGACAAGGATTACAAGAATAATCCCGACATCAAGTGGAACTTCACCAAGTTCGTCGTGGACCGTGAAGGCAACGTGGTCGCGCGTTTTGAACCCACCGCCGACATGGACGCCGTGCGTGCCTGTGTAGAGAAGTTGCTCTAGGAGATGCCGTGAACTGCCCCCAGCTAAAACTCGAAAACCAGTTGTGCTTCCCGCTGTATGCCGCGTCCAAGGAAATCACGCGCCGTTACGCCCCGTACCTGGAACCGCTCGACCTCACGTACACGCAGTACATCGTGATGCTCGTGCTGTGGGAAGAAAAGAAGTGCAACGTCTCGGAACTCGGCAAAAAACTGTTCCTTGATTCCGGAACGCTCACCCCGCTTTTAAAAAAGCTCGAGGCCAAGGGCTACATCCAGCGCACCCGCGAACAGAGCGACGAGCGCTGCCTCTCGGTAAGCCTCACCGCCGAAGGCGAATCGCTCAAGCGCAAGGCCGCAAGCGTCCCCAAGTCCATGGCCAGCTGCGTCAACCTCTCTGATACCGAAGCAAAGACCTTGTACACCCTGCTGTACAAGGTCTTGGAAGGGTTCAAGGAAGGGTGAGTTGTTTCGCTGTCGTTGACCTTTAGCCTTGACGTGGGGGTGCGCGTTGCCATGGCTGCAAATGTACATTTCGGTAGCGACATTTTTTGTCATTGTCTAAAGCTATATTTGTACCGTAGAGCAATCTTTTTACAGACAATAATCAAAAAAGTGAATTTCGGCAAATATGCTGTATAGAAATTAGTGATTTTAGGCATTTTCTAAAGAACAAAACTTGTGATTTTGGGCAAAATAGATTATATTTGGCTCAGAGAGGTAAATAAATGATGAAAACAGCCCCTGTTTTTGAACGAAAACTCTATCAAAAGATGCTCCAATGGAAAAAGGAGCGTGATGGCTCTACCGCACTTATGATAAAGGGGGCTCGACGCGTCGGCAAATCGACAATTGTAGAGCAATTTGCGAAACGGGAATACAAGTCTTACATTCTCATTGACTTTTCGAAGGCATCTTCGGAAATCATGGCTCTGTTTGACGACCTTTCGAACCTGGACTACATTTTTCTGCGGCTCAAAATTGCCTACCAGGTGGAACTGGAAGAACGCAAGTCCTGCATCGTTTTCGACGAGATCCAGTTGTGCCCTAAGGCAAGGCAGGCCATCAAGCACCTTGTCAAGGACCACCGCTACGACTACATCGAAACAGGCTCGCTCATATCCATCAAGAAGAACGTAAAAAAAATAGTCATTCCAAGTGAAGAAACCCGAATGGAACTTTTCCCGCTAGATTACGAGGAATTCCGTTGGGCTCTGGGCGACAGGGCCACCGCCAACTTGCTCAGGGAGGCCGTCGCCAAAAGAATCCCTCTCGGTAACGGGGTGCACCGGAAACTGATGCGGGACTTCCGGCTGTATATGCTTGTGGGCGGCATGCCGCAAGCGGTCCACGAATATATCCGGTCGAACAGTTTCAAGATGGTCGATTCGGTCAAGCGCGAAATCATAGAACTTTACGAAGACGACTTTTCCAAGATTGATCCAAGCGGCCGTGCTGCAAGCCTGTTCGACGCAATCCCCGCACAGCTTACCGGCAACGCCAAACGCTATCAGGTCAGTTCGGTGCTGCCCGGCACCAAGGCGGACCGCGTTGAAGAAATTGTCGCGAACATGAGTGATTCTTCTACCATCGCACTCGCCTACCATGCAAACGACCCGAATACAGGCCTCGCCATGAACAAGAACATCAACTTTTACAAGATGTTCACCGCCGACACGGGGCTTTTCGTGACGCTCGCATTCAAGGACAAGGATTTTACGGACAACATCATCTACGAGAAACTCCTGTCGGACAAGACCAGTGCCAATCTGGGTTACATTTACGAAAACGCCGTCGCACAAATGCTGCGTGCCGCAGGCCACGAACTCTATTACTACGCATGGCCCAAGGAGAACACGAACAGCAATTACGAGGTAGATTTTATCATATCGGAGAAAAGTAAAATTTGCCCCATCGAAGTCAAGTCGTCGGGCTACAAGTCACATGCATCCCTTGATGAATTCTGCAAGAAATATTCACGCCGCATTGGCCGCCGCATTCTCGCATTCACAAAGGACTTTGCTGAGGACGGGAATACGGACTGCATTCCCGTTTACTGGATTCCGTTCTTGTCATGACGGGGCTGCACGACACATTCGGCGGCGCGATACTCGCATGGGTCAAGAGCCCCCGGCATGCGACACATGCCGGAGAAAATGCAAGAAGCCCGGATTTAGTCTCCATTCGCCACACGAAATCCAACTTGACTTCAATCGGCATAATCTTGAATTTTTGCCCCTCCATGAACGTGCTATTCGCCTTTTTTCCGAATGAGCCGTTTCGTAGTATGCATTTCCTTTTGCAGAAGGCGCATGCGCTCTTCCAACAGTTCCTTCGAAGGCAACGCATCTTTGATGCGGATGTTGTTGTATGTCGCGACCCCCATCGGCGTGCCCAGCCCACGGAAAGACCACTGTACATCGGTTGAATCCATGTTGGAACAAATCAACAGCCCGATTGTCGGATTGTCTTCGGGTGCCTTCAGCAACTCATCTACCGCGTTCACGTAAAAGTTCAGTTTGCCAACAAACTCCGGCTCGAACGGCTTTGCCTTCAGTTCGCAGGCGACGAAACAGCGCAAGCGGATATGGTAAAACAGCAGGTCGATTTTGCGGCTTCGTCCACCTACAAGAACCTCCTTTTGCCGTCCAATGAAGGCAAAACCCGTACCCATCTCGAGCAAAAGGTCGGTGACATTCTTCGTAAGGGCATCTTCCAGTTCAGCCTCGTCGTAAATTTCGTGACCAACAGTCGCAAAGCCAAAATCGTAGTTCTCTTTCAGCACATCTTGAACCAGTTTGCTCTGCAAATCGGGCAGTTTTTCGGTAAAATTGTTGACAATCTTGCCTTGGTGGCTGTAAAGATCTGCCTTGATGCAGTTCTGAAGTGCAGGGCGACTTAATCCCTTATCAACAACCTGGCGAATATAGAAAAGAGCCTCCTGAATACTGTGACATTTGGTTATAATATCTACATGTTGCCCCCAAGGGACGCAAGTAAATATGGAAGGTAAGGTTCCTTCATTCTGCATAAATTTAGCCCGTTCTAATTCTCCAACGGCCCGTTGGAGTTTTTCGCTTTCTAATTCTGCAACGGGCCGTTGCAGTTTTTGCACAGCCTCTTTCTGCGTGTAGAAACAGTACCATTTCTTCATATACCACAGATTCGACACAGAAAATCCGTCTGCATCGGGAAATTCCCGCCGCAAATCCAGACTGAGTTGCTTCACGACTCCCGTACCCCAGCGCTCCTCGGCCTTTTTGCGCACCAAGTCGCGCCCCAGCAGCCAGTTGAACTGCAGTTTTTCGGCATTTACCTTGATGACCGCCTTTACCTGTGCCGAGCGGTAACGCTGCTTTAGTTCCGTAATCCAGTTGATGTAATCAGAATCAATATGGATATTGTGAGATTCAATCTTTCGATTGCTCATAAAAAACCTCTCTTTAATAACAATACGAAGGCGCAAATACGCAGACGCACAACGTATGTTGAGCCTTAGCTTTCTAGTAGTTTTATTTGGGATGCTCTTGCAGTGCTGTTGGCGGGGGCCTTCCCCGGCGTTACCTGGCACCCGCCTTGGCGAGCGCACTCGAGCAGGTCGTGTTCCTGCCAGCTATCCAACAACATCAACAAGAAGGTTGATGAACCCCACCGCGGATGCACGTACGGGCCGCAAGGCCTATGCCGACTGTCGCAGGGATTGTCGTAATCTCAGGTCGGATGCGCAGAAAGAAGTCTGCACACCCGTTCACTTAATATACATCCTCGCGCGGCCCCTGTCAAGAGATTTCTCAATTTTTTCGAACATTAAAATGTCACAAATTGTCACTCCGTAGAATCTATATTTCTACGCATGAAATCACTCGCAAATATTATTTACTCCTGTTTCAAGGACAAGGGCGAATTCTCGCTCAAGGACGCCTATTCCGAAAACTCCGACAAGCCGAAGGAAACCGTCCGCGCGCGCATCTACGACAACCTCGGCGTAAAATTCGAGCGGGTCGCCAAGGGCCTGTACAAGACAATCGAGGGCGACGAAAGCTGCGTCGTGATAGAAGGCGACGGCCGCGACCTCTCCATGCTCGGGGACGCCTCCATCGACAGCATCCTGACCGACCACCCGTGACTAGACAAGAAGTCAAACAAGGGCGGCGACCGCAACTTCGCCACGTACGACTGCTTCAGGTACACGCTCGACGACTTCAGGGAAAAAGCCCGCGTGCTCAAGGACGGCTGCTTCCTCGTCGAAATCCTCCCCGCCGAAAACGAGAACAACTACGACTACCTCTACCAAATCAAAAAGTACGCTGAACAGTGCGGGCTGCTCTACTACTCGAAAGTCACCTGGAAAAAGGGGAACTTTGTCAGCAATACCGGGCGCAAGTCCAAGAACACCCAAGACGTGATGATATTCTCGAAAGGCAAGGCGCGCAGCCTGCGCATCGACGCCAAGAAGACAAAAGACACCGGGACGCCCCAGTACATGAGCGGCACCGCGCAGATGCTCCCTGCAATGTTCGACATCCCGCCTGTGGCAAGGAAGAACAAGATTCACCAAAGCGAACTCCCGCTGACCCTGTGCGAAAGAATCCTACAGTTCGTAACCAGGCAGGGCGAAACCGTGCTCGATACCTTCGCCGGCAGCGGCGTCGTGGGGGAAGCCGCGCTGAATTTGAAGCGAAATTGTATCTTGATAGAACTAGCTCATCGAAATGTTGTTAAAATTAGGGATAGGCTTGCTGGCAACCCATTTTTCAGAGAGGTGTTCTGGCATGCAACAACATGAATTAAAAAACAGATAAAAAAGGTTCGTATATGAAAACAATTTCTCAGACCGAGCAAGTTATTGCAGCGATGGAAAAAGAAGGCGGATTTGCGACCTTTAAACGGTTGAACGAAATTGTTGATTTCTCTAAATGGAAAACGAAAACCCCAGAAGCTAGTGTTCGAAGGATTGTTCAAGATTGCAACCAAATTTTCAAGATTAGACCAGGATTGTGGGCTCTGGAAAAATATCGAAAAGAAGTTTTGCAACGTCTTGATTTAAAAATCGGTGATGAAAAAAGTGAACAATCATTTGATCATGGATATTATCAGGGATTGTTGGTTGAGATTGGAAAGTTTAAGAAATTGACTACGTATGTCCCAGCACAAGATAAAAATCGTAATTTTCTCGGAAAAAAGCTAGCAGAAGTTACTGATACTACCGATATTCCGCATTTTACTTATGATTCGATTTTAAGAAAGGCTAAAACAGTTGATGTCATATGGTTCAATGAAAGAAATATGCCATCAGTTTTTTATGAAGTAGAACATACAACCGATATAAAGAACTCTCTTTCTAAATTTTATGAATTGCAAGATTTTGCTGCGGAGTTCTTTATTGTTGCTGCTGCAACGAGAAAAAATGAATTTGATGACAAATTGAATGCTTCTATTTTTAATCCCATAAAAGAAAGAGTGAACTTTCTAGATTATAACAAAGTTGTCAAACGGCATGAGGGATTGTCGATAGAAAAGAATGCTTCTTGGTGATTGTGAAAATTAAAATTTCTTCATTTCTTCAGCTAATTTTTCTGGATAGTGATTGTCCGAATATTTCATATTGAACATCCAAACGTTTCGCCTATTACCATTAATATCATTTTGTAGTTCGGGGCGCGGGTTTGGATTGTTACGTTCCTCAACAAGAATGAATAGGCCGCAATATAGATATAAGCTTCCTTTTTTTCTGAAAAAATAAGCGCGTTTATCTTGCTTAAGCCGTCTGTTGACTTTCGTTAGCGTCTGGTCCCCTTCTAAACCTTGACCTGTAAAGCAAACGCCATCCCATAGCATATGGTTATACCATCTGTCTTTATACGGAACCCCATCACCATTTTCTCTCGAAACACAAACTATCACATTATTTGCGTTAGAAACATTTATTCCGCTTTGCCCACTAACGCCAAATTCAGATGTCCATGTATTGAAATCAACCCAATCGCCTTCCTTAAAAGATAATTTCATAATAATCTCTTGTGTTTATTTATTGTTTCTACGCTGTTTTCATACAACGTTCTTTTTGAAACGTATAATCCACAAGAAAAAACGCCACGCCATATAGAGCACATTCTGGGCGTGTGTATATAAAGAAGGCTGTTATTTAAACGGCCCAATAAATACGATTTTAAATTTCGTCCAATCCTAGCGATTTCAGGTATTTATAAGTCCCGTCGTAAAACTCCGGCAATCTTGTCGGGTCTTCGGGGAAGCCTTCTGGAGTTTTGTTGGAATTGCCTTCGGGAACGCAGATGACCAAGCCTTGCCTTGCGCGGGTGAGAAGGACTCGGTACGCGTTCAGCATATATTTCTTGTTTTCATCATTGTTTTCGGGATTCCATTTATCCTTGCCATTGAACTTGTGGTATGTCCAGACGCCATTTTCGCATCTCATGTCGGCATCCCACAATACACAAGCGTAATCAAGTTCGAGACCCTGTACTTGAATTTCAGTTGCAGCATCTTCAAGATAGTTTGACGAGCGGATATCGGTTTTGTCTTCAAGGAACCAGTGGATTGCATTTTCGTCGCCTTGCGCAAGTACGTTGACGGCAAGGGGCTTGAACCGCGCAGCCACTTTGGTTACAAGAATTCCGGTATGTTCATTACCTCGAGCATGTTCCCTGAGCCATTGGCGAGCCTTGTCCATGTCACGCGTGAGCAGAATCGGATATTTTTTCGTCTTTATCTCTTGATACAAATCTGCCGCATTAGCATTGAATGACAATAGTGAATGAATAAAATTGGAAAGAGTTTCTGCTCGGAATGAACGCAGGCTAACTGCCAAATGCAGTTTGTCAGAGAAATTGACATTCGGGTTGCCTTTCAGTTTTTCCGTGACTTGCCCTTCGGCGTATTCGGGTTCAGTAAGTTTATCAGAAATATAGACTTTCCATTTCTTGAACTTATTGTTCAACGCCTCAATCCATTCAGCAATGCCGGCTTCACCGGTATTGATTTCTTGACCGCCACCGACAAGGCAAATTATTGTAGCCCAGTCTTCGCGTTGATCAAGGGACCAAATCAAAAATTCGGCCTCCGACATAGGGAAATTTGGAACCTTGAGTTTGTTTCCGTATGTTCCGCCACGCTTGAGATAATCGGCAATGCGTTTTTGCGTCCAACTGCGCTGTGCTTCGTCAAAAATGGCAACGTGCTCTACTTCGCCAAAACCCGTTTCTTCGTCTGGCTTAACTGCTTTTGTTGGGTCTATTTCTACTATTCCATTTTCGACCGGATTCTTGATTTTTGCCAGCATGTTGTCTCGGTAATTGTGAATTACCTGGATGAATTCACCCACTTCGCGCTGTGAATCGCTCAGTTTTTTCCTTTCACCTTTTTCCTTACATTTGCGCCAATTGTCGCGTGCCAAAGCTTCTTTCAAAACAGCGACCAACGGACCATTGCCAGAGAGATAAACGGCTCCGTTTTCTTTATCCTTTACGCCGTCTTTATATGTTTGTTTTACGGCTATGTCAAGGCCGACTAGCGTTTTCCCTGCGCCAGGAACGCCGGTCACAAAGCAAATACTTTTCTCGCGGTTGTTTTTGCTGTTTTCAATGACGTTTAGGATGTAGTCGATGGTTTGATCCGTTGAAACCTTGTCCGCTTCATGTCTTGTTATATCTTCGACAGAGTGATTTTCGTAAAGCGTCCGTGCGGCTTCAATGATTGTTGGAGTCGGAGAATAAGGGCTGATGAGCCAGTTCTCGGTATTTTCATCTTGCGATGAAACACCAGCGTGTTCCAAGACTTTTTCGATAAGTTCTTGAAGGCCTTCTTCACCTGTAATGAGCGGATTGTAAATGCCATCGTCATAGACGGAAGGCTTAAATTCCGTTGTCGAAGATTGATGCTGAGTCGGGATAAGGATTGGAATTATTTTTTTGTCGTGGCTGAACAGATGGAAGTTCTTGAGGTCCAGCGCATAATCCATTACCTGTTCGACATCCGCCTGCAATGCGGCTTTTTGCCCGACTTTAAATTCAAGGCAAAATATCAAACCTCGCAACAGTAGAACAACGTCGATTCGCTTGCCGAGACGCGGGATGTTGTATTCAAAGATGATTTGCGCATTTTCGTTAGACCATGGCACAAGAGCTTTCTTTAACAAGGCAATTTCGCCTTTCCAGGCTTCTTTCGTTGTGCCTATAATCTCGCCATGATAGTTATCAACGAGTTCACCAAAAATAGATTCGGAATCCTTGCGGAGGAAGTTGCTAAATACATCTGAATACAAGTATCTCACAAATCACCCCTCAATCTTATTTAAAATTATCGGTCGTTTCTCGCCCATATACGGAAGCGCTCCGATGGTATTGAAGTCAATGAATTCAGTCGCTTCTTCGAAGTCCATGCCGTCGGTTTCCATTAGGCACCGTACCATTTTCTCGTAGTCGTAGATGACGCGTCCGTCGTCGCTCACGCCGACGATTGCATTCAGGTAGTCGGGGCTTTCTAGTACCACGGCATCTTCGTGGCCGCGCTCGCAAAGAATGTCCTTGAGTCCGTTTAGCGTGAGGGGCGGGTAATCGGCTGCCTCAATTCTCTCGACGAGTTCGCTCGCGCTCATCTCAAAGTATGTGGCAATTTTCTCGATGATTTCGAGAGAGACGTTCCTGCGCCCGTTCTCGATGTCGCTCATGTAGCGCCGGCCGATGCCGGTTTCAAGTGCCAGTCTTTCTTGCGAGACGCCTTTCTGCGCACGCAACGCCCTGAGGGCCACGCCGATGTTCTGCTGTAGGGACATATAATAAACGTTTGTGAGGGGTTCCCAGAAAACATATAAATAGCGCAATATTTAGCCACGCCATATAGTGCACAAGATTTATAGTGGCGCCACTATAAAGGGAACTATAAAATGCACATCTGCCTATAAACCTGTCTATAAATCTGCCTATAATTATGGGCGTTAATCGGAAATTGAGTGCAAAACGAAGAAAATTTTAACACAAACGGTTGCATATTGGTTTGAATTTATATAATTTTGAAATAAAAGAGGTGAATATATGGCTCAGACGACTTTTAGCATCAGGATGGACAGCGACCTTAAAAAGGACTTTGACAAGCTGTGCGAGGATTTTGGGATGTCAATGAGTACCGCCATAAATGTCTTTGCGCGGGCAGTCGTGCGCGAGCGCCGCATACCGTTCGATGTCGCCTCGGCCGATGCTCCGGCGTATGCCGCAGACAGGCGAGTGTTCTATAATGCGAACCCGGTTGCGAGTCGCATGCTCCGGACCATGCAGCAACTTTCCGCCGATGCCGAGAAGGCCGGTTCCGCTGGCATGACGCTTGACGAGATAAACGCTGAGATCGCCGCAGCCAGGAGCGGGAAGTGAAGTTCTTTGCCGTCATTGACACAAATGTCATTGTGTCCGCTCTTTTGAAGTGGGACTCCGTTCCGGGTCTCGTACTCCAATCTGTTTTTGAAGGGCGTGTCGTTCCCGTTGTCAATGCGCAGATTCTGGAAGAATACAAGGTCGTTCTGAATCGCGAGAAGTTTGGTTTCGCCAAGGAACGGATTGCCGAAACCATAACTCAAATAGAATCCTTGAGTGTTCACGAGTCGCAATTGGCATCCATTGTCGAAGACATGCCCGACCCCAAAGACGTTGTTTTTTATTCCGTTGCTCTGGCGCATGGGAATGTGGCCGAGACACACTTGGTAACTGGAAATGTGAAGCATTTTCCCAAGAGCCCCATTGTCGTGACGCCCCGCGAGTTCCTCGAAATCATCGGCTTGTTTACACAGACAATGCTCGTGAATGAGGCGCGCTGGCCATTCGATGTTTATGGTGCAAACCCAGGGTGGAATGCTTTCTTGGAATTGCGCGGGCAGGCCCAGCGCGGCCCTGCTGCAGGTATGACGCTCGACGAGATAAACGCCGAGATTGCCACAGCCCGGCGAGGGAAGTGAAGGATTTACCCAATAAACTACCCAATACCACCCAATCCGGTGAAATGGCTGGGAAAATATACAGCAATTTGACAGACAGTGATTGTCAAATCTCGGATACCCCAAATTTCACATTAAGCTGGATTCATTTTATAAATCGTTCGCCAATGGCGAACGATTTGGACTTCTCCGAATTTCGTAAACGGTGTTTACGAAATAGAGGGAGAACATAAGTTCACCCTTTCGTGGTTCCCAACTTGTAAGGATTGCTTACAAGTTCCTCTTGTAAAATTTTCTTGCCCCTCTTGCCAATTTTGGGGATATTAGGTACATTAATGCCCGACGTGTTTCTCCGTCTAATGGAGAAATGCGTCTTTTTTTATTCCGATTTTATCGAGGTCAAAATTTTTGACCTCGGTGCAGGAATAAGGGGACGCCTCTAACATCAACCAGCCGCGAACGCGGCTACATGGAGGCTGCATGGCTACGAAAGTTTTGGTTAAAGAATGTCAATACGCTGAATTTAAACAGTCTTGGCAAGATGAATACCTGAAATGGATTTGCGCATTCGCAAATACCGAAGGCGGGTCGCTTTTTGTCGGTGTTGACGATAAAGGCTATGCTTTGTTCATGCAGGGGCGCACTTGGGATTCCGTTCCTGTTCTTGGAATTTCGACGAAGGAGCTGGATCACGGAGCGCTAAAGTTGTTCAGGGAAAAGGCGGTCGAATCGCAGCGTCTCAATAAAAAGGCTGCCGGAGTCTCGGTGCAGAATCTTCTCCAGAATCTCCGCTGCACCGAAGGTTGCCATTTGACACGGGCGGCCATGATGTGTTTCCATCCTGACCCGGAAAGCTGGGTTACGGGAGCGTATATAAAGATTGGCTTTTTCGCGACCGAAGCGGATATTTTGTACCAAGACGAAATCCATGGACCGCTTTTGATTCAGGTCGAGCGGGCGATGGACTTGATTTGTTGTTGAACGCCGTCGTCCATAAGGATTACACCGAAACGACTCCTATCCAAATCAAGATTTATTCTGACCGTATCTGGATGTGGAATCCGGGCAACATGCCTGAAGAAGTGAAGGTGAAGGACCTTTTCAAAAAGCATGTTTCTAAACCGCGTAACCCCAATATCGCCAATGTGTTTTTTAAGAGCGGCTATGTGGAAAGCTGGGGGCGCGGCTATTACAACATTGAATTGGCTTGCGAAGAAACTGATTCCAAGCTCCCTAAGCCAAAGGCCGAATTTGGCGGGCTTACGGTTGAATGCCGTGCAAGCGACCAGT
>Ga0247610_10006064_pt1 | contig 12637 bp, 6 predicted proteins | sample 174DNAGHGhighgp2_FD_193483 | JGI IMG/M metagenome (GOLD analysis project Ga0247610, IMG submission 193483) | Sheep rumen microbial communities from Palmerston North, Manawatu-Wanganui, New Zealand - 1742 DNA GHGhigh gp2 | ecosystem: Host-associated > Mammals > Digestive system > Stomach > Rumen ...
CGGTGAATGATACCGTCAAATATGCCAAAGAGACGGTCGGACTCGGTGTCTTTATCCCGAAAAAGTTTGCCGGAGAACTGGTACATGACCAACAGAATAACCTCTGCCTATTGAAACTCAAAGGCACTATATCAAAAGAGGACTATTCTCCGCGGTACATCGCCCATTTCTATCTGACTTGCGTAGGCGCCACAAAAGAAAACCACCCCGTTGCGACGAATGCAAAAGAGTGGTACAACTATCTGCGTAAATGGGCGGCTACGCTCAACTGAGTTGCGTTCTTCGCCGATAGGCATATCCGACGGCCAGTAAAGCCATGAACATCCATACTTGCCAGCCGTCGCCGACCGGGCACCAACAATACCCTCCGTGCTCATCGCAGTCACAACCGTCTAAAGCCGACGCTCCGCAATTGGCACAGTACCAGTTACCGTACGCATCTTGTACCCAATGACAGTGGTCGCACACACCGGGCGGCAAGGCCATTCGTCGTGAAGCCGCGGAGGCTGGCTCCCTACCATTATTCATACGCGCGTACGTCTCTGAAGAGGTTGTACCATCCCGTACCACTGATGCCGAAGTTGTAAAGCCTGTCACTTGTGGCATAGGGATACTCACAATCACTGAGGAATAAGTGATACCTCTGGTAGACGCAGAACCTGTATTGTTCGAAGCGGAAGGTGCACCGTATCCGCCGGTATAGATTTCCTGCACGCGTTGCGATGAAGTAGTAGCGATACGCATGGTACTGCCGGAAACGGCATGCGACGTGCTATGCATGACAGACTTAGGAGCCTGCGCCACAATGGCCGGCAATGAAGATCGATGAGATGATAAGGAACGAAAAGCCGGCAAACTATTCCCTTTATAAGCCGAAGAAAAATGGACGGAAGGGCTGACATACACGTCCGCATCTTGTTTCTTGGGAGCGAAGACTACTTGCACCAAGCACAGCAACCAAATAGCCGTGCCTATTCCCAATAAGACATATAGAAAAAACGGATGTTGCTTCATGAGTACTTTTTTACATCATTGACATACTACTGCACCCATTGCGTTATACAACACACCGTCCTTAAGGATCAGCAACTCGCCGTTTCGGATGAACTTATGTACATTCTGCATCGTTTGAGCAGAACGCACGTCTGTCGTTATCGCCGGCACAGAGCGTTCGGATATCCGGAAGCGATCCGTTAAGACACTATTCGGCTCGGCAAAGAACGTATAATCTCCTCCTTCGATAATGTCCATGAGAGTACCTGTTTCGCTATCTTCCAGTACCCAATCCTGCGCATTACGGATATGCGAGAAAGAAATCGTATATGCAGTCTCTTCGCCCGTACGCACGCCTACACGCGTTCCTTTGATACTATGCGTAGCATCGACCGCTAAAGTATCGGTCTGCTCAATAGAGAAAATATTCAGATTTCCTCGCATCATCTTACGCGCGTCTGTACCATTCTCGTACGCCGCATCGTAATTATCCGACTCTAACAGATAGAGTTTATCACTCCAGCCGTCTGCACTCAGCGTCACACAAAGCGCGCTTCCTTCTTCGTTCGCGCGCTGCGGAGCACGCAACGATGTATTTCCATGCGTAGCATTCCATACCAAACGCTCGTAGTTAAGCGTCAACGTACCTGCCTGACCGGTTTTCACATAGAAACCCTGCATAGACGGAATAACAGCCGGTAATTGGAACGCACCCACCAGTGTTCCTGCCGAATGAATAGGAATGGCTATATACTGACCGGCGGCATCGCCGTCGAGATCTCCGGCATGTGCTTCCACATCGTTCTTTGAGCCCGTGTTGAAGAGATAGATTGTTTTCTCTACGCCTGTTGAGAAATCACCATCTTCAAACATCGTAATATCTATCGGAGCCGTATAACTATTGGCAAACACATTCACGCCCGGCTCTGCGGAAGAAGCGGTATAGGTAAGCGGCAACACAGCATTACCTTTGGATGCCAATTGTCCCGCTTGCGTAATAAGGATACCTTCCGGCGACATATACTGCGAGGTAGCGTAGCCCACAAACGGTTGCAGCGTCAAGGTCTTACGATTGTTCTTCCATGTGCCCGAAGGCTCGTCCCAGTTATAAACCCAACTGTTGGTGAAGACCGTTTTAGCCGCCGTACCGGCCGACATAGGCGAACCCACATATTGGTACGATCCGGCATTGTTACGATCGCCGGCAGTCATATCGAAATACGCCTTGGAGAATAGTTCTACTGTCGCATTCGGCATAGCGCCCGTAAAAGCAGGATCAATGCGTAAGATCCCCGTCTGTCCCATAGTGGTTCCGGAAGTAGCGGCCTGCAACTTGAAGTTCTCCGTCGTAGCGCCGATAATACCACCGGCTCCTATCTTCAGACTTCCCGTAGGCGCAATAGTCACTTTACTGCCGTTTTCGATCGTCATACTATAGGCGCTCACTTCCGTAGCGATTACCACATCATGACGTATCCACACTTTGTTAGCTATAGTCGGTGTCTCGTCATGGAGCCAGTTATCCGCTTTCTCCCATTTCAATTTTTCCGGGTCACCTACTCCGTCTCCGCTACCGTCATAAATAAATTTCGGGATAAGGGTATAAGTGATAGTAATGGATCTTACCTCGACCGTTGACCAAGAGAAGGCTTTTTCAAAAATAACAGGTACATACTCTTCTGTTGTATATACTTTGGTTCCTGTAGATACGTCTGCCGTGATTACCCAATGTAAATCGCCAGTACGCGCGCCATCACCAATGGTGATATATGATTGCGCTCCGGAAGCCTTCACTACATTCATCGTTACGTTGGACACTTCGATATCATAACCACCTCCAACATTCCACGATATTGTAAATGTAGAGCCTGTGTTCTGAGGAATAAGCCCCGTAGGTCCATTCGCTATATAGAGAAGCCCGAATGTGGAATATATTGCTTTATTTGTCCCTGCCAATGTAAAAGTCACTTGCTGCGTTCCCTCTCCGGAGGTCCAGGATGTCTTATGGGTGGCATCATCGAAAGCACTATTCAACGTAGCATTATTTACTGTCGAAATAAGCGCATGTGCGCTGATGGAAACCACCAGCACACAACAAAGAAGCACTATTCGTGTATAAAGTCTCATCACTTGCTGTAGCATGTTTCTGAACATCAAAAAACGTGCAAAGTTACGATTTTTATGGGAGATACACAAATTTTACATTCTTTGAGCACCTAAATAGTAATATTTTATAGCGGAATATTAAAAAAAAGCATTTCCTATGCTTCATGCATAAGAAATGCTCTCTATCTGAACAAGAACACTAAATTCAAAATACCCTTTAGAAAGCAGGATCTTGGCGTGGGGGGGCTCCTCCCATGCCTCCGTCATGATAACTATCCGCTATCATGACGGCTATATTAGCTTGGAGTTGGATTATCTCCAATGCCGGAACTACGTATTTTTTCTTAGCCATTTTCATTTGCGGGTGCAAAGGTACTACATTTTTTTGACATACGCAAATTTATTTTACAAATTTGCCGGTTATATCATACATTTCCCCTTCCGGAGTAACGACATAGAGGGTATTATTGATCATTACCTTACGTGCGGACTTACTGTCAACAGCAGCGTTCTCGACGCCGGTAGCGATTTGCGGAGCACGTGCCTCGATACGTAATCCATAGCCGGTGGTCTTTCCTTTCGCGAGGTCGATTGTGTAAGCACCTAATGTCAAATCCCAAATAACCTGGTCATTGTACGTCAAGTAGAGATTTGCGTCTTGCGGAGCTTCCTCTACGGCGATGGTATAGGTACGTGCTTGCGGCGCATACAAACCGAGTGCGCATTGTGCTATATTATCAACCAGCGGCATCTCATTGCTGCAGAGTCCCATTCCCGCACGGGTGGTCCACATACGAGCTACTGTAGATTCGTTCATGGAGCCCATCTTGAGTACGTCGCGACCGATTACATAATCATCGGTTGCCTCTTCCGAGGCGGAAACCCAGATATAATCCGCAGGATTGATGGCATCCTCAGCCGTCAAAGCCAAGCGGAACTTCTCTACATTGCTTATAGCACGTTCCGGTGCACGGAAGTTCGTGTTCTCATCATCTGCGCTGAGCAAGGTAACGGTCTCAACTCCGCCAAACTGCATAAAGAAGGACAGACCGACAGCGATTGAATAGCCTTTCGCCTCACGCGGTTGATAGCATCTGTGCGCATGGTCATAGAGCTGGATTAACGTTCCGGGGGCCACATCCAATTCCGTATGATGCAATGTACCATTACCGAATCCATTCCAGCCATTGTCCTTAGCCGCTCCGAGTCCGGAGTATTCAGTTGTGAACGAGCGGTCGCCAGTTACGGCTTCGCCGGCTTTCTTCTTGAAGACAACGGTATTCCAAGGCTTCGTTTCGTCCAAGGTGATTGTATATGCTCTACCCGGCAACATTGTTCCGGTAAATTTGTTCCAGTGCTTGCCTTTCTGGGCATGTTTTGCCTCGTCGTAAGCCATGACAGCGTAATTGACGTTGAATTGCATTACTGCGCTCGGATCTTCTGCAATACTGATACCGCCAATGACATCTACCGGGAACGGAACAACGAAGTCATACCACCCCAAAGTGTTTTGACCGGAAGGATCAAGCTTTAAGCGGAAATACGCGTCGCCATTAACCACAAGCTGTGATTCATTTGTTATCTGTCCCGAGCATGACGCAGAGGTTGTTTGCTCGTCCGTCATACCCAACGCAGCATCTAAGATAACATCATTTAATATCAGACTTGCGCCATCATTGAGGATAACATTACCACCATCTTCCACATGCAGATTTCCATACGTTCCTCTGCTCTTCGGAACTCCGTTACCGATTCGCAGCGTAACGCCCTTCTTCACAGTTACTGTAACGCCCTCCTCAATAGTCATACTCTTCACACTCGCAGCCGAGTTGATAGTCATATTTTTAGCTACGGTAATATCTACATTCTCATTCGGGACAAGATTCGTTGTCCAGTTGGTGTTAGTGTTCCAGTTTCCTTCCTTATTAAAGATGTACTCCTCATTGGCGGTAACGTTAGCTGAAAGTTGAACGGTAATACTAAGATTTGCAATATTATCATAGACCTCTATGGTGCCTTGCCATTCGCCGAGTTGAGTCGGAGTAAAGGTAACCTGCAGATTATAATGTCCGAAACTACCGCACTCTAAATAATCAATCGCACCATTGTCCTTAATAGTCACGTCAGTAGTATTATTTACCGTGCGGGCAGTCAAATCGCCTTTCACATCCGAGTATTCAAAACCGACGATTACCGGCGTTACTTGTCCCAAGGTAACCTCACCCAGATTGATCTCATTCTGCGTTGCACGGAGGTATTGCTTACGCGTCACCTGGATATCTTTGATCTTATGGTGTCCGGTAGCTCCCGATTCACGGATGATACGCAATGCGTCGGCATTCTCGTCCAATTGTAAGTCGTTCTTCGTCTTCCATTCATTCTTGACGGTCTCCACGCGTGAATTAGTTACAGGCAACCATTGCGAGTTGACACGCTGCTCAAACTTGACAAATCCGCCGAAGATTTTTATTAGAGGTCCTATCTTGTACTCCTCTCCGTAGTATCGGAATGACAACTTATCCGGTTTCCCTTGTTTCGGGTCGAGATCTATTTCGTCAGAAATCATCTCCTCTGTTGTCAAATTAGTATAATTTGAGAAATCAACGTCAACCTCATACATATCTATGACATCCTCTTTATTGAGTACAAAGGGAGTTGCACAACCGGCTGAAGGTTGGCGAACGTTTATCAATACGATCACAGGTGCAGCTGCCTCATAATCTGCGTTTCCGCTCACAAAAGCCGTTACTTTCACTTCACCATAATTCAAAATTGTCATCTGGTTGCCACTAACGCTAACGATACCATTATTCAGCGGACATGAGTATGTGATCTCCTGAGAACGCTCTTCGCTGTATGTCAATGCGTCCGTTGAAAGGTTGCGCAAGAACACCTTTGCATCCAGATCAATCACGTCGTCCGGCGCCATAAAACGCGGGAAAGACTGATCCCAGATGATTTCCTGTACTACTTTCTGCGTTGCATGAATTACACGCGTATCGCTTACTTCTTTCCAAACTTCATTCTCCGGGGCTTTAGCTGTAAGTATTGCAGAGCCGAGTCCTACTACCTGGAATGCATAACCGTTATCCAGAATTCGAACTACGCTCTCATCATTTGATTCATACTTAATCAAAGCGGTACTTGTTGTCGTAGCAGCGGGTTTGATTGCATTAACGGTCAGACCTATCGGTAAGGTCAACGGGTTGTTTGTATAGCCTTCCTGCCATGTTAAGGTAGGCGTACGTTTGGTCGTTTCGCCGCTAACGGACAGGGCGCATGCCTGATAGGAAGTACGGATTGTAATCACGGCATTGTGCGTGCCTAACTCCGTACTGCTATAGGTTACCGTTATTTCTTCTTTGTTAGAAGTGAGGTTATCGTGTTTTTCGGAGACATTGATTGTTTCACGGTTAACTGTGAAATGCTCCGGATTGCTGGACTCTATAATGATTTCGTCCGCGCACGTACTATAATCAATATAGAATTTCGCCTCTGCTGAAGAACTCTCATCAATGGTACACGTCATCGTCGGCAACTTCGAGATCTTCTTTTTCTCTGCATCCTGAATATTCAAGTATGCCTTACGGGAAATGCGTACATCTTTATACCACTTACTGAGCGTTGCACCTGTCTGAGCACCGAAACGAACATGCGTGATGCGCTCTGTGCCATGCATCGCGGGGAACGTAACAGAGAAGCCACCCGACTTATAGCTGGTTTCCAGACTCGGAGAAAGAAGTGTTGTCCATCCTTTTCCGTTATCTTTGGAATATTGAACGACAAATTGATTAACGCCTGCCGGTTGTCTCTTCGCATTGAACCAAATCTTATCTACCGGTGAATTGATAGCAATCGGCGTTTCAAAATGGCCCTCTGCATCGCCAATACCGGTGGAAAATTTATGTTCACTATTATCCTGATATACGTAGCACGTCGGGGGAGCCTGAACACCTACCAATACCATTACGTCTGCCTCTGCAGAACCGTATTCATAATTCTCCGCTTGAGACAGGTGCCATATAGCATAACCTTTGGTCGTATTCGTCTTTATGGCTGCTCCTGACGCATCTCCGGACAAAGTAGCTACGTCTTCACCGTAGATCTGCTCAATAGCAATCGGATAATTGGCATAATCGCCGTGCGTGGAAGTAAACGAGATATTTGCCGTCCCGTTCTCAGACATGCCTTTCTGCCAAACATTACTCCATGAGTTATTGATCTGGTTCTCGCGCTTCTCTACGGCTATATTACACATCAGCGTCGCACCGGTGTATTTATAAGTCTCTTTTTGGAAGAAAGTAATCTTCGTCGTACCGGCATTATGACCGGTGATCTGGTTGGTAGCGGGATTATAGGTAATCAACTCCGTACCGTTATTCAGCGCTTCATTCTCAAAATTCGGTTCGTCTATCGTATAGTAGAAATCATCCGTCAGGTTGCTGCTTGGATACGGCGCAGAGGTATTGGTGAAGCCATAGTTCGCAGTCTTCGTTTCGTTTACCTTGATAATGTAATCTTCGCCGTTGGATGTAGTAACATATTTTCTGACCGCCAGAGTAATTGTTTTCTCACCCGAAGCCTCGAAACGATCCGTAGCATCCTGCCAAATCTTGATAGTGACTATTTTCTGCTCTCCGAACATCTGGTAATCGCTTTCACTATTCGGAATAACTATCTTGTTGTTTTCTACATCATAATATGCGATAGTCGGGAAATCACTACTGGTCTGAACCTTCGCATCGCTATTTTGTACGTCACGAACATTCGTTACCTCCTGATCTACGAATCGCTCAAATGCCGTATTGGAAATAGTCATTGTGTTCGCGCGCTTACTTACGCTCACAACAAACTCATCCGTCACTTCATTATAATAATCCGTCTGAGCCTTCGTCGCACGGATGGTATAATCGCCAATAGCCGTTGCGGAGAAGATATTACCCGTTGCTATGTTCGCATTCGCTTTATTCTCGCTGATAACCTCATATGTTATCGCGCCCGCACGTTCATTATTATTTACGATATCGCTCGTCTGCGATTTAATCAAATTATCCAAATCAATCTTCGAATCGGCCTTGCCTTCGTCAATACCATCAACCGCTACTTTCACAGCGCCATTATTCATCTCAAGCGTCTGAGCCGTACGCAGAATAGTAATCGTCTGGTCATATTCTACATTATTGTACATACCTCCGTCACTCGGCGTGAAGGTTGCTTTGTATTTATGCTCACCGGCCGCTTCCATAACCACATGCTCCGGATCGTTCCAAGAGAACGAACCTGCTACAACCGTGTTCTGCACACCGCGCAAGGTCACTTTTGCAACACCGGCCTCTTCCCATGTACTGTTCTTCAGTGCACTACGGTACTCAATCGCCTTTCCAGTCGGATTGGTAATATTCGGGCTGACCTTATTGATCGTGATATTGTGCGTCGTTTCGAATTCCTGAGACATAGCATCTCCCGGTTGATAAGCACGGATAGTTGCCGTACCCGAACCGCTAAACGTCATTACACCTGCATTCGAAATCGAAACAATATTTGCCGGATTAGAAGTCGTTGCCGTGAACGTAAAGTCTGTATTATCTACCGTTGTAGAAGCTTGCAACGTTACCTGATCAGTTGTATTGTAAACATCTTCAATATTCCAAGACTTCAAGAATTGCTCTTGCGCAGTTACAGAAGCCGACAAGTCTATCGTGTGCAACAAGTCACCAACATTATTGCGCACATACAACTTGTCCGTAAAATTACCCTTTGTATTCGAACGGAACGTAACTGTAACAGTCTGTGAACCTTTCTTTCCGCAACCGCCAAAATATGAAGTGTTTACACTCCACAAACTTTTTCCTGACGAAACGCCTGCATCTTCATCAGACTTGAAAGAAAGGAATACCGGAATATTAGAATAAGTCACCTTTATTTGCTTGCCTAATGACTGACCAGGATCTGTTGAGTATGAAAGTGAATTAACAGAAACCGAAGAAGTGGTATTTCTGGTCGTTTGAACATTGCTGATTGTATATGAATATCCAAGATATGCACCTGCATTGAAACGAATACGAGTCGTATTGGCATTGCAGTTTATACTACGATTTGTTCCGGATGTACTAATATCACTGTATCCTATAGTCGTCTTTTCAAGTTGGGTTCCGCTTGCATTATATTGAATAACCTCAAGATCTGCTAAGAACACACTGCTTGATTTTGTTACTCTAAATGTAAGTTGTTTTGGTACTGTAGGATAAATATCAAAATTCTTGTTATCTCTATTCAGTGTACCACCACTATGGTTATCCGAAGTAGCACACGGATCGGTCATGTTAATCACCGTAGCATATTTGGTAACCGAAGCGGGGGCATAACTTTCATTACCGGCAACGGAAGCTGTAATTGCAACCGGACCACCTAATGCACGAACGGTCAGCACATTGCCCGACAAACTCAACGATGCGTTGGATGCCATCGAATAGGTCACAGGCAGGCCTGATGCCGCTCCTGTTTTGGCATTCTTTGCTACGGCACTCAATGTGATTGTGTAAGGCATATTCTCGTTACTCAAGTCCGCAATATCATCCGTCCATTCTATTTCTTGCGGAGTAAGATTAGTCACATTCAGCGTAAATGCCTCCGAATAAGCAGCATAGTAAGTACTGGTATTCTTTGCCAGATTAGCCGTTACAGACAAGTTATTGATTGTGCCGCTGATATCTTCACGAACAGTCAAAATAGGATTGCCTTCTCCGTCTGTTCCTGCCGTAAAATAACTTGAGTTAAAATCGCTATACGAAACCGATTGTCCCGTTGTACAAGTAGCGCGTAATACATCTCCTGCACTCAGCGTCGTTTCGCCGCTCACCAGTTCACTGCCATTACCATCTACCCAAGTAATCGAAGGCTTATTATATCCGGTACCTTTCAATACATACGTAAGAGGCCCTATTCCGCTCACACTACTACTAATAGTTAGAGTACAGGTACGAAGACCATTACTCGTCGGCGCAAACTTCACATAAAAAGTTTTAGCAGAAACAGTAGCGGATGTTGTTGTAGAAGAATTGAAAGAGGACAATTCAGTATCCGCGCCCTTCGTGGCAACCACCACAAAATCGTCATGGTCTCCATTTGCATCTTTTGTCAAAGTGACCGTGCCGGCCAACTCATGATTAATCTTAAACGTTGTCCAGTCCGATGCTTCTCCAACCGTTACATCTCCAAACGAAATCTCAGTAGTAGTCGGCGTATTTTTCTTCAATCCCGCAAAAATAGCATATAAGGTTTCACTGGCCGATGTATTTAATCGGTGTAACTTTTCAGAGGTTCTCGAATAGGGATTCGTGTTGGAACTGGAAATCATACCCGAGCCATCTTCACTCGTGCTCCAACCTTTAAATATGTATCCCGAATTAGCTTGTGCATACAACGAAACACTAAGCTTAGTAGTACTTGTTAGCCCTACTCCGCCTTTACTCTTTGATGCAGTTGCGGACGTATTTTTTCCACTAAAATCATTTGCATTAGACACATATCCTCCTGCTGTCGGCCTGGAATTCATCGTTACTGAATATGAAGCCGTCCATTCTCCCAATGCCCACGCACTCTCATTAACGCAAAACAGCCCAAACGCCACAAATAGCATCGGGGTAATTACATGGTAAAGTGCTGGCATTGTCCTGGTAATCCTAGACTTTAGTCCTGAGAGCAAGCCGAGAACAGCCTTAGAGTTATTTACTGAGTCAATCTTTTTCATATCCTTTTATACCTTAAATTTCTTGTTTGTTATTTTTTGCATGTCGCTGTGTCGCTCTTTATTTAAAATTTGTCGTGACACTTTGACACTTTGACACTTTTGCTAACTCAATTTAGCAAATGTACTTATTTTAAGTTTTTATGCGCTGTTTCAAAACAAACAACGCGAAAATCGGGTGCAAAATTAATATTTTTCTTTGAAACACGCAAATTTTAAGGGGTGTTACGCGCGCGAATAATAATAAGGTATAAGCGAATATTAAAAAACGTGCATAAAATATGTTGCACAACATAAAAAGTGCAACATTTTTCGGGTTTAGGTTTGATAGTAAGAAAAAATGAACATTTAGTTCTCTATCACTCCAGCTTCGAGCCAGGAATGAATCGTAGCATCCACATCCGTCATGGCTTGGGAGGAATCAACGTCGTACTCGTCACAAAGGGCTTTGCAGAGGGCTTGAGCGGTGAATGCACCGGACTTGGCTGATGACTCAGCGGCTTGCTCCCAAAGGAAAGCAGCGGTTTCATTGAGCGTGATCATCTTATTGAAATTGATGAGCGAGAGCGATTCGCCGACCAAAATGTATTCGTTACCTAATTTGCGGAGTTTAAATCCTTCAATCGTTCGCATAAAATAATGAATAATGATTAATGAATATCTATTTATATAGCCACTTAAGGATGGTGTGGCGGTATATTTTTAAGAGATAGTTGCGGATGGGGCGGAGGGCGTACCAAAGTCGGGCGCGGGTGAGGGGTTTGCGACGGCCGGAAGGGGTCTCGATGGCAATGACGCGGCCTATAATATCGCCTTGCTCACAATGTTCTTCTCCTGCCAAGTTACCGTCTCCCTGGAGAATATACAGATCTCCTTGCGGGGCGTGATCTACGCGTACCAGACGGTGCAGGACGTAGGTCTGCTTGCCGCATAAGGTTTCGCTTTGTACCAACAAGATATCTCCTGTTTTCGGGGCACGGGTAAGAGGAGCGAGGATGACACTGTCTCTATCGCCTTCAATGAAAGGCCTCATACTGACGCCGGAAGGGGTAAAGCGGACTTCTTTTCCTTCCGCAAGGAGTCGCGCCAGTTCAGGAATCAGTATATCGTTGGCTATTCTCATTCAGGCTGGTAGATGAAGCAGTTACAATGGTCCTGATAATAATCCATACTGGTGATATAGGTAGGGTACGTGCCCGTGGTATTGTATATCCTAATATAATAATTATTACGCGGCAGCGTGACATGCATAGAACCGCTACTATACACGATACTATCCGTTGTGGACAGCGGCGGGCTCCAAGAGAGGCTATCTTTTGAGACCTGCACCTTAAGGTTTCTTTCGTTCTTTCGGGATGCTTCGAAGTTAATAATAAGCTCGGATAACTCCTTTATCTTAGTGGTAGTGACCGTACTTCCGTTTTGGTACAGTTGGATGGAAATAATACTGTTATACGACGTAAAAAGCGATTTGGTACCTGAACAAGTATAGGTTACGAAGTCCGTTTTCCCGGTTTTACTGGCATTGGCGAATGTAAGTGTTTTCGCCGTTGTCATGGCTTGGAAATCCTGCAAGGTACGAATGGTCTCGGCCATAAGAGCAGAGGGGACGAGAGCCAGGGACACCAAGAATACTATAAGATATTTATACTGTTTCATTATATATCTTCAAAACGAGCGCAAAGGTACAACAAAAATCCCATATGTGCAAATCTGCTTGTGTAAAAATTGACGTATTTTGCATAAAAAGCAAAAAATACCTAAATAACATTTGCGTATATGCGCGAAAAG
>Ga0247610_10006066_pt1 | contig 12636 bp, 8 predicted proteins | sample 174DNAGHGhighgp2_FD_193483 | JGI IMG/M metagenome (GOLD analysis project Ga0247610, IMG submission 193483) | Sheep rumen microbial communities from Palmerston North, Manawatu-Wanganui, New Zealand - 1742 DNA GHGhigh gp2 | ecosystem: Host-associated > Mammals > Digestive system > Stomach > Rumen ...
CTTCGCTGATTTCACCAAACTGAAGTATTCTTATAACGTAGGTATCTGGGGCACCAGTATCTGTGGCGGCGAACTGCTCGACCCCACTCAGGGACTCCCCGAAGACGCTTATCTGAAGCACGTTACGGCCAAGGAACAGGAGTCGCTGCTGAAGATCACCTTCGAGAAGGGCGAGATTGTTGCCGTGAATGGCGAGCACTTCGACGACAAGGTGAAAGCCATCCAGAAGATCGAGGAGATTGGCGCCAGCTATGCCATCGGCCGTGATGCCAACGTAGGCGACACGATCATCGGCATCAAGGGCCGTGTAGGCTTTGAGGCCGCAGCCCCGAAACTGATCATCGAGGCCCACCGCCTGCTGGAGAAGTCTACCCTCTCAAAATGGCAGCAGTACTGGAAGGATCAGGTAGCCAACTGGTACGGTATGTTCCTCCACGAGAGCCAGTATCTGGAGCCCGTGATGCCCGATATGGAAGCCATGCTGACTTCTTCACAGCGCAACGTGACCGGTACCTCTATCCTGAAGCTCCGTCCTTACGGCTTCGAGACCGTCGGCATCGATTCAGAGAACGACCTGACGAAGTCGAAGCTTGGCGAATATGGCGAGACGCAGACGGGTTGGACTGCCGACGAAGCCAAGGGCTTCATCAAGGTATCCAGCACACCTCTGCGTGTTTACTACGGTATCCATAAGGACGAAAAGAGATAACCCCCACCCCGACCCTCCCCGAGGGGAGGGGGATTGTTATGGGAAGAAATGACGGAAAATATAATACTGCTTCGCCTGATAGATATCTGCTCCTGAAAGACTTTGCTCAAAAGAACAAGCAGTTCCCTACAGATGCAGAAAGAGTATTATGGGAATACATCAGGGCGAAACGATTATCCGTCAAATTCAACAGACAGCACATCATCGGGGATTACATCGTTGATTTTGTTTGTATTGAAAAGAAACTCGTTATAGAAGTGGACGGGGGATATCATTCGGAATACGAACAGATAGAAAAAGACGAGAACAGAACCCTACGTCTACATGATTGGGGATTTAATGTTATACGTTTCAAAAACGAAGATATCTTAAGAGATATATCTAGTGTTCTAGAAATAATAAAAATTAATTTGAACAACGGAAATGAGTAAAATCAATATATCCTCCCCTCGGGGAGGAATAAAGGTGGGGGTCTTAGGCGCAGCAGGCTATACAGGCGGAGAACTGATCCGCCTGCTGCTCAACCATCCCGAGGCAGAGATTGTCTTTGCCAACTCTGAGAGCAACGCAGGCAATCTGGTGTCCGATGTCCACGAAGGACTTATCGGTGAGACCGACTTGAAGTTCACCGACGAGATGCCTTTCGACCAGGTGGACGTCGTATTCTTCTGTTTCGGACACGGGAAGAGCGAGGCATTCCTCAAGGAGCACACCATCCCCGCCAACGTGAAGATCATCGATCTGGCACAGGACTTCCGCATCAAGGGCGACCACGATTACGTGTATGGTCTGCCCGAGATCAACAAGGAAGAGATCATGAATGCGCAGCATATCGCCAATCCAGGCTGCTTTGCTACCTGCATTCAGGTGGCGCTCCTTCCTGCAGCCTATCTGAACCTGCTGAAAGAGGATGTGGCCGTGAATGCCATCACGGGCAGTACTGGCGCAGGCCAAAAGCCGGGAGCCACCACCCATTTCTCCTGGCGCAACAACAACCTGAGCATCTACAAGCCCTTCCAGCATCAGCACATCGCCGAGATCCGCCAGTCGCTCAAGCAGATTCAGGGCTATCTTGACGCCGACATCGACTTCATCCCCTATCGAGGCGATTTCGCCCGCGGCATCTTCTGCACGGCAGTCATCAGGACCAAGGCTCCCGTAGAAGACATCATCGAAGCCTACAAAGACTTCTATAAGGATGCGGCCTTTACCCACTACTGCGACAAGGCCATCGACCTGAAGCAAGTGGTGAACACCAACAAGGCGCTTGTCCATGTAGAGAAATACGGCAACAAACTGCTCGTCACCTCCTGCATCGACAATCTGCTGAAGGGTGCCGTAGGCCAGGCTGTTCAGAACATGAACCTCATGTTCGGCATCGACGAGACGGCAGGCCTCCGACTCAAAGCATCTGCATTTTAAGAGAAGAGTCAACCCACACGCAAGAGGACGACACATCAATGTTGCAAGCGCATACCAAAGTTGGGGGTAGTGATTTATTCCAGTGAAATTTTTCAGTAAATAATATAGAATTTGCTTCCACTTCCACTTGAACACACTTAAACCCTTATGTACAGAGGGTTTGAAGGCGGTGGAAGAGAATTATTTCTCTTCCACTTTGCTTCCACTTAGTTACATTACGACTGAGTGCCAGTCCCCTTACGATTGAAGGGTGCTCAGTCGTAAGGAAACCCCAAAATTCTCGAGAGAATTTTGGGGTTTGTCGGTAACAAACTATGAGTTACATCCCTATAAACTAAGAGCTTGTCGGTATGTAACACTTTTGAAACAAATAGTGGAAGAGAAGTGGAAGAGAAATAAGCCTATTCCACCGCTCAGATTACATTTATACAAAGGCGTTTCCAAGGATTTAGTGGAAGTGGAAGCAAAATTAGATAAAAAAAGTGGGAGCAACCATTTAATGCGACTTGCGAGGAATAAGGAAATAACCTTGTAAAGTCTAACTTTCTAAGGAAAAACTTGGCGGTTTGAGATTTATTGCATATCTTTGCGACGCATAAGACATAAGAACGGATTTTCTCAGATGACAAAAACTAAAAAGGTACTCCTGCTGTGCTTGCTCTGCATGATCTGCATTCGACCACTTACGGCATTGGCTGACGGCAACGCTAAAGACGGCACTTGTCCTGTGGTCAGGATCGAGCCAGAGAGACTGCCCGACTTCAACATTCCCCGTTATGGTTACAATCTGTTGTGCCTGAATGGAGAACCTGTCGTCGTTGGTGGTCATACATCGGGTTTTGTACTGACGGCTACTGCGGAATACCTTAAAGACGGCAAGTGGCATCTGCTTCAGACCATCTATCACCATGACGGAGGGTTTACCGTCGCCCTGAGATCAGGTAAGGCGCTGATAGCAGGCGGTTTCAAGGACAATCTGGGTATCGGACAGAGTTTTGAGGTCGAGATGTACGATCCAGTCGCCCACCGTTTCACGGGCTTTGGCTGCCTCGACAAGAAAAGGGCTTCTGCTGGTGCTGTGGAACTCGACAGCGAACGCGTGCTGATTACAGGCAACTGGTATGCTGACGATGGGATGGAGATCTACGACGGCGAAGTGTCTTTCACCCAAGTCAAGGATGTCAGTCAGTCGCGCTATCTTCCACATGTCTTCCGAATTTCTGGGAATGATGCTCTCGTCGTAGCAGGCTATGACCATCACGGTGAGCCCCTTGACACCATTCTCATAGACCGTCTGCATGGAGAGACTTTCCACGACCCTTTATTCGACACTTGGCGCCCCCTGAAATACGACCTTTCTGTTCAAAGCGACGACAGTTTTATCGGCGACGAGGGCAAGGGAGTCTATGCCTACCTGATGCCTGTGAAGGATCAAAGTGGACAGTTAGCCATTTTAGAGGTTCGCGATACGGTGTTCTCGCTTCTTCCAACCGTCTGCCCTATTCCCATGCAAAGCCAATGGGGACTTATCACCTATTACACACCAGTCTATACTGACCGTCAACGGCAGCGAGGCTACATCATGGGAAGCGACAATACAGGTCGCCAATATGCGCTCTGCATCGACTATGCCAGAAAGCCTGTACAGTTGACACTTTATCACACTGACGAACTGACGGACACAACGGCTACCACCATCCCCGTCATCACCAGCGAAGGCAACCTGATGCTGACAGGATTCAAAGTCTATAGTCCCAACAGCAATTTCTCTCCTTCTGCTTCAGTATGGCTCCTGCGTTTCAATGACGAGGCAGCATCCGCATCAGCAAGCAGCACAGACTACTGGCTTTGGGCTACCATATTGATAATAGGAATACTGGCCTTGATTGCCTTTGCCGTTATTAATCAGAAGAGGAAGTCAGCATCTGCAGGCGAGACCACAGGACCCTCAGAATCTCCGACTGCCAAGACTAACCCTCTGCTGATGGAGCGTATCCGCCTGCTAATGGAAGAGCAGAAGCCTTATCTGAACAGCGAACTGAAGATTGCAGACATCGCAGAAATGCTCAAAGTGCATCGAAGTCAGATTTCCGACAGCATCAGTTCCTTAGAGTGCTGCACATTCATCACCTATATCAACAGACTGCGTATAGAGTATGCCCAGCAGTTGCTCCGTCAGCATCCGGAAAAGAAGATCAATGCGATTGGACAGGAGTCCGGATTTGCCAATGAGACATCCTTTTTCCGCACTTTCAAAGCCATCACAGGCATGACACCCAACGAATGGAAAGTCAGTAATTCGTCCTCACCTGACCAAGAATAACCAAAATTCGACTGACAATTCTGTATTTGTTAGTAGAATGTGTAAAATTGTTAGTCCCCTTTCATAAGTTTTTCCTTATCTTTGCGACAGATTAACTACAGCAAAAAAATTTATGAAAGCTAAAAGACAATTATTCAAGGCGATGTTCACCCTGATGGGTATGTTCATCCTTGCATCGTGTTCAGAGAAGTCAGAAAGTACGATTCCAGAGCCCCAGCCCCCTGTTGGGACTAAGAGTCTGAAAGTATCTCCTTCCAGTCTGTCGTTCTTGGCAGCAGGTGGCACTGAGCAACTGCAAGTGACGACGACCTACAAGTATTTCGGCTATGACATCGATGCCGATTGGCTAAGTGGGGCCTTCAAGGACGACCCCACCTATAATTATATAACGATCACAGCCGAGCCGAACTCATCGTCGAATGCCCGTAATGCCAACATCAAGATTACCGCCAGCAACAATTCGACCACTCAGGAAGAGTACGTGACTGTATCCATCAATCAGGAAGGGGCTGAGAAAAAGCATGTATCCAATGCCTACATGAACTACCTAAGCGTAGAAGGCTTGCGGGCAGATGCCGTCACCCTTGCCCAGGCAGCGTGCAAACTTCAACTTCTGAAGTTTGAGATCTACAAGAACTGCACGGACAACTTCAATGTAGAGAAAAACTTCATTGGCGACCCGAAGAACGCCAATTGGGACAGATTCTACGAGATAGCAGGAGAACTCGTTGACAACCTGCCTGCCTATGAAAAAGCCATCAACAGGATGGAGAAGATGGGAGTGTTAAAGTCCAAGACACCCAAGACCCGAGTTCTTACAAGTATTGTCAATGGAATATATGGTGTAAAAAGTGGTATGGATAAGGCCTCCGAAAAAATCTTGAACACCATGAGACAAGAAGGCATGAACAACGATGAGATGTGGGAAAGCATATACATTTACGCTACTGCTGAGAAGAAAAGCTTAACCTTAGGCTGTAACGACTTCAGGGAATGGCGCAAAAAGATCAACAGAGGCGATGCTGGCGGCTTTAATGCCAGTTCTATATGGAACAGGTTAAGTAATGGTGAGCATGTCGAGTTCACGGCTGCAGCCGAAGCAGCGGGATATGGCAATAATCCTGCCTACAATCACACTAAAGAGGTGGGGGGCAAAGCAGTGGAAGCAGGTGCTGATATAGTGATGTCTTCAGCAGCAGCAGGATCGAGCATCATCGGCCTGGCCAAGGATGCCCACGACCTCACAGAAGCTACAGGCCAATTCATAAGCGCCGTTAGCAAAGGCGAAGGAATCTCCGAAAAGGGTCGCGAAATGCTCACAACTGCAGCTGGTGTCATCGCCAACGATATCGTCGGCAAGGATGCAAGTTATGGTGCTACAGAAACAGTTACCGCAATAACCACAGCAGCCAAGGAGACCATCATTAAGGATCTGAACGAGGTCGAGGCTATCCGTGATGCGAACAACGATGAAACAGGAGTCATTTATCTAAGTGACCTGACTCCTGTTAATGGCACTCCAGGCATATTGATTGCAACAACACCTGATAACAGGACGATTGTTACCACAGAGGAAGAGGGGGCTGCGCCTCTGCCCACCAGCGAAACTGGCGACTATGAAGTCACCTATATCGACGGGAACGGCGACAAATACACAGGAGCAGAAAATGTTCCGACAAAAGGCGAGCGGAGAAAAGTCGAGGTCAACACCAACGAAAAAGAAAAGATCGAGGCCGACAACAGTATCGAAGATGAAGATATCAGCGACGATAATGGCGACGATAACGGAGATGACAATGGTGATGACAATGGAGATGATAATGGAGATGATAATGGCGATGACGACGACATCTTCAACGAAAAGAATCTCATTGGCGCTTTCCCCATCGGTGCTTGGAAGAGTGTCAGTTTCAAGTGGACACAGACAAGCGACCCCTACCCAGGACAGGATTTAAGTCAACTGGAATTCTCGGATAATCCAATTAATATGACTCTACTACTGTATAAAGACGGACCTGCCATAATAAAAGGATTTGACGAGGACAACAATTATGACAACGAAGGTCTTTGGTCTCTCTCAGGAAGCAATCTACAAATAAGTGGGATCAGTTTCGGATTTGAATCAGAAACTTTTGTCGTGGAATCTTACTCCGATGAAGAAATGGTCCTGAAAAATGTCCAAAAAACCCCATCTCAATATTGGGTTTACGATGAGAACGGGAAACCACTTTATACTGTTGATTACACCTTTGTTCACGATGTAAGATGGACTCTTCGTAAAACCAATGTCACCAGCAATTCACGGAGGGCTATGCAACGGGCCAGATAGTGCTACAACACGGGTATATTGCGTATCAATAAATTGTATATTTATGCGGAAGTGGGCTGTATTGCTTGCTTCCGCTACTTTTTTGCGTAAAATTATGTAAGAATGTGCCGTTTTATCGGATTTTTGCAGTATCTTTGCACGCGATTTAAAGGAAACGATTATGAAGCTATTCGACGTATATCCGCTCTTCGACGTAAACATCGTGAAGGGCAAGGGCTGTAAGGTATGGGACGACAAGGGGCAGGAGTATCTGGACCTCTATGGTGGACATGCCGTCATCTCTATCGGGCACTCGCATCCCCACTATATCAGTAAGGTGTCTGAGCAGTTGCAGAACCTGGGATTCTATTCCAACTCGGTGATCAACAAACTGCAGGTAGAATTGGCAGAGCGTCTCGGCAAGATCTGCGGCTACGACGACTATCAGCTGTTTCTCATCAACAGTGGTGCGGAGGCTAACGAGAATGCGCTGAAACTGGCCTCGTTTACCAACGGCCGTACTCGCGTCCTCTCTGCCGAGAAGGCATTCCACGGTCGTACATCGCTGGCTGTGGAGGTTACGAACAATCCGAAGATCATCGCACCCATCAACGATAATGGTCACGTGACCTATCTGCCAATGAACGATTTGGCAGCCTGGGAGGCAGAGCTGGCTAAGGGCGATGTCTGTGCCGTAATCTTAGAGTGCATCCAGGGTGTTGGCGGCATCAAGCTGGCTACGGAAGAGTTTGCCCAGGGCTTGGCTGCTGCATGTAAGAAACACGGTACGATTCTTATCTGTGATGAGATCCAGTGCGGTTACGGCCGCAGCGGTAAGTTCTTCGCCCACCAGTGGTTGGGCATTCGCCCCGACATCATCACGGTAGCCAAGGGTATCGCCAACGGTTTCCCGATGGGCGGAGTGCTGATCTCGCCTGAGTTCAAGCCCGTCTACGGACAGTTGGGTACCACCTTCGGCGGCAATCATCTGGCTTGTGCAGCAGCGCTGGCTGTGCTCGATGTGTTCGAGCAGGAGCATCTCGTGGAGAACGCCCATGAGGTGGGCGAATACCTTATCGCCCAGCTGAAGGAACTGCAGAAGACGGAGCCTCATATTCAGGATGTTCGTGGTCGCGGACTGATGATCGGCATCGATCTCGACATTCCCCATAAGGATGTGCGCCAGCCGCTGATCTATCAGGAGCATTGCTTCACGGGCTGTGCAGGCACAAACATTCTTCGCCTGCTGCCACCACTCTGCCTGACAAAGGCAGAAGCCGACTTATTCATCGAAAAACTAAAGAAGACATTATGAGAATAGCAGTTATCGGAGCTGGTGCCATGGGTGGCACCACTATAGAAGGACTCGTCAGAGGAAAGACGTTCAACAACGAGGATATCACCGTATCCGACCCCAATCAGGCCACTCTCAAGAAGTTTGCGAAGATGGGTGTGAAGACAACCAGTGAGAACCATAAGGCAGCCAAGGATGCCGACATCGTGTGTGTGGTGGTGAAGCCCTGGCTTGTAGAAACGGTTCTGAGAGGTATCAAGAGTGCGCTGAATCCCCAGAAGCAGTTGCTGATCGTGGTGGCTGCAGGCGTATCGTCGGAGAGCATCAAGAAATGGCTGAACCTGAACTGTCCGCCATTGTTCCTCGTCATTCCAAACATCGCCATCGCCCAGATGCAGTCGATGACCTTCGTGGTGCCTGTGAACGCAACAGAGCAGCAGACGCAGACCATCCTCGACATCTATAACGAGATGGGCGATACGCTGATTACCGACGAGCAGCATCTGGCCGCCGGCACTACCCTCGCCTCTTGCGGCATCGCTTATGCCATGCGCTATATCCGTGCCGCTTCGGAAGGTGGCGTGGAACTGGGCTTCAAGGCCGACGACGCCAAGAAGATTGTGCTGCAGACATTGAGGGGCGCTGTGGAGCTGCTGGCAGAGACAGGCCTCCATCCCGAGGCAGCCATCGACTTGGTAACTACACCTGACGGTGTATCCATCCGTGGACTGAATGAAATGGAGCACGCAGGCTTTACGTCAGCGGTAATCCGTGGGCTCAAGGCAGGCATCAAGAAATAAATTATTGGCAAAAGTACACTTATTAACATTAATTAGTAGGCACAGTTGATAGAATTCATAAAAATACAGTATCTTTGCATCCTGCTACTAAATATTAAACAAGTATGAATAATTCTATCATTTCATTCCCCACACCGGCCAACGAGCCGGTAAAAGCTTATCTGGCAGGTTCGCCAGAGCGTGTTGCACTTGAGAAAGAACTGGAGCGTCAGAGCAATCTGGTGGTCGACATTCCCATCATCATTGGCGGCAAGGAAATCCGTACTGGCAATACTGGTCAGGTAACCTGTCCCCACGACCACAAGCATGTGCTGGCCACCTATCACAAAGTTGGCAAGAAAGAGGTTGAGATGGCTGTTGAGGCAGCTATGGAAGCCTGGAAGGAATGGAGCCGTACACCCTGGACCACCCGTGCCGCTATCGTGATGAAGATGGCCGAGCTGCTCGCCACGAAATATCGCCCCATTATGAATGCTGCCTGTATGCTGGGCCAGAGCAAGAACATCTATCAGGCAGAGATCGACTCCGCTTGTGAGACCATCGATTTCTTCCGTTACAACGTACACTATGCATCGAAGATCTACCAGATGCAGCCTAAGGACGGCAACGGACAGCTGAACCACACGGAATATCGTCCCTTGGAAGGTTTCGTACTCGCCGTCACTCCGTTCAATTTCACCAGCATCGCCTCAAACCTCTGCATGACGCCTGTGCTGATGGGTAATGTGGCTCTCTGGAAGCCTTCTACCACAGCGCTGCTCTCGAACTATTACCTGATGCAGCTCTACAAGGAGGCAGGACTGCCCGACGGTGTAGTGAACTTCCTGCCAGGCAGCGGTGCGCTGATCGGAGAGGTTGCCACACAATCCAAATACTTTGCAGGTATCCACTTCACTGGTAGCACAGCAACGTTCAAGAGTCTGTGGCAGCAGGCCTGCAGCAATCTCGACAAGTATATTTCCTATCCCCGTCTCGTAGGTGAGACTGGTGGTAAGGACTTCATCTTCGTACATCCTTCAGCCGACAAGAAGGCTGTGGCAACGGCTGCTTTCTGCGGAGCCTTTGAGTTCCAGGGTCAGAAGTGCTCTGCTGCCTCTCGTATGTACATTCCGAAGAGTCTGTGGCCCGATGTACTGGAGGATATCAAGAAGATGTGTGCTGAGATAAAGATGGGCGACGTAAAGGATCCCTCGAACTTCATCAATGCCGTTATCGACGAGGCTTCGTTCGACAAGTGCAAGTCCTATATCGACTATGCCGAGCAGGCTGCCGATGCCAAGATTGTGGTAGGCGGCAAGTGCGACAAGTCGAAGGGCTGGTTCGTTGAGCCAACTGTCATCGAGACCACGAACCCCAATTTCAAGTCGATGGAAGAGGAAATCTTTGGCCCGATTATCACCGTTTACCCATACGATGACGACAAGGTGGAAGAGACGGTGAAACTTTGCGACGAGACTTCTCCTTATGGACTGACGGGTGCTGTCTTCGGACGTGACCGTATGGCTGTTGAGAAGATTACCGAGCAGCTCAGCTATGCTGCGGGCAACTTCTACATCAACGACAAGCCGACAGGCGCCGTGGTGGGTATGCAGCCCTTCGGCGGAGCCCGTGCCAGCGGTACTAACGACAAGGCTGGCGGTGAGTTCAACCTCATCCGTTGGATCATCCCGCGTGTCATCAAGGAGACCTTGGTGTCTCCGACAGACTACCGCTATACCTATCTGAAATAGGAAGATCAACAAAAAAAATAAAGGTGCGTCCGCTACTGGGCGCACCAATTTTAAACAGAAACCGATATGGACGAACAACTCAAACAAATTGGCGAGCGCCTGAAAGGTCTGCGCGACGTGCTCGACTTAACAGCGCAGGAAGTAGCCGATACCGTAGGCATCTCACTCGACAAGTACGAGAAGATCGAGGCAGGCGAAGTAGATATAACCATCTCCAACCTGATGAAGATTGCCCACAAATATGGCATCTCTGCCGAGGAACTGATGTTTGCAGAAGCCCCTCACATGAAGTCGTACTTTGTTGTACGCAAGGGACAAGGCATGAGTGTGGAGCGCACCAAAGCCTATAAGTACCAGAGTCTGGTAAGCGGCTTCGTGAACCACAAGGCAGATGTATTCATCGTCACCGTCGAACCAAAACCTGAGGCCCATACCATCTACAAAAACACCCATAAGGGGCAGGAGTTCAACCTGGTACTCGAAGGCACGATGGAACTCTTCATCGGTGGCAAGACCATCACGCTCGAGGAAGGCGACTCCATCTATTTCGACTCGATGAAGCCCCACGGCATGAAAGCATTAGGCGACAAAGCAGTAAGATTCTTAGCATTTACAGTAGAATAGACTAGACTATGGTAGAAAGATTTTTGAAGCAGACGACGTTTACGTCTGTAGAGGATTACAACAAACACCTGGAGTTCATCATCCCGGAAGGATTCAATTTCGCCTACGATGTGATGGACGCCTGGGCAGAAGAAGCCCCCAACAAACTTGCCATCCTATGGACTAACGACCAGGGTGAAGAGATCCGCACGACCTATGGGGAGCTGAAAGAACAGACAGATCAGGCTGCGAGTTACCTTTTATCACTGGGCATCGGCAAGAACGACCCCGTGATGCTCATCCTGAAGCGCCGATACGAGTGGTGGGTCGTCATGCTGGCACTCTGTAAGATCGGAGCCATCGTCATTCCTGCTACCCACATGTTGACTAAGCATGATATCGTATATCGCAATACCAGAGCCAGCATCAAGGCGATTATCTGTGTGGATGATCCATACGTGACAGAGCAGATCAAACTGGCTATGCCCGAGAGTCCGACGGTGGATACGCTGATTGCCATCACCGATCACGGGAAACCCATTCCTGAAGGATTCCGCGACTGGCAGAGCGAATGGAAGCAAGCTCCGAAATTCGTACGTCCAAAGCACGTCAACGACAATGAGGATACCATGCTGATGTATTTCACCAGCGGTACCTCTGGTGAGCCGAAGATGGTAGCACACGACTACCTCTACGCTATGGGACATCTCACGACTGGCGTGTTCTGGCACAATCTCCACGAGAACTCACTCCACCTCACCGTAGCCGATACTGGATGGGGCAAGGCTGTATGGGGTAAGTTCTACGGCCAGTGGTTCGCTGGTGCAACGGTCTTTGTGTTCGATCATGAGAAGTTCAATGCCGACACCCTGCTGCGCCAGATGGAGAAATACCACGTGACCAGCTTCTGTGCGCCACCTACCATCTACCGTTTCATGATTCGTGAAGACCTGTCGAAGTACGATCTCAGCAGCCTCGAATACTGCTGTACAGCTGGTGAGGCCCTGAACCCTGCCGTGTTCGACAAGTTCTACGAGAAGACAGGCATCAAGATGATGGAAGGCTTCGGACAGACGGAAACGACGATGACGCTCGGCACCTTCCCTTGGATGACTCCGAAACCTGGCAGCATGGGTATGCCCAACGCTCAGTATGACATCGACCTCGTCCGTCCTGACGGCACTTCATGTGAAGACGGTGAGAAAGGCGAGATCGTGGTTCGCGTCGGCGACCGTAAGCCCATCGGTCTTTTCAAGGGCTACTACCGCGATGAGGAGAAGACCCGCGAGGCTTGGCACGATGGTGTCTACCATACCGGTGATATGGCTTGGCGCGATGAAGATGGCTATTACTGGTTTGAAGGCCGCATCGACGATGTGATCAAGTCAAGTGGCTACCGCATTGGTCCGTTCGAAGTAGAAAGTGCCCTGATGACCCACCCCGCCGT
>Ga0247610_10006068_pt1 | contig 12636 bp, 10 predicted proteins | sample 174DNAGHGhighgp2_FD_193483 | JGI IMG/M metagenome (GOLD analysis project Ga0247610, IMG submission 193483) | Sheep rumen microbial communities from Palmerston North, Manawatu-Wanganui, New Zealand - 1742 DNA GHGhigh gp2 | ecosystem: Host-associated > Mammals > Digestive system > Stomach > Rumen...
CGTCATTCCGCTGCAGTTAATGGCGTACCATATCGCCGTCGTCAAAGGCTGCGACGTCGATCAACCAAGAAATTTAGCTAAATCAGTAACAGTAGAGTAATATGTTTAAAATTGCTATTTTAGGTTACGGCAATATAGGCCGTGCCGCAGAAGAGGCCATCAAGGCTGCGCCGGATATGTCACTTGCCGGCATCTATCATCACAACGATTGTCTGGACTGCATCGATGCAGATGCGGTACTTGTTTGTACCCCGACGCGTGAGGTACGGAAGTTCGCTACCGTGCTGGCTGAACGAGGCATATGTACCGTGGATAGTTTCGATATCCATGGTCAGATATGGAATCTGCGCAGCGGTTTGGATCCGGTGTGCAAGGCCAATAAAGCCGTCAGTATCATCTCTGCCGGCTGGGATCCGGGCAGCGATTCGGTGGTGCGCGCACTGCTGATGGCATTGGCTCCGAAAGGACTGACCTACACCAATTTCGGTCCCGGCAGAAGTATGGGACATACGGTCGCCGCGAAAGCCATCCAAGGCGTCAAGAACGCGCTATCCATGACTATTCCTTTGGGAACGGGGATCCATCGTCGTATGGTCTATATCGAACTCGAGGACGGTGCTGATTTCAAGACCGTCGAAGCGGCTATCCTGGCGGATGACTATTTCGCCCACGATGAGACGCATGTCATCCCGGTGGAGAGTGTCGATGCCCTCAATAACGTCGCGCATGGCGTCAACCTGGTTCGTTCCGGAGTGAGCGGCGCAACGCATAACCAACGCTTCGAGTTCAATATGGAAATCAACAACCCCGCGCTGACGGGGCAGGTAATGGTTTCCTGTGCCCGTGCCGCCGTCCGTCTGCGGGAACGCGGTGACTACGGAGCGAAGACGATGATCGAACTTGCCCCCATCGATCTCCTTCCGGGCGACACCGAAACTCTGGTCAAAGCATTGGTATAGGGAAAATTTAATTCTGTATGTCGGAAATTCCGACATACTGCCGCGGATCCGACTTCGATCGCCTTGAGTTACCAACATTGCCTTTCGACGATAAAAACTAATACCAGGATGTGGAAGAGGAACAATACCTTTTGCACTAAAATTATCAATCATCAATCATAAATCATAAATCATCAATCGAAAAAGTCTCACTTTTTCTTGTGTATGTCATTTTTTTGTAGTACCTTTGCACCCGCAATCGAACACATATACCGTTATGGCTATTAAGACTACTGAACTGATTCGTACCTCTCAGAGTTGGGATGGCGCCATCCTGCCGGATTTTCCTAAAGGCAAACCGGAGTTACGCGTTATTCGTCTGGACTTTCCCGTTGGTGCCAAGACCGGTTGGCATCATCATACCGTCGTAAACTATGGCATCGTGCAGCAAGGTGAGTTAACCATCGTCTGCCAAGATGGCTCTGAGAAAACATTCCACGAAGACGAACCTCTGGTTGAGGTCATAGGCACTATCCATCGCGGCGAGAACAGAGGCCGTAAACACGTCATTCTCAACATGTTCTACTTCTCCTTACCGGGCGAAGTGATCACCATCCAACATCCGGAATTGGAGCTCGAACAGAAAACCGAAGCAGACAAAACAGCCTCTCAACAGAAACCGCGTCTTGTGCCTAAAGATAAGGAAGAGGCGCGCGTATATAAACTGGTTCTGGCACTTGGTAAGAAAGTCCTACCTCGTCGTCAACTGGTTGCAGATGTGGGCTTAACTCAGAAGAGCCGTTATATCTTCACCTACAACTATATGAAGCCAACATGGAATCGCGGTCTGATTGACTTTGCTTATGCAACTGTCCCGAACAAACCCGAACAAGCCTACCGCCTCACAGCCAAAGGTCTTGAACTTTATGCTCAACTCAAAGGTGAGGAGTAGTTTCATCAAGAAAAAGATACATGCTATACGCCTTGACTTGTATTTATTTTATGCAAAAATGACGTGGCTTGTATCTTTTTTGCCCCTATCTCTTGCATAAGTCAATTATTTGTTGTACCTTTGCAGCGCAAAGGTTTAATAAACGCTATTATGAGACGACATATCCTTATCTTACTTCTTTCGGTTTTCAGCATCGTTGCGTTAGCGGACGGTGTCTGCATTGACGGCTTGTACTATAATCTTGACAAAAAGAATCTTACCGCCGAAGTAACGTACAAGAGTCTTGGTAAAGGCACATATGATTACTACAATAAGGGCTGGGATATTACCTCGGCTTCGATCCCGGAAACGGTCATTTTTAAGGGGCAGACCTACCGCGTAAAAAGCATCGGACGGTGCGCGTTTAAAGACTGTCTAAACCTGAGTACTGTAACGATTCCTAATAGTGTGAATACGTTGGAATATAGGGCTTTCGATGGTTGTACTGGTTTGACATCCATAGAAATTCCAAATAGCGTGAATCACATTGGAAGTTCTGCTTTTGCATATTGTAGAAATTTGGTTTCTGTTATACTACCCGAGAACGTCTGGATGGGCGGAGATTATACTTTCTATGGATGTACTCATTTGAAATCCATAATTATTCCCAACGGAGTCAAATCTATCGGATATTGTGCATTTATGCTTTGCCGCGATATGACCTCTATCGTTATTCCTGAGAGCGTTGAAAAAATAGGGAAGAGTGCTTTTGAAAAATGCCCTAATTTGACTATCTATACCGCTTCTAACGCAGTAACTTCCGAGAATACCAATTCTTGCCCCTATGTCAGAATGTCCCAAGAGAATTTGATGTATTACTATCCGTTCCCGACTTTTGCGAAAGCGTACGTGGAAAACGGCATCAACGAGTGGCAGAAGAAGGGAGAGTTTGAGCGTATCGCCGACTGGCAGCAACGTGTCAACGAAGCCTCGCGTCAACAGAAAATCAACGAACTGTTGGCAGAAGTGCAGGACAAGTACTGCGCCTTCCATGCGCAGACCATGAAATTGGATCTGACGTTAGGCAAATACGATGCAGAGAACGAGGTGTTTGCCATCACGGATCCGAAATACGGCACGATGTACATGGCGGTACCTTTTGATGAAGCACCGACGTTCAAAAGCAACTGGGATTCCAAGAAAATAACGCCCTTGATGCAGATCTACGATGACGAAGTAAAATTATCTGCGCTGACGATCGCCATGCCAAGCGGCAAGCAATACACGTATCGCAATACCGATGCCGTCAACTACAACCTCGCAGAGATGACGTATGACTTTGAGCCGGTGGAGTTGGATCTGCCCAAGACCTCTGCTCCTCAGCCGCAACAAGGTCAACGGAACATAACGACCACCAAGGTGACACTCGCCAAGTCAGCAGTCGATACTGACATCCCGGCCACCAACGCCTCTAACCCGAACACTTTCGCTATCATCTTTGCCAACGAAGATTACAAGAACGTCGCGTCTGTGCCTTTTGCCAAGAACGACGGTACGATTTTTCAGAAGTATTGCCAAAAGACCTTAGGCATCCCGACAAGTAATATCCACTATGTGGAGAACGCTTCTTTTAATGACATCCGTATTCAACTCGCGTGGCTGAAAGACGTGTGCGATGCGTTTGACGGCAATGCATCGGTCATTGTCTATTATGCCGGACACGGAATACCGGACGAGGAAACAAAATCCGCGTATCTCTTGCCGGTAGATGGCGATGGACGTTATGTACAATCGGCCTATAAGATTGATGAGTTCTACCAAAAACTCGGAGCGATGAAAGCCAAGACCGTCACGGTCTTTATGGATGCTTGTTTCTCAGGCTCCAAACGTGAGGACGGAATGTTGGCATCAGCGCGAGGTGTAGCCCTCAAAGCCAAATCAGGTGTCCCGCAAGGCAATATGGTGGTCTTTTCTGCCGCACAAGGTGATGAGACGGCTTATCCGAACAACGATGAGCAGCATGGTATATTTACCTATTATTTGCTCAAGAAACTGCAAGAGACGAAAGGCGACGTGACCCTTCAAGAACTTGGCGATTATATTACCACCAATGTTCGCCAGCAATCTATCGTCAAGAACGGCAAGGTTCAAACACCTTGCGTCATTCCGTCTGCTTCCGTTGATACCGAGTGGCAGAGTTGGAAGTTGAAATAACTTCCCATTTCCTGACAAAATTTCCCATCAGTGTTCGCGCATGGTGCCGGAACGGTAGGCAGCGAGGAGTTGTTCAAGGGAGTGGATCTGCTCGAGTAGTTCCTTGCCTTTGTCGGTGTCTTTGATGCGGATCCGTCGTCCGGAGAAGTCCTGAAGGAGTGTGCGGCTATGGATATCGGAGCCGGAGAGGATGGCCTGTTCGCGCGATTCGAACGACTCATGCTCGACGAGCTGGATACCATGGCTGTTATAGATAAGGGTATATCCGGCGATGCCCGTTTTCTCCTGATAGGGTTTGGAGAAGCCGCCGTCGATGACGAAACGCTTGCCGTTGGCGCGGATAGGCGTTTCTCCTTTGATAGTGCGAACGGGTACATGCCCGTTGATGATACGCCCCGTCGCAGGGTCAAGACCGAATTCCCGAAGAATATTTTCGCATACTTTCTCATCGTCTGCGAGGGTGAAATAGGAGCCCTTTTTCTCGTGATGAGGATCAAGAGAGATGGATGATTGATGATTGATGATTGATGATTTGCTGATGAAGTAACGCTCGAAAGTGGTCATCTTGTCTTTGTTATACAGCGGTGAGTACTCGCCTTCCCAGAGATAAAGCATATAATCGAGCGCATCGTCTTTGGCTTTGCCGGTTCCGTAATAAGCCTGTCGTATGATCTCCTCGGTGCGGTCCATGAGTGCTTTGCCTGCGACGCGTTTGCCGCATACATCGGCTTGAGTGAACGAACCGTCTTCGTTGAGAGGTATTGCCGCATGATAGAGCAGAAAACCGTTGCGGACGAGATACAGGGAGCCGTGCTCGTAGAGCATCTTCAGATGGCGCTGCATCTTCTCGGACTTGCGGAACGAGCGTGCGAGCTGGTCCATGAGATCCTGTTCCTCCTGGCTCAACTTATACGGGTCTTTCGGATCGAGAGTGGGAAGGTTCGTATCCGTTAACGGATACTCGCAATTTTGAATTTTGATTTTTGAATTTTGAATTTTATCGAGCAGGGCGCGGTGGTTCATGTGCCACTCGGGATGACGGAGGACGGTCTGTCCTTCGAGTTTGAACTGGATAATCGAGATGGCCTTATGCATCTTCGCCATCAGTTGTGCGGAGCGCGTGAGGCGCGGGTTATTCTCGAAGTCTTTGGTTTGCCAGATTGTACACGGGTCGTCCCCGTAGGTGGTCATGGCGAAATTGGCGAGAGGCAGGAGGTTGATGCCGTAACCCTCTTCGAGGGTTTCGATATTGGCATACCGTATGGATACGCGGAGGACAGTAGCAATCAGGGCGAGGTTACCCGCCATAGCTCCCATCCATTCGATATCATGGTTGCCCCACTGGATATCATAGTCGCGCACGGTGGAGAGCACATCGAGGATCTTGGAAGCCCCGGGGCCGCGGTCGAAGATATCTCCGACGACATGGAGGGTATCGATAGTCAGTCCGTGGATGAGATAACTGATAGCGATGAGGAGCTGGTCGGCACATCCGGTTTCGATGATGGCTTCGATGATGGCGTTATAATAAGTCTGCCGGTCGTGCTGCTCGAGGTTGGACTCATGGAGCAGTTCGCCGATGATATAGGCATAGTCGGGCGGCAGGAGTTTATGTACTTTCGACCGGCTGTATTTGATAGTCACGGCACGGGCAATCTCCACAACCTGTCCGAGGCGGCGGATATACCAATCGTCTAATGATTGGAGATTGGATATTTGAGATTGTAGATTTGGTATCGGTTCGCCGGCATAGTAGCGTTTGACGAGTTCGATGCGCTCGTCGGGATAGTAGATAAGGGCGCAGAGGGCGCGTTTCTCCTCCTCGGAGAGGGCGTCGCCATAAACCTCGTCCACTTTCTTGCGCACGACGCCGGAAGCGTTCTTGATCATATGAATGAAAGCCATGGACTCGCCATGCAAGTCACTTACGAAATGCTCTGTTCCTTTAGGAAGAGAGAGGATGGCGCGGAGGTTGATCAGCTCCGTGATGACAGCCTGCGAATTGGGAAATTTCTCGCTTAACAGTTGCAGATAACGTTCGTCTAACATAATACAAGGTACAAAGTGACAATGTACAAGGTACAAAGTCAAATCGGGCGCAAAGGTACAATTAATAATTCAAAATTCAAAAGGAAAAATTCAAAATTGGGCAGAAAAGTGAGTTTTTTTGAAAAAAACGCGTGCGCGCTTGTGTATATGAAAAAAAAGTCGTATCTTTGCAGCCGATTTTGTGAAAAACTAAAAAACAACGATATGACTACATCAGCAAAAATTCTTACTTGGACGAGCGTAATTGCATTTATCGCGCTTGCGTTATTCATCTTTATCAAGTTCTTCTTTGTGTATGCAGAGGGCGTGAACGAGGGAGATATCAACTACTTCCAGAAAGAGGGGTATATCTTCAAAACGTACGAAGGAAAGATGATTCAGTCGGGCTTGAAATCGGCAAACGGCGTTCAGGGAAGTATCCAGTCGAACGAGTTTAAGTTTTCGGTGGATAACGAAGCTGTAGCGAAGCGCTTCTCGGAGGTGTCGAACACAGGCGTGAAGCTGCACTGGAAACGTTATCTGGGCACGCTGCCTTGGCGCGGCAACAGTCAGTTCATCGTGGACAGTATCTATTCATCCCGTCCGGAGAAGCCGTCTGCCACCAAAGCGGAGCCGACCATAGTCAATTCAACGGAGATGGAAGCCTTATGATGACCGAAGAGAAATACAATCTGGTCAAGATGTTCGAGCGTTCGTTCCGGGATAACTGGGACCAGGAGGCCGTAACCGATTACGGCACGAACGTGACCTTGACCTACGGACAGTTGGCTATCAACATCGAGAAACTGCATATCCTCTTCCGGGAATGCGGCATCCAGAAAGATGACAAGATAGCCGTAATGGGTAAGAACAACAGCAACTGGGTGGCCGTCTATCTGGCAGCCATCACGTACGGAGCGATTATCGTGCCTATTCTGCAGGATTTCCGTCCGAACGATGCGATCCATATCATCAACCATTCGGAGTCGAAACTGCTGTTCATCAGCGATATCAACTGGGAAGGCATCGACCTGGACCAGATTCCGAACGTGTTAGCGGCGGTGAGTCTCAACGACTGGCATCCGATATCGTTGGCGCTGGACCCGAAGAAAATCAATTTCGAATCAATAGCGCAGAAATTCAAGGAGAAACATCCGGAGGGCTATTGGGCGCAGGATGTCCATTTCGACGAACGCAGCAACGAAGCGATCGGTTCCATCAACTATACCTCGGGCACAACCGGATTCAGCAAAGGCGTTATCATGCCGCTGAACGGTTTGGCAGGTAATGTGCGGTACGGCATCGAGTCGGGACTGGTATATAACGGTTCGCGATTTGTGACTTTCCTTCCGTTGGCACACGCGTACGGATGTGCGTTCGATTTTCTGGCCTGTATAGCCGCGGGAGGTCACACGTGGTTAGTGGGACGTACACCGTCTCCGAAGATCCTGCTCAAGGCATTCTCGGAGATCAAACCGACGATCATCCTGTCCGTGCCGCTGATCCTGGAGAAGATTTACAAGAAGATGATAGTGCCGCAGATTCAGAAACCGCCCGTAAGCTGGGTGCTGAAAGTGCCGTTCCTGGATGAGGTGGTATGCGGTAAGATCCGCGAGCAGTTGATACAGGCTTTCGGCGGCGAGTTCTGCCAGATGATTATCGGCGGTGCACCGCTGAACCCGGAGGTGGAGGCGTTCCTGACGCGCATCAAATTCCCGATGAGTGTGGGGTACGGTATGACCGAATGTGCGCCGCTTATCGCTTTCACGCCGTACAGCGAAGGCAGTCGTCTCTATTCGTGCGGCAAGGCGCTGAAGGGCATCATGGAAGTCAAGATACTGAGTCCGAACGAGGAAGGTATCGGTGAAGTGGTGGTTCGCGGCGAGAACACGATGAAGGGCTATTTCAAGAACCCCAAAGCAACCAAAGAGAGCTTTACCAAAGACGGCTGGCTGCGTACGGGTGACCTCGGCATGCTCGACGAAGACGGATTCCTCTATATCAAAGGACGCTGCAAGACGATGCTGCTCGGTCCGAGCGGTCAGAATATCTATCCGGAAGAGATAGAAGCGAAAATCAACAACATGCCATATGTGCTGGAGTCGCTTGTTCTGCAGCAGGAAGATAACCGTCTGGTGGCGCTTATCTGTCCGGACTACAACGAGGTGGACGCGAGCGGTCTGACGAACGAGCAGTTCGAGGAGATCATCGAAGACTCCCGCAAACAGGTGAACTCCGAGTTGGCGGCATACGAGCAGATAGCGACCGTGAAGATCTATCCGCACGAGTTCGAGAAGACACCGAAGAAGAGTATTAAGCGATTCCTTTATACGAATATGGTTTAGTGAATTAGTGGGGTAGTGGTATGAATCTGTGTGTGGATCAGGGAAATAGCCGGACGAAAGTGGCATTGATGACGGACGATGGTAAGATGATCAATCATTTTATCTACAAACAGTTCTCATCCGCAGAGGTGGAGCGTTTGTTTGACCTGTACGACATCACGGATTCGATCATCAGTTCGGTGGTGAATATCGAGGCCGCTATTGTCAACACCCTGCATCGCCGCTCGCAGCATTTCGTGCTCTTTGACCATAATACCCCGGTGCCGATCATCAACAAATACGACACTCCGCAGACCTTGGGACAGGACCGTTTAGCCGCGGCCGTGGGTGCGAAAAGTCTTTGCCCGAACGAGAATCTGCTGATTATCGATGCGGGTTCGGCGCTTACCTACGATTTTGTGACTGAGGCAGGCGAGTATGTTGGTGGTAACATCGCTCCCGGGTTCAAGATGCGTTTCACAATGCTTAACCGGATGACGAAGAAACTGCCGTTGGTGGAGGCGGAGGAGAACGAACTGATACCTTTGTTCGGCAAGAACACACGCGATGCCATAGCTGCCGGTGTGATACGCGGCGTGGCATACGAGGTGAAAGGATACATGCGGACGTTACGCGAGAAAATGCCGCATTTCCAGACCTTCCTGACCGGAGGCAATGCGCCCTACATCCTCAATAACGTGCGTACCTCCCGCACCGAGAAACGGGAACTGCATTTTGAGAAACATTTGGTATTGATCGGATTGAATGAGATACTGGTTTATAATAAAGTTGAAAGATAACGTGAAGAGGATATATATCATATTAGGGATGGTGCTCCTGTTGCCTTTCGCCTTTCACCATTCGCCTTTATCGGCTCAGAACCTGACCAGTTCGCCTTATTCGCGCTATGCGTACGGCGATCTGAATGAGAATGTGCCGACGGCTTACCGTTCGATGGGCGGCGTGGGATTCGGTATGCGCAACAACAAAGCCATCAACCCGTCTCAGCCTGCCTCCTATACGTCCTGCGACAGTCTGACGTTTATGATGGACGTGGCGGCGAGTGTGAACTGGAGTCGTTATCAGGACGCTACCGGGCAGCGCAACAAAGCGAACGGAAGTCTGGAATATGTGACGATTCAAATACCGCTGTGGAAGCGATGGATCGCGATGTCGGTCGGTTTGCTGCCGTACAGTTCGGTAGGGTATGCCATCAACCTGGAAGGCGAGACGGACGGCGGCGATTATCAGTATAACCAGACCTACGAAGGAAGCGGTAACATCAGCGAAGTGTACGGCGGTTTGAGTTTCAACGTGCTGAACTGGTTCGCCGCCGGACTGAACGTCTATTACATGTGGGGCGACCTGAACCGTATGCGTACGTTGGTTTTCACGCAGAGCGGCTTGAACCCGACGGTGCAGGATGAGATACTATCGGTCAACAGCGTTCGTCTGCGTTACGGCGCACAGCTTTTCCATACATGGGGTAAACACTCGTTTACAGCCGGCGCTATCTTTGAGAGCCGGATGAAACTGAATAGCGACTACGTGCTGATAGAAACGCAGACACTGGACTCGCTGGATATCTACCAGGACGGTTGGCAGTTACCGATGGTGTGGGGTGTAGGCGCCAGTTACACATGGGATAACCGTCTCACGCTTGCGTTCGATTATGAGCGGCAATGTATGGCGTCGATGCTGTATAACGGTCTTCCGGGACACTACAACGGTCTGCAAGACCGTAACCGCTTTGCGTTCGGTATGGAGTACCGTCATAATCCGTTGGGACGCCGTTACGTGGACCAGGTTCGTTGGCGTCTGGGTGCGTCCATGCAGGACGAGTACCTGACCACCATCGGCGCCAAGCGTATCACGGCGGCTATTGGCGTCGGATTGCCCTTATCGACTGCCGGCACAATGGTCAATACCACCGTCGAATACAGTCACCGGGGCAAGACCTCCGGACTGGAGGAACATGCGCTGCGTCTGACCATCGGCGTATCCATCTCCGAGAACTGGTTCTTCAAACGCAAGTTGTAGTTTGGCACGGAAGTTGTTAGTGGAGAGATGAGAGTTTAGAGTTTAGAGTTTAGAGTTTAGAGAAGTTTAAAGTTTTTAAATAGTTATCATTATGAAATTCAGATCATTAGTTGTAGTAGCCTTGGCAGCAGCAATCCCTGCTCTGGCATGCGCGAAACCGAAACAACCGAAGAAAGGAGCCGAAGAAGCTCCGGCACAGGAAGAAGCCGTAGTGGAAGAAGAACCGACTATCACCGAAGAGTGTGTTGTCAATGTGTCTCTGTTCCACGAGTCTGTAAAGAACAAGATGTACGCTGACGCGTACGGTCCTTGGTGGGAGGTATATAACACGTGTCCGAATGCGAACAAGTCCATCTATACCGATGGTGCCAAGATCATCGAAGGTTTGTTCCAAGCAACGTCCGATCCGGCAGAGAGAGAGCGTCTGGCGAACCTGGCTGTCGAACTGCAGGACAAGCGTATCAAGTACTTCGGCAACGATCCCAAGTACCCGAAGGCTTATATCTTGGGCGAAAAAGGTATGGCATACGTGGATTTCTTCGGCGAGGCCAAATACAATGAGGCTCGTGAGTGCTTGCGTCAGTCGGTGGATGGCATGCAGATTCTGAGTAAGATCATGAACCTCGTCAAGCTGGTGGACGTTTCGTATGCGCTGTACAAACAGAATCCGGACGCGTTAGCAGAGCAGTTCATCGCCGATTATTCGATTGCCAGTTTCCTGTTAGGCGAGCAGGCAAAGATGACGAACAACAAGAATGCGGATATCGCCGCCAAGCAGAAAGATTACGTGGATAATATCTTCGCTATCTCCGGTGCTGCAGACTGCGAGAAACTGGACGCTATCTACGGCAAAGCCGTACAGGAGAATGCTAATAACCTCGATATGCTGCAGAAGATCGCCAAGCTGTACAAGCGCGTTCGTTGCACCGAGTCCGACATCTATTTCGCAGCGTGCGAGGCATCTCACAAACTGCAACCTACGGCAGAGTCGGCAGCCGGCTGTGCTTCGATGGCAGCCAAGAAAGGCGACTACGAGCAAGCTATTTCTTACTACGACCAGGCAATCAAACTGGCGATGGTAGATGATGAGATGGAGGATGTGGCAGACTATCAGTATAACGTAGCGTTCTACTATTACAACAACCTCAAGAAATATCCGGAGGCGCGTAAGTATGCACAAGGTTCGATCGCTACGCTCACCGGTCTGGGTATCAACAAAGGTCAGGGACGTTGCTACATCATCATCGGAATGTGCTATGCCGCTACGCAACTCTATCCGCAAGATGCGAAGGGTCGTATCCTGAACAAGACCGTTTACTGGGCTGCCGTTGACAAGTTCGCGAAAGCGAAACAGGTGGATCCGTCCGTAGAGGCACAAGCCAGCGAGTTCATCAACTCGTACAGCAAGTACTATCCGACCAAAGAGGAACGTTTCGACTTACCGAACGAGTTCTCGGGTTCGACCTACTACGTAGGTGGTTGGATTGGCGAAACAACGAGCATCCGATAACCCTTGAAACATCATCGGACATATCCAATTATGGCGGGCAGCGTATTGTTGCTCGCTGTAATTTTGTCCGCCTGTTCGTCCCGTCCCAACAAAGTGGGCGAGATGAAGATCGAAAAGACCCGTGAGCAGTTACCGGTATTGGTGACGGATTCGGTGACCACTCTGATTTCCGATTCCGGCATCACTCGGTATCGCATCGAAGCCGCTCGATGGTTGATGTACGACAAGACCGAACCGCCTTATCAGGAGTTTCCAAACGGTATATACCTGGAGCAGTTTGACGAGGAACTAAACGTGCAGGCTTCGCTCAAAGCCGATTATGCACATTATAACGAGACGGCAGAGTTATGGACGCTGCGAGGCAATGTGCACGCTCTGAACCTCGAAGGCGAGCAGTTCGATACCCAGGAACTCAAATGGGACCAGCAGACCCATCGTGTCTATTCGGATTCGAGTATTCATATCACCCGCGAGAAGAGTATTATCGAGGGAGTAGGGTTTGAATCCAACGAGCAAATGACCAAATATACGATTCTTCATCCGACGGGCATCTTCCCTGTCGATGATGAGGAATAATGAATGAACGATTTAACGAATGAACGATTTAACGAATTAACGAATTAACGAATTAACGAATTAACGAAATAGAGA
>Ga0247610_10006071_pt1 | contig 12632 bp, 16 predicted proteins | sample 174DNAGHGhighgp2_FD_193483 | JGI IMG/M metagenome (GOLD analysis project Ga0247610, IMG submission 193483) | Sheep rumen microbial communities from Palmerston North, Manawatu-Wanganui, New Zealand - 1742 DNA GHGhigh gp2 | ecosystem: Host-associated > Mammals > Digestive system > Stomach > Rumen...
ATCAAAGAATTTTATCAGTTCCGCCTCAATCTTGGGCAAATCGGGCTCCTCAATATCCTTCCGATATTTGGCTACCAGATTCAAAACCTTCTGCTCCATACCGGATTTGCGAGCTTCAGCCTTGGTCTCTATGTGAGGTGTGGGCTGTGCTACAGAATTGTCCTTTTTTTCAGGAATACTTACAGTCTGGGTATTCTTGATGTTTTTGGTCAACTCAGTACCTGCTTTCCTGATGCTGGCAATCTCCTCTCTCAACAACCTGTTCTTTCTAATCTGATACATATTCAAAATGATTGAAGCTGTCAATATAATGCCCAATATAATAACACTCAAAAACATAATCCGAATCATTAGGGTTTATTGCTTTCCAATAACAAAGCATCCATAAGGCCTTTCCATCCCAACTTGTCCAGTCTCATCTTCATGAGCCGGTAACCTTCACCATATATGGGGTCTTCATTCTTGTCAAGCATATAGTTTATAAGAAAGTCGGATACTTGGCTCTTATTATTCTTATAGACAAGCAATGATCCCAAATTGCAAAAGCCTTCTATTTCATTCTTAGGCAGTTTAATGGCATACAGAAATAGCCAGGAATGCAATAACTCGTGTCCGAGTGTTCCCTTAAACTGTAGTTCCGGCAAGTTGTTCCTTATAGAAATCTCACAGGAGTAAGTCGTTCTGGTCTTTGAAAGATAAGAGTAATTCAGCCCCCATGGCGTAATACCAAGAGACTGTTCCTCCTCATGCATATCGGTGAGTTTAATGGGAATATCGGCCGGTATTCCGTTAATACCGTTGTTGCGGAATAACTCCAACACTTCCTGTCTGCATCTTTCAACATCATTGTCGGTTTGGATGATTGTTGATTTGCATTCTCCGCAGATATATCCGTCATAAACCTTTTTGACACCATCTTCAAAATATCCGCTCTGAAACGGGTGTTCACCTCCTATGGCTGGTGTAATGAATCTCCTGCAGTAATGACATATATGCGCATGTTCATCGCATGCAACATTGCCATACCAGTCAGTATGCGGTGTCAGCACCATCCTGCCGCACACGCAACATCTCATTTTTGAAAGGAAACAATCAGTATGATACACGTGCCCGTCAAACTCATGCTTACCGAGTTTGATGACCTCTCCGCATTTATAGCATACTCTGCATCTTTTGTGGTAATATTTCCCTCTAATCAAGACGGAGTCCACTGCAGATACGACCTTATTACAATCGGGGCACACTCTCATAATGTCGGATAGTTAGTCCTTTTAGGTTTGTTTTGCTAAAATAACATATACGCCCGTAATAAACAAATTTTAATCAGGCAGCGATCTGTGGCCCTTATTACAGGCTGGCGGGCTGGGTGATGCGCTGCTTCAGTTCGGGGTTCTCAATGATGAGTTTGTTCAGGTTGATGTGGCAGGTGACCTCTTCCTTAAGGGCTGGGGCGGTGGAGTTGTTATCGGCAAAATTCCAGGTAACAAGAACAACCTGCTTTTTTAATGACTTGATTTTACGCGCAAGCATCTCATGATCGGCATCGCCGGTAATCAGCACCACAAAGTCAAAATCACGATACATGGCCAGCTCGAGGGTTTCAAGGGCAAACCACACGTCAATGCCTTTCTCTTTTATGGAGCCATCCTCAAGTTCACGTATGTGCTTGTAGTGGAACACCACATCATTTTCTATCAGAAAATCCTCAAACTTTCGGTCGCTTTCCAAGCGCTTTTTTTCTTTAGCGTCTCTTGCCTTGAAGCGCCCCTGAAAATAGTGGCTCTCTGTTATGATGCATGACTCTATGGGCAACTGATATTTATCGGCTATGAACTTGCGTATGTAACCGATAAGACCCTTAAGGTTAACTCTGCTCACGGGGGGCCAGCCCCCTATCTATCTCCATGTAGTACCCGCCGTCTATGAACAGGCCTATGGAATTTATCTTTGCGTTTGACATAATTGTATGTTTTTAAAATAGTTCACTATGCATCTTTAATTTCCAATAAGGTAACATATTGTTTCATTGCCAGTTTGCATCCTTAATCCTTGTTCTAATGGAACGACTTTGCTCGCTCTCGAAGCCGATGCAACCGCAAAAGGTTGTTTGTCTTAATCCTTGTTCTAATGGAACGACTTTGCTCATTCTTCTTGACCACTACACCGGAGCAAGCATTGCTTGTCTTAATCCTTGTTCTAATGGAACGACTTTGCTCGTTGTTGAGGACCGTTTGGAAGAAGATCCAGGCTTGTCTTAATCCTTGTTCTAATGGAACGACTTTGCTCTCCGGTGGAATGCGTGCGACGTATGACCGAGTTTACGTCTTAATCCTTGTTCTAATGGAACGACTTTGCTCACGAAGATTTGTTATTCAACGACGGCGCCATGATGAGTCTTAATCCTTGTTCTAATGGAACGACTTTGCTCAAGAAGGATACTGTTATCGTTCCGGAGAATGTAATGTCTTAATCCTTGTTCTAATGGAACGACTTTGCTCTGTCATTGAGGCTACCCTCGCTTCTCGTTCTTTCGAGAGTCTTAATCCTTGTTCTAATGGAACGACTTTGCTCCAGCTACAACAGCGGCCTTACTTTCGATGGTCAGTCGTCTTAATCCTTGTTCTAATGGAACGACTTTGCTCTATAATGGTAATAATCATTAAAGAGTGAGATATGAGTCTTAATCCTTGTTCTAATGGAACGACTTTGCTCTTCCGAAGTCAGACGCTGTTTCGTCCTGGGTGTACTCGTCTTAATCCTTGTTCTAATGGAACGACTTTGCTCACGCATTATCGTAGATCTTGACAAGAAGATGGTTTTGTCTTAATCCTTGTTCTAATGGAACGACTTTGCTCATGAAGATTGGTTCTGCCAAGAAGGTTTCTACTCGGTCTTAATCCTTGTTCTAATGGAACGACTTTGCTCTTCCTCTTTATCAATATGTTATCCTTTCAGGTTATCAAAATGTCAAGGAACTATGTCCTTGGGAATCAACATTTACGAGATAGCCCACGGATTTATTCGCAAATGTAGTGGTTTACTTTCTTAAAAACAAAGAGTTGATGAGATTAATTTTCGTTGTTGTTACGCCGTGGGCAGGAAAACGCCGCTGTTTGTTTATCTCAACATAAATCGTGAAAAGCTTGGAATCTGTTTATATTTGTAGAATCACTTGTAAACATCATTTTTCCATATATATTACACATAACTTTATTTCGAAAAAAAACCCTAATACGTAAAGAAACCATTTTTTTTTTTTTAGATTTGCGAAAAGGGCTGTAAATGATTAGTAATAACGCCAAAATTCCATATCTCAGGGTCATATTTGACAACATGATTTCAGTAGATGAAATCCCCCTTTTTAGAGGTGCCATTATTAATAAGGTTCCTCAGGAACTCTCTTTGTTTCACAATCATAATGGTGAAGGTTTTTATTACAGATATCCCCTTATCCAATATAAGCGTATAGGTGGCAAAGCTGCGATTTTTTGTGTTGGGAAGGGAACGGAGAGCATAGCAAACTTTTTTTCACAACCGGATCTTTCGGTCCGAATGGGAGAACGTGATGATGTGTTGTCAGTTGAATCCATTATTGCAAACCAATGGCTCCTACAGGTTTGGGATGGTGAATTTAGGTATTCTATACGTAAATGGTTGCCTTTCAATAAAAAAAATTATGATTCATATCAGAAGGAAGACAGCTTGATTAAACGGACTCAACAATTGGAAAAAATATTGAAAGGTAATATCCTTTCTATGAGCTCGGGATTAAATCACTATATAGAAAAGCAGATAGAGGCTAAAATTGTAAATTATGACGATTCTCATTTGTATTCGTTCAAGGGTATAGAAATGCAGGGGATTGACGCAGTATTTACCACAAATGTTTATATGCCGGATTATATAGGTGTAGGTAAAGGGGTTAGTCTTGGTTTTGGAATGATAAAAACAATAACAGCTAATAATCAATAAAACGTATGCATGAAATAAATAAACCATTGCTTTTCATTGGTGGTGATTTAAATGGAATACAGAATTTCATTTATAATGTTTCCTCCAAGAAAGCCGCTGTTAGTCTGAAAGGACGTAGCGCTTGGCTTAACACGTATCTTGACAAAGTTTGTCGCGGGATTATAGATATACCTGCAATAACAGCTGGCACCACAAAAGAGGTCATTTATTGTTCAGGAGGAAAATTCTATGCAATATGTGACGACAACTCGACTATCCGCCACCTTATTGATGCGTATATAATAAGGACTGAAAGTGAATTATGGATTGAGCAGAATGGACAGATATTCATTTCCATTACATATACTCCATTTATATTCAAGACTGAGAGTGTAGTTGTGATAGACGACAAAGAATATTCTATAGGTGAATTATGGCGCAGGACCAATGCTGAATTCAATAAGAAGAAAAAACGCAAGTTCTGTAATACGCTGTTAACTGATTATGATTCTTTATTCCAGGTTAGACGAACAGGTGGTGATGTTCGTGTGTGCGCTATTACCGGTATAGAAAGCCCAGGATGTGTCAAACTGGAAGAAGAGGATGACGGCGAATCCATTTGGGTTTTGCCATCAGTGAAAAAACAGGTTGAATTAGGACGGGAACTGAGAAAGAACATTTCAAGACTTTTCAGGAGTATGCCGAAAAATCCTATCTTGGGGTGCTGAGAATGGATGTGGACGGATTAGGGACCAGATTTATTGTAGGATTCAAGACAATTGATGATTATACTTCTTTCTCAGGCAAACTACAATTATTCTTTGATAGGAATCTTAGAGAGATCCAGCAAAAAATAGATTATTCAGATTATCTGAATATCATCTATGCAGGTGGTGATGATATTTTTGTTGTAGGTCGATGGGATAAGGTTCTTGATTTTGCCGAGGAAACAAGAACTGAATTTATAAAATATATAGGAGATGAGAAACTTACCATATCGGGTGGTATAGCTATAGTGGGCCAGAAATTCCCAATATCAAAAGCGGCTGAATTATCAGGAGAGGCAGAGGATAGAGCTAAGAAATATAAAAACGGAAACAAAAATGCATTTAGTTTCCTGGGGGATTGTGTAAGTTGGGATTATGAGTTCCCTATGGTCAAGAACCTGAAAAATGATTTTGTCCTTCAGATATCTCAAAACGGGCTTTCTGTCGGCATATTGCACAAGCTTATGTCATACGCTTCAATTGCCAGCGAGGGTAAGAATATGAATTATTTGTGGCACTCTGTGTATTATCTCACCCGTTTAATGTCTTCAACATCAAACTACAATGCAAAATGTTTTGTCAAGAATATACGTGACAATGAAATAAACAAGGGCATTCGTCAATATCAGCTGATTGCATTGGCGGCCAGATGGGCGGAACTGGAACTAAGATTCAGCAAATAATATATCAACAAAGTAACAAGAATATGTGGAATAACAACGATTTAATTCCGGCAACTGAAATCACAGATAAGGTAACCGCTGTGACTGTTGATTTTGCCATTAGATTCGGTCACTACTTAGGCGTTAACGGAAGAACGGTTGATCCAAGAAACAACCGCCAGGTTAATGAGTCTAAGTTAACAACCAGTCAGCTAAGGAAATTCTTTGGCGAAGTTAAGAAACAACAAATGCAGGGATATGATCCTACTGCTTTTATTCTTCTTAAGCCTAAACTTGCTTATGCGGTAGGACGGGCAGATAGATATTCAAAAATCAAAGATTTTTATACTGTTATATCGGATGCCATAGACAAAGTGTCCGACAAGAAAAGCTTTGACAATTTTATCCTGATTTTCGAGGCTATAGTAGCATATCATAAAGCGGCAGAAGAACAAAACCTTTAAAACAATAAAAATGGAACAGATCATAAAAAAAATACTTGTCAAGACCAGAATCAACGTTATTACTGGGCTACATATTGGAGCGAGTAAGGAAAGTGTAGAAATTGGTGGCATTGATTGCCCTGTGATAAAGATTGCCACAAGAGAAAACCAGCCTTACATACCTGGAAGTTCTATTAAAGGCAAAATGCGCTGTCTCCTTGAACAGACATTAGGTGCTGTCAGAGTAGGTGACAACCAATCTGTAAACAACTTGTTTGGCTATTCAAGAGAGAACAAACCATCAAAGTTGATAGTCCGTGATGCATACCTTACTAAAGAAAGTGTGGATAGACTAAAAGAGTGTTCATCACTCGATATGCCTTTTACCGAGAACAAGTATGAAAATACTATAGATAGAGTAAAGGGTGTTGCTGAGCATCCCAGACAGACTGAACGCGTACCGGCAGGGGCAGAATTCGCATTGGAGATGATTATCAATGTTTGGGAGGATGATAACGAAAAAACACTACTTGATATGCTTGAGAATGGACTGAGGTTGATAGAGAACGATTATCTTGGTGGAAGTGGTAGTCGCGGATATGGTCAAGTGAAGTTCGGTGAGCTGATAACAACAAGTCTATCACAAGATAATAATTGGGGCGAAAATGGCAATTAAAGAGTTTTCTATATATAAACTACACTTTACGTCTCCGCTTCACATCTCTAACAACAGGGAAGATTATGGCGTAAGCCTCAAGACTTATTCTTCGGACTCATTTTACGCCGCTATCACTTCAACGCTTTCCAAATTAGGGGTGGACATTCCTGTTGATGGTTACTTAGGCTGTGTAATTAGCAGTTTGTTCCCATACTATCAGGAATCCAGTGACAGCGTTGCTACATTCTTTTTCCCAAAACCCTTTAGTTTTTCTTTTGAACTGAGTGATTTGAATTCGGTTAAAAGAATTAAGAAGGTTGAATGGATTGATAAGGCTTATCTTGAATTAATAATCAATGGAAAGGACGTTTCTAGTGATAGTATGACCAATGATATTCAAGGGACTTATCTAACAGGAAACAAAATTGAAACAGATTTCATCCATTCTGATGTTTGTGAAAGAGTTGCCGTTGACAAGAATCATGGAGATTCCACACCATTCTATATTGACAGGTTGTTTTTCCGTGACAATTCTGGCTTATTCTTTATTGCAGAGGGTGATACATCTTTGCTTGACAAAGCTTTACCATTACTCTCTCTTGAAGGAATAGGCACAGATCGTAATGTAGGTTATGGGTTATTCTCTTTTGAGAAAAAATCTATAAAGATTACATTACCCGACAAGGCTGATTATGGTTTGTCCCTTTCTGTTTTTATTCCAGAGGATAGTGAACAATTAAAAACGTTAGTCAACAGTAACTCTTGTTATGAACTCCAGAAAAGAGGAGGATGGATATCTACAGCCCCATATAATTTATTAAGGAAGAACACAATTTACGCATTGATGCCTGGTAGTGTCTTGTATGGAACCGGGGTTATATGTGGAAAAATAGTAGATCTGGCTCCACAAGGTTTGATAAAACATCCTGTTTGGAGATGTGGAAGATCCTTGTTTATACCTATAATCAATTAAAGATATGGTTAACTTTAAATACAGAATTGAAGCTACAGTATTAACCCCGCTTTCTATTGGTCAAGGCAGTGAAAAAGATTGGGTAAAAGGGTTGGATTATGTGGTAAAGGATAATTTCCTATACCATCTTGACCTGAAGAAAATGGTTGAAGCAGGAGTTGATATGGAGAGAGTATCTTCGCTGTTTTCTTTAGGCCGGGCTAATGAAGTTTATAATTTAATAGGTGAAAACAGGGTAAAGTCAGTTTCTGATATTGTTATGAAGATGCCAGTATCTGAAACAGCCAATCCAATCAAAACATTCCTTAAGAATGAGCTGACAGGCAGACCTATACTTGCCGGCAGTTCTCTGAAGGGTTCCATAAGATCTGCCCTTTTTAATTACCTGCGAGATGACGAGAGGGATAATATGGCTGTATTTGGTAATATGAGAGATGGAACTGATTTTATGAGGTTCATAAGGATTGGTGATATGGAATTTCCTAAAACCCAGTTGTACAATTCTGTTATCTTCAATCTGCTAGGTGATGGAGAAGACTGGCATGGAGGTTGGAAGCATTCTCTTCATGAAACAAATAGCAGATTCAGATCTGTGGGGTTTAATACGGTATATGAATGTCTTTCTCCAGATGCAGCTTCTACAGGTGGTGCATTGATGATGTCAAGGTTGTTATTTGACAGAATTACGAACAATCAACCTCATTATGATAAGAAGAAATTTATTCTTTGTGCTGAGGCTCCCAATGAATCATTATGCGATATCATCAACGATTATACATACAACTATCTTCTGAAAGAATATGATTTCTTTGAGAAGTATCAGGATGCTGAAAATGTTAATGTTATAATGAACAACATCACAAAATTAACAGATTGTATAAATGATTGTGAACCCAACGAATGTGTGATTAAAATGTCGGCTGGCGCGGGTTTCCATTCTATTACCGGAGATTGGCAATACACCAAAGACTATTATGATGAGCCGGATTTTTATACTTCAGGCATAAATGAGGGAAAGAGAAAATACAAATCACGCAAGATAGTTCAGTATAGGAATAATGAGAATAAGGATATGTTGTCGTTAATGGGATTTATCAAGTTGAAAATTTCCGAAAGCAAATAATAGTTGGACTATTGTTCATTCATATTTCCTGAATGCAACGAATTTAAAAATAGAAATCTTTTGCCCATTGGGTCCATCCTTGACAATCCTTTCGGTTGTAGAAGCATAACATTTTATGCCATAATCTTGTAATCTGCGTACTATGGCCAATGTTAGAGTCATCTCACCCATTACATGCGCCGAAACTGTTTTGCTCTTGGACAACTCCAATACTTTTTGGGCATAATTATCGGCAATCTGCGCAATATCTTCAGTTGTTGACTGCGGATTAATAACAGGAAAAAGAATATCAATGATTTTACCATGTTTCTGTGCCTCATTAACTTGTTCCGGGCTCCATTTCTCGGAAGGATGGTTGGATATGTTTATGAACAATCCTTCTTTTTCTGACGTAGTTTTTTTGTCAGGACAGTATTTGTCAATGACAGACTTCACGTCATATAGTTTCTTTTTCAGTGCTTCCCTTAATCTTTCCGCAGAGCGTGGGCTTCCATTATATCCCGCATGATTCATGTCATTGCGGATTCCACTAATAGTCATATAGGATTCTTTAAGGCTGTTATATGGCTCGCTTAATATTATAATATCGAGCAAGGATTTTAGTTTTTGCTCATCTTTCGCCCAGTACGGACACTTCCAGCTATTCTTGTTGTTGTCATATTTAAATGCTTCAGAGATGATGAATCTCCCTCCCTGTTCTGTTTTCCAATCCAGTTCGTTGCAGTAACAAAGAAATGATACAATAGATTCCTGCAAGAATGTAACAGACTGTTGATACATGTTTTTTTCAAAACACCATCTTGCAGCCTCAAATCCATTCAATATCCAATGCTTGTCATCGTAGTTCTCAATTGATGATTTGATTTTTTTTATTATCGGAGTCAGGGGCTCAAGTAGTCCTATTGTCTTTTCAGCATCAAATCTTTTGAGTTTATCAATAGTCTTTGATTCTGTTATGTCTATACCTCTACAGTTCTGTAGATGTAAGATATGATGCTCCAAATTATTAATAAATGACTTTAGCTGGATAAGATCCTGTTTTTTACCTCTACTTTCTTTTGCTAATGGAAGTATCTTGGAATTGCTTATTTCAATGAGTTTCTTTACAGAACCATTTTCCAGATAATTACTTGCAGCAATACTCCATTCCTGCAATAAATTCAGAGGGAGAAGACTCATTATGGGCTTGGCTGTTTCATTGGGAACAGCCTCAAAATTACCGTAAGTAATACTGCGAACTATGGTATGCTTGAGAAAATGGGCATAATTGGTAAATACAAGAATGAACATAGGTAAATAGCGGAACCCATGAGTAATATCAAAATATAGTTCATCTTCATTTTCAATCAATAAATATACGGTGTTGAATATCTGCCAAAGCTCTTGCTCATTATTACCGTCAGGGATAGAAACATCTTGAACCTTAAAAGGATAGTGATTTTTCTTTAAGGTGTTGGCAAGTCCGGTCTGATTCTTAAATACCCCTTCTTTGCCAAGCACTATCCCGTTATCAACCCAATTGGAATTTCGTGCTCCTTCTGTTAACAGTATATATGCCTTGTCGGTATCAGACCAATCCTCATTTGTGGTCAGATAATTCAATGTCGCCTCCTGGATAAATAGTGTATCGGATGATATGTAATCATCTTTATAATATTTGCACTTCTTGTAAAAACCTCCACCCAAGAAGGATATAAATACCTTTCTGCCCATATAACAAGATTATGAAACCTTAATATCTTCAACCTTACGGGAATCAACGTGTTTTAGATTGTTGTGGGTATTAAGTGTCTGCTCCAGAATACTCTTTCTGACAGAAGTGGCTAAATTGTTATCTCCCTTGTACATATCTTGAACCATGGGGGTCAGGTCCCTGTTGTTGAGATATTTACGTCTGACTGCAACGGAAAACTCATTTCCATCTTTGTCTTTAAGCCGTATGGTTTTGAAAGTCTGATTTTTAATCCATAAGAATGCAGCAATCATAATAGGGAAGAAACTGATAATTGACAGTATTGATCCTGTCAAATTCAACAAATCAATTAATTCTTTACTCATAAGTGTTTAAGTTTAATAATAGTTTTTGCGAAAATAAAGAACATATAACAACAAAACAAATATAATGAAGTAGTGATTCACAAAAACAACAGATCTCTTATTATGTTATTTTGGACTTGTTTAATTTTGCATCATTATGAAAATTGATTGTCATTGCCACATTCTGCCAGGAATTGATGACGGTGCTGCCGATCTTGAGGAGGCTGTTTATCTGGCCGGGCGTCTTGTCAAGTTCGGGTATGAGCGCGCCATCTGCACATCACATTGTTCATTCCTGTACCATAATACGCCTAAGACCGTTACCGATGCCTGTAACCTGCTGCGCGAGGAGCTGGAGCGTCAGGGCATAAAGCTGGAGTTGGTTCCGTCCATGGAATACAGGTTGACTGAGTCTACCTGGCCCATAGTACGCCTAAAGAACTGGTTAATGCCATGGGAGGACAATCATATTCTTATTGAACTACCTTTACATACTCCATCACAAATGGGCAGTATAGTTCCTGCTGATGAGATAAGATATTTGATTGAGGATGGATATCAGCCCGTATTGGCACATCCGGAACGGTATACGTTTATGGAATTGGATCAAGTCAGAGCGCTTAAGGATGTCGGGGCGCAGTTCCAGCGCAACCTAGGTGCACTTGAGGGTTTGTACGGAGAGGATGTGAGTGTTCGTGCCCGGGCTTTGGAGTCAGCAGGCATGTATGAGTGGGTAGGTACTGACCTGCACAACTACCGTTACGCCGACTTCTTTGAGAACCACGTATTTTCAAAACGTTGACACTGATAGCCTATAAGGACACTAATAAGCCTTACGCTATTTATGGGGTGATTCCAGATTCAGAAAGTGGGTGCTGGCTCGTTGTATAGTTTCATGAAGACTTCACGTGCAGGAACCCGGATAATCTCTCCTTTCTCATTATCCTGAAGCACCATTTCACCACGTTTGGCTTTCATCTTGAGCGTTTCATACTCAGCCCACTCAAGCCCCTTGATCAATCTATTTCTTTCTTCTTCTGACATACGATTTCAGTTTTAAAAACATTTCTTCGGAATAGACATTAATATTTCCGTTTAAACTCCCATCGGCAATCAGAGTCCTTGGAGTATTGTAATTCTCCACCACAAGCCAAGTATCAACAATGTCCATATAAATGTTGAACAGATTGTCAATACCTGATATGTAACGTCTTATAATAACATCTTCAGGAATGCCATGGCCGCCCTCGCTAACTCTTGTTGCAACCCTCTCAACTGCTTGCTGGGGTGTTGGAAGCCAAAAGAACAATAGCTGTACTTTGAATCCATTATTATGAGCCTCCTTGACAAGAAGCTGATAGGACCTGGTGCTCAAAGTGGTCTCTATGGCAAATGATTTATCTCCTTTAACAAGAACTTCAATTCTTTCTAACATGAGTTTCCCTGCCTGAATGGCCACCTCTTCGGGATGAAAAGGTGATAGTCCCCGAGCTATCTCATCGGCGTTTACAAATTCCGGGCAATCCAGAATTTCCGGCAACAAAAGCATTGAAGCGGTTGTTTTTCCCGCTCCGTTGCAACCGGCTATTATGTACAGGGTCTTTGACATATCAGTATGCAAATGTTGGTATTTTATTTGAAAGTTCAAAATTATTGGCAAAATGATTCCCTTTTTGTTGTATGGATATACAAAAAATATTTATCTTTGCGGCGCAATTCCGCAGGCTATGATTTAGCAATAGCAATCCATTTTCACACAACAACCGGGCGATGGCCCAAACCCCTGCAGGGGTGAACTATGCCCTTGCGGCTGGGCTGGGTATCCGGCATTGTTCATTGTTTTATTGTTGTGTGATATGGAAAACAAATCCAAATGTTATGCCCTTGTGGCATGGACCCGTGGCGGCCAGCTCCGCATGATCCCCTCACTTGTTAAAGAGTGCTCTGTTCCTTACCAGGAAAAGATTGACCGTATGTGGAAGGAACTTGATTTTGGCAAACATGAGGTGAACAGCCTT
>Ga0247610_10006074_pt1 | contig 12628 bp, 6 predicted proteins | sample 174DNAGHGhighgp2_FD_193483 | JGI IMG/M metagenome (GOLD analysis project Ga0247610, IMG submission 193483) | Sheep rumen microbial communities from Palmerston North, Manawatu-Wanganui, New Zealand - 1742 DNA GHGhigh gp2 | ecosystem: Host-associated > Mammals > Digestive system > Stomach > Rumen ...
GAGTATCCAAGCCAAAAAGGATATGGCTATACAGTAGCAAATTCAAATCAATTATTTGATACAGGAAGAACTAAAGATCAAATAAGAAGTGAATTAAGCAGTATATTATTAGAAGAAGATTCATATAATGCAACTACAACAACAAAAGTAGACTTGTCAAATGAAGGATGGAAGAATGCAATCAAGCAAATCTCAATAAAGACAAGTGCACATGACCAACAAGCAGGAGAGCAAGTCGGAAGAAGACCAGATATAAAGATAGCATTTATATATGAACAATTAATAATACAAGAAAATCATTTAAAGAATACAGATAAGACATTCTTAAAGTCAAATAGAGAGCCAAACCAAGGTGAAGACTTAACAAAGAGAAAAGTAATAGCAGATAACTACTTCACATCAGACTCATTGGTACTAAGAGGAGATAATATCTTAACCAACATGGGACATGAAATGGGATATAACTATGATGGATGGATATTAAAAGACATAGGAGTAAAGCCAGAGACAAAAGAAGAAGTATCAGTATGGGCATGGGTAGTAGGCGATGACATAGCAGCAGCAGATATAGATGAAGAGATGGCCAAGAGATTGTTCTGTCAAGTAAGAGGATCATATATAGCACAAGCAGGCGGAGGCTATATAGAGAACAATACAAAAGTAAACTTCTATTATGAACAAAGAAGAGAAGAAGAAGTAATAGTAGTAAGACACGTACATGAAAGAGATAGAAGAGACTTATTACCAAAAGTAGAAACTGGATTTGCACCAGGACAAACCGAGATGGTATTAAAGAAGAGTGGTATAATCCCATACGATTATCTATATGTAGAAATAGATGAAACAACAGTAAACGATAGTCCAGAGATAACAATAACACCAGAACAACATATAAAGACAGTAACATTTGTATATGGAGATAGACTACCAAGAATAAACGTAGAGTATAGATATGGAGATCCACAAGGTGATGAGCTATTTGATTCAGAAGAAAAACAATTTATAAAACAAACAATAAACATAGATAACTCACATCCACAAGGAAAGACAAATGAAGCAGGAGAAAAGATAGAATATAGTTACTATGTACTATATGAAGGAGACAACATAGGATCAGGACAAACAGATACAGGCACAGATACAACGGTAAGCAACATAAGAAATAATGGTAATGTAAGATTGCTAGTATTTGTATATGGAAGCAATACACCACCACCAACACCAGATATACCACAAACAGAGCATGTATCAGGAGAAGAAATAAATGTAGACTTTACAGATATCTTATTACGTTCAGATGAAGGAATATATACAAAGAGAGATAAAGAGCAATACAACGTAGAAGAAGGAATACCAACATCAGAAGACTTATATGCAAACGTAATAACAGATACATATCTAGTAAAAGAAGTAAATAATGTACATCTAATGAAGAAGAGATTCCACATCAAGGTTATTAAACAATACACAGAGACAAACGATAGTGAGAAAGATAAACTAGAAGGAACACAAAAAGAACAAATGGGTGAAGATAAGATCTTAAGAACCCAAAAAGAATTTGACATGGATGTACCATATTATTACAACTCAGGAAGAGATACAATAATGAGCTGGATAGATCATGCTGACGTACACAATGAAGTAATCGAGTGGCATGAAGATAGAGATGAAACAACAATACCAGCATATTCAGTAAAAGAAATACCATGGACAATAGAGTCAAACGGAATAGTAAAAGGACATGTAAGACTATTCCCACAAGGACCACAACCAACAATGGAATTTAAATTAGGTGGAGGATTAAAGATCAAACCATCATACACAACAGTACAAAGTACAGCAGATGCAGATGGAGTATTACAACCAGGAATATATGATATAGTAGAAAATGCAGATGGCAGCTACACAATAACATATGTAATGGGATCATATGGATACAACTTAAAGCAAACAGGAGAAGACATAGATAAACAAATCCAAGACTTCAAAGATAATCCATGGTCATTAACAGAGCAATTAGTAAAGACAGGAACAAGAGTAATATCAGATAGTTTAATAATAGACAGAGAAAATGGAAGCCACTTTGTAGTATGGCAAGGAGACTTACCATTAACAATGACAGGATACACACTAGATGGAATAGCAAAAGTAGAAGAAAAAGAAGGAACAACAGTATTACAAATACCAACGAAGTCAATCCTAAATGAACACATCTTATATAAAGACACAAATCTATATGTAAATAAAGAAAAAGCAAACGGAACATATCCAACAAGTGGAGATGTCGTATATAGAGAGATAAAATACATAACAAGTGGAGATGATTCAACAGGAGAAGGATTTGTAGTAACAGATATCGAAGGTGGACAATTAAGTACATTAAACTCAAAGACAAATGTACCAGGAAATGATGTAAAAGTTCACACACCAGTAGCAGACGAATCATACATCACACCAAGCAAGTTCGATAACCAAAGTGTATCAGTAACAAAAGAAGTAGATGGATATAAGAATGACTTCCATTACTTAGTATTAGATGGAACATTCAAAGTAACAATTCCATGGGGCTTATCAGATAATGGAAATAAGTTCAATTACTTCGGATATGAAAAAGAAAACTATGTATCAGCAACAGATCCAGTAGACTATACAGGAACAACAGGATTGCATAATACATATAATGGATACAAAGGTGGAAGCAAAGCAGGAGATAAAGAACCAGAAGTAGGTGGAGCATACACGACATGGGGAACATTAAAAGATGTAAGAATCCCATTTGATACATATTTCACATATGTAAAAGATGGAGAAACCAAGAAGATGTTCTTACCAGGAAATACATGGTTATCTGAAGGAATGAAACAAAGAATGGGCGGAGCAGAAAATGCAATTAAGTATTTAGCAGCAGCAGAGAATAGTGAAGCGAAAGCAACAATCTTTGAATTCACAGTACCAGTATGGGTAGAAGAAAAAGACTACTACATCCAAACAAGAGTAATAGCAGAAAATGCATTTAAGATAAGTGAAGATAAGCATATGCCAAAAGTAGCAGATGCAGGAGAAAGTTCACTATATGAATTTGATACAAGTAGATCAGGAAAATCACAACCATATTCAAACAAAGACGTAGATAACTATGTAGCATCAAATTCACACAGAGTAAGAGTAGTAGGATATATTTATGACTTAATGATTGAAAGTTCATCAGATATAGATTGGAAGAATATTCTAAATCCACAAACAGGAGCAAGCGGCGGAAATACAGGATCATTAAGAAAGAATAAGATAACAGCAAACAACATGCCATTTGGATTAACAGGAGGAACAGTAGGAACAAAGACAATCGACTCACAAAATGCAAACACAGCATATAAATATGCACCAAAGATAGGTTATACATTTGCATTCTCATTCAAGACGAAAGGAAGAAAGAGCAATCAAATAGACCTAAGCATATTGAAACAAGGATTCGAATTTGTACCAAAGAGTGGAAAGACAGACGAGAGAGCATTACCAGTAGAATTATGGTATAGAAAAGGAAATACAGGAGCATACATAAAGGTAGGCAGTGCACAAGATGATACCAAGATAACAGTAGTACCAAATGCAGAGTACTTAAAGGTAGATGGAAACGAAATGATGAATTCAACAAGAATTTATCCAATTGAGAAGAACCATCCATTAGTACCAGATAATGTACCATATAACTATGGAATTGCGGTAAATATAGGATCAGTAAGAAGATTAACAATACCACACGTATTAAGAATGGCATATGATAACTTTGCAGAATATGTAGATAAGGGATTGTATAAGACAAGCAAAGAAAATATAGCAGCACATGCATTAAGCACAAAGAATGCAAGTGATGTAAATGGATACTTTGGAAATGAAACAGGAGCAGACAGAGTAATAGGAAGTGTAGGACATTGGTATGGAGCATATAACTTACCAGTATCTACAGTAGCAGTAGAACCAGGAAAAGATCCAAATACAAATCCAGAGGCAATAAAGAGAAACGGATACATCATAGTAAACTTAGGCTTAATGTCAGAAGACATATCTGAAGATACAAATGGAGAAGACTACTTATTATATACAGGACCAAAATTTGAGTTTGATACATACTTAGATGAAGGAACAGATATAGAGTGGCCAACAGTAATACCAGATGTACCAGAGCCAATCCCAAATCCAAATCCGCCAGAACCAGAGGAACCAAAACCACAAGTAGAAGAACCAAAGGTACCGGAAGCACCACAACCAGAAGAAGTAAAACCATCAACAGGGGCAAATGGTGGAGATACAGGATCATTAAGAAAGAGATCACATAAGACAAATAATGAAACATATGATGACAACATCAAGATAGGTGAATACAAACTAAACAACAACATCTGGACACCAGACGAAAATACAAAAGCAAATCAAGCATCTAATACTGACAAGATGAATACAGGATTCTATCATGAGGTAGCATTCCCAGATGGAACAGTATCAGTAGTTAAGAACTCAGCAATAGCAGCAATCGATGCAGACAATAGAGCAGTAAGAGATGTTGGAGTTGGTATTTCACAATAGTGATTTAATTCTACAATTTAAAACGCACTCAAATATTTGAGTGCGTTTTTGTTTTTATATTATTTAATTTCAGCAATAGTAACTCCTAAATCACCTTCACCATATAAACCTTGTCGATATGATTTAACATGAGGATGCTTACTTAAAAATGATTGAACAGCTTTTCTTAAAGCTCCAGTTCCTTTTCCATGAACAATTCTTATTTGACCTATATTAGATAGATATGCATCATCTATATACTTTTCTAGTACTGGTATTGCTTCATCAACAGTCATTCCAATAAGCATTACCTCAGGGGAGATATCCATTGATTTGTTAATACCACGTTTTGAAGAAGATTTTATATTACTTTGAGATTCCGTTTTTTTATTATTTGATTTTTCTATTTGAGAAATATGAATTTTTAGTTTTATTATTCCACTTTGAACTTGTACATTACCATTTTTGTCTGGCAATTTTAATATAGTAGCATTTTGCTCCAAAGATGGAATATATATTTCCATTCCTTCTTCAATTTCATTTTCTTTAACAGAATTTATTGCATTTACCTTATTATTTGGTTTTAATAAGTCTTTTTGTAAATCGTTTAGACTTTGCTTAATTTTTTGTCTTTCAATTTCAGCTTTCTTATTAGCATCTTTTTTGTTTTCTCTTTTGATTTTGGTAAGTTCATTGATTATTTCTTTTGCTTCATCTTCAGCTTCTTTTAGTACATCTCGTGCTTCTTCTTTTGCTTTAGACATTATTTTAATCTTTTCTTTTTCTATTTTTTCTTTTTGTTCATCAGCTTGCTTTTTAATATCTTCAGCTTCTTTTAATAGTTTTTTAGATAATGCTCTTTCTTCTTCTGCTTTTCTACGATCTTGTTCCATAGAAGAGAGAACGTCTTCAAATTTGATATTTTCTTCAGATATAAATTCTTCAGCTCTTTTAATTATATCTTTACTTAAACCTAATTTTGAAGAAATTGCGAAAGCGTTACTTTTTCCTGGTATTCCAATTAATAATTTATATGTTGGTTTTAATGTTTCTACGTCAAATTCACATGAAGCGTTTTCCATGCCTTCTTGTTCCATAGCAAATGTTTTTAATTCACTATAGTGGGTAGTTGCTATTGATAGTACTTTTGATTTGTGAAGATATTCTAATATTGACATAGCAATTGCGGCACCTTCTACAGGATCAGTACCAGAACCAATTTCATCTATCAGTATTAAGTCGTTTGATGTGAAATTAGATAAAATGTTTACAATATTAGTCATATGTGCAGAAAATGTTGATAATGATTGTTCTATACTTTGTTCATCACCAATATCGGTATAAACATTTTCAAATATTTTTAAAGTTGAGTCTTCATCCGCTGGAATATGCAATCCTGATTGTGCCATCAAAGAAAGAATACCAACTGTTTTTAAAGTTACAGTTTTACCACCAGTATTTGGACCTGTTATAATTAATGTAGAAAAGCCTTTTCCAATCCAAATGTTAATAGGAACAACCAAATCTTCACTTATTAATGGATGCCTTGCTCTTTTTAGTTCAAGATAATCATTTGAGAATGTTGGTTTTATACTATTTGTTGAAAGAGCATATTTTGCTTTTGAAAATGCAAAATCAATATTTCCAATGTTGATTATAGATATCTTGATTTGTTCTGTGATTGGTGCACACATTTGAGTAAGTAAACTTAAAATTCGATTGATTTCTAATTCTTCTTTTAGCTTTAATTCTTTAATTGTATTGTTCATGTTAAAAATAGCAGTAGGCTCTATAAAAACTGTACTACCTGTTGCTGATTGATCGTGAATTAAACCAGAAACTTCATTTTTATATTCTGCTTTTACAGGAACTACATATCTATCATCTCTAAAAGTAACAACACTATCTTGTAAGAATTTTCCAGAACTCTTTAATATAGAAGAAAGTTTGTCTTTTATCTTGCTTTCTTCATCTTTAATAGAACGTCTTATTTTATATAACTCAGAACTTGCTCTATCATCTAATTCTTCCTCATTTTTGATACATCTTTCAATTTCTTCTTCAACTTTTTGGTTGCTATATAGTCCTTCAAAATATAAAGTCAAAATAGAAAAGTCTTCTTCTTCAATAGAACCATTAGAAAAGGAATTCTTTAGTCTTCTTGATACTTTTAATATGTCTGCAATTTTTAGCAATTCGGGAATAGCAAGTGTACCACCGATATTTATTTTTTGCAAAATGTTTTCTATATTTGAAATATCATATAAAGGAATGTCATGTTGTCTTAATAGGTAAGAAGTAGCTTCATATGTTTCGTTTTGCCATTGCTCTATTTCTAATGAGTTAGAAGAAGGAAGTAGATTATCAACTTTTTCTTTTCCTAAATATGTAACAGCATATGATTTTAATATATCTTTTACTTTATTAAATTCGAGTGTTTCAATTGATTTAGTATTCATATATTTTTCCTTTCAAAATTTACATAATTATATCATATGCCTATTGATTTTTCAAACACTTGTTACATTCATATATAGTAATTTTTTATATAAAGGAGTATAATATATGAAGATTTTAAAAAAATAAGGAGTGAAATATATGAATTTACCAAATAAGTTAACTTGTATGAGAATGCTTTTAGTACCTGTTTTAGTTATAATTGCATATTTACCAATTCCTGAATTAGATACAATGTGTGCATTTATACCACTTAGATATTTAATACTACTTGCTATTTTTTGTATTGCTTCTCTTACAGATTATTTTGATGGTCACATTGCAAGAAAGAGAAATCTAATTACAACATTTGGTAAATTTTTAGATCCAATTGCAGATAAATTACTAGTAGTTGCAAGTCTATTAGTATTAGTAGAATTTAGAATGATTCCAGCATGGATTGTTATTGTTACTGAAGCTCGTGAACTATTAGTTGCAGCTTCTCGTATGTTACAAGCTAAAAAGGGAAATGTAGTCGCTGCATCATGGTATGGAAAAGTAAAAACTGTGTCTCAAATGATAGCTATAATTTTAGCATTTTTATGTGCGTCTCCATTTTTTGCATTTATTGGTGGGCTAGAAGCTGAAGCATTTAAAATGGGTGGAATGATACAATTTGTTTTAAATGTTCTGATGAGTGCTGCAATGTGTGTTGCGTTAGTAGCATCTGTATTTTCTGGTTGGGATTATATTAAAGCATCTAAGAATGAAATTTTAGAAAGCAAATAATAATGGAGAATAATTATGAATATAGAACCAATAAAAACAATCATTAAAGATGAATTAAATATAGAAGAAAAACAAAAATATGAGATGATTGGAGAAGAGTTAATAAGAAACAACAATGTTGCTGTTTGTGTTTTGGCAGGAGGACAAGGTACTCGTTTAGGACATAATGGACCTAAAGGTACATTTATAGTTGAACTTAAGGCTCCTAAATCTATATTTGAAATTCAAGTTGATTCTTTGAAAAGAGCTTACGATAAATTTGGCGTTTATACATATTTATATGTAATGACATCAAAAGAAAATGATGAAGAAACAAAAAGATTTTTTGAAGATAACGATTATTTTAATTATCCAAAAGATAAAATTGCATTTTTTGTTCAAGGAGAATTTCCTCTAACTGATAGAGATAAAAATGAATTAAAAGATGAAAATGGAAAACTTGTTCTTGCACCTAATGGAAATGGTGGAATATTTAAAGCATTAGAAGATGAAAAAATATTAGATAGGTTAAAAGAGAATAATATTAAGTATTTGGTTACACAAAATGTAGATAATATATTAGCTAATCCAATTGATGCTATATCATTAGGAATTTTGTATAGTAACAAAGCAGAGATTGGAATGAAGTCTATTGTTAAAGGATATCCTGATGAAAGAGTCGGAAATATAGTTTTAAAAGATGGAAAACCAACTGTAATTGAGTATATTGATTTTCCAAAAGATCTTTCGGAAGAACGAGATGAGAATGGTGAACTAAAATATAAAGAAGCACATTTTGGAGTGAACTATTTAAGCATTGAATTATTAGAAAGAATATCGAGAGAAAAATTACCTATTCATGAAGCTTTAAAATCAAACGAAAAATATGGTAACTTTATTAAATATGAGATGTTTATTTTTGATGGATTTGAAAAGGCTAAAAATGGCTTGGTGGTAAGGGTTAGAAGAGAGGATGAATTTGCTCCAATTAAGAATAAAGAGGGGCAAGATAGTCCAAAAACTGCAATAATGTTATATAATGGCAAATTTCGGCAATTAAAACACTGTGAAACTTCAGTATTTATGCGGGTTTTGCGAGTTTTACACAATATTTTCAAAATTTACATAAAAAAGTATTGCAAAATTGTTAAAAGTTGTATAAAATATGGTTGCGAATATGGAAAAATATTTGGAAATGGTAATGTTCCAAATAAATTAATTACTTAAGATAGCTTTTATTATGTTGAAATATTGTTTTATGTTTCGGCGATAATTTACTAAATTTATGGTATTATGAAGGAGTAAAGAAATGAATAATAATCTTGTTGAAAACTTTTTAGATTTCCTACAAAATGACAAAAAATTATCTGATAACACATTACAATCATATAATAGAGACATTAAACTTTATGGAAATTATCTAGATAGTCACGGACTAAATGCAATAGATACAACTGAAGATTCTATTAAAGAATACTTTGGTGAGTTAAAAACAGAGGGTAAAGCTGATTCTACAATTTCTAGAAACTTAGCTTCACTTCGTTCATTCTATCAATATTTGTACAAGAACAAAGTTGTTAATGAAGACCCAACAACTCATCTAGAATCTCCAAAGATTACTAGAAAACCACCAAAGATACTTTCAACAGAACAAGTTGAACTTCTTTTAAATCAACCTAAATGTGTTGACTTGAAAGGCTACAGAGACAAGGCAATGTTAGAACTTGTTTATGCAACAGGAATTCGTGTTACTGAATTAATTTCACTAAATGTTGATGACATTGATTTAACAAATAATACAATTAAAACAGCTACACGTGGTAAAGAAAGAATTATTCCAATCGGATCACTTGCTAATTCAGCTTTAAATGATTATCTTACAAAAGCTAGAAAATCTATGCTTAAAGATGATACTGATGAAGCTTTATTCGTTAACGTTAACGGAAAGAGACTTACACGTCAAGGATTCTGGAAGATTATTAAACAATACAAGAACCAAGCTGATATTGATGTTGATATTACTCCACACACATTACGTCATAGCTTTGCAATGCATTTACTTGAAAATGGTGCAGAGTTAAGAGCTATACAAGAAATGCTTGGTCATTCAGATATTTCATCTACACAAGTTTATCAACAAATGGAACAAGATAGAATTAAAACAATGTATATGAAGTCTCATCCAAGAGCTTAATTATATTGAATTTTTAAAGCATTCCTTAGAGTTTAAGGAATGCTTTTTTTATACAAAAATACTCAATTATTTGTTGAAAATAGCGAAAAAATTGGGTATAATGTTATAGTTAAAATTAGGCGGAAAAGGGGTATTTTTATGGAATTGGTTTTACTAAGAGATTTGTATAAATCTCCTGAAAGTTTTAGTGGCAAAGAAATCATCTTAAAAGGATGGGTAAAAACTGCCAGAAATTCAAAGACATTTGGTTTTATAGAATTAAATGATGGAACTTTCTTTAAGAATGTTCAAATTGTTTATGAAGATAAATTAGAGAATTTTAATGAGATTACAAAAGTAAGTATTTATTCAAGTATTGAAGTTGAAGGCACACTTGTATTAACACCAGAGGCAAAACAACCTTTTGAAGTAAAAGCATCAAAAGTTACTATATTTGGAAAATCAGCTTTAGATTATCCACTTCAAAAGAAAGGTCACTCTGTTGAATTTATGAGAGAACAAGCTTACCTTCGTCCAAGAGCAAACTTGTTTAATGCAGTATTTAGAATTAGAAGTGTAGCAGCATATGCTATTCATGAGTATTTCCAAAATAGAGGATATGTTTATGTGCATTCACCATTAATAACAGCAAACGATGGTGAAGGTGCTGGCGAAATGTTCCAAGTAACAACTCTTGATTTAGATAGAGTTGCATCAAGTGGAAAAGTTGATTATGATAGAGACTTTTTTGGTAAGAAAGTAGGTCTTACTGTTACAGGACAACTTGAAGGTGAAGCATATGCTCATGCATTTGGTAAGATTTATACATTTGGACCAACATTTAGAGCTGAAAATTCAAATACTAAAACTCATGCAGCTGAATTTTGGATGATTGAACCTGAGATTTGTTTTTGCGATTTAGAAGGTGTTATGGATATAGAAGAGGATATGCTTAAGTATATTGTTTCAAAAACATTAGAAAGAGCACCAGAAGAAATGGAATTTTTAAACAAATTTGTTGCGCCTGGGCTTATCGAAAAACTTCAAAAATTATTAGATAGTAAATTCACAAGAATTACTCATGAAGAAGTTATTACCATATTAAAGGAAGCAAAAGTAGACTGGGAATTTAAACCAGAATACGGAGAAGATATTGCTAAAGAACATGAGAAATATATTACAGAGTATTTTAATGGACCAGTTTTTATTACAAATTGGCCAAAAGATATAAAGGCATTTTATATGAAACAAAATCCAGATGGAAAGACAGTTGCTGCTGTTGACCTAGAAGTTCCTGGCGCCGGTGAGCTTATGGGCGGAAGCCAAAGAGAAGAAGACTATGATAAATTAGTAAAACGTATGGATGAACTAGGAATGAAAAAAGAAGGATTAGACTGGTACTTGAATTTAAGAAAATATGGTACTACAATTCATGGCGGATTTGGTATGGGATTTGAAAGACTTCTTATTTATCTAACAGGAGTAGATAATATAAGAGATGTTATTCCGTTCCCACGTACACCAGGAAATTGTGAATTTTAATTATTGATATATATGATTGGAGGTGATAAGCAAAATGTATAAATACGTTAAAAGAATAGCAGATATTATATTGTCTTTGACTTTAATAATAGTATTTGCTATTCCTATGCTTATCATCGCGTTTCTTATTTGGAAAGAAGATAAAGGATCAATTCTTTATAAATCATATAGAATGGGTAAAGATGAGATACCATTTAAAATGTACAAATTCCGTTCAATGAAAGAAAATAGAGTTGAGCTAGATGGAAAACTTACTCATGATCAAATGGTAACAAAAATAGGTAAGTTTATCAGAAATACCAGTCTTGATGAGTTACCTCAATTATTTAATGTTATAAAAGGTGATATGTCATTTATAGGACCTCGTCCTTGGATATTACAATACTACGAATGGATGACTCCTATTCAAAAAAGAAGAGTTAGTGTTCTTCCAGGTATTACTGGACTTGCTCAGGTAAGAGGAAGAAATGGCATAAGCGTCAACAAGAAAATAGAATATGATTTAGAGTACGTCAATCACTTAAGTCTTAGATTTGACTTATATATTATTAAAGAGTCAATCAAAGTGGTATTAAGTAAAGACAACGCTGAAATTACAGAAGATGGAATCTCTCAAGAAATTCAAGAGCTTAAAGAAAACCCAAAAAGAAAAAAGAAGAAAATAAGTGCTTAAAAGTATATAAGGAGCAAATAATGGAAGAATTAAAATCAAAGTTTTATAAATGTTATAGAGTATTATCATTTATTATTCTTACTATATTATCTTTTTCGATGATAATAAGTACTTTGGTAGCATCAGCATCTCATATTAAAAAATATGAATTGTTAAATCAGTATGGTCAAAATGGAGATATATATAAATCATATGAAGCTGTCAATGTATTAAATCATTTATACACGATTAATCAAGTTTTGTTTTGCGTTTCATTAATCATTTTCTTTGTATATCTAGTTCAAAGATTTTTTGTTTTTAAAGATATAAAAATCACAAAGAAAAAGATTATTAAACACTTACCAATCCTAGTGTTAGCTTTATTTTTAGTATGGATGAGCTTTGGATGTATTCAAGTTGCTATGGAAGTAAATGCAGAATCAATTGTTAGAAGTACAAAAAATAAAGAAGAACTTCCACAAAGTGTTATTGATATA